>Ga0194115_10007345_pt1 | contig 10958 bp, 9 predicted proteins | sample TA2MahsurfametaG_3_FD_148656 | JGI IMG/M metagenome (GOLD analysis project Ga0194115, IMG submission 148656) | Freshwater microbial communities from Lake Tanganyika, Tanzania - TA2015002 Mahale S4 surface | ecosystem: Environmental > Aquatic > Freshwater > Lake | place: Tanzania: Lake Tanganyika... | reverse complement strand
GGGCGGTGAGGAACAGGCCGAGGACGAGAACTCCGAAGAAGCCATGGACAAGATGTTCATGGCCCGTTCCTGAACCCCACCCCCAAGTAAGAGAGCACGCCCCATGAGCCTGTTGCAGAGCACGCCCCACGGCCCCACCACCGGGACCACGGCCTCCGCGCCCACCGCCCCCGACACCTCGACCGCTTCCGGCGTCATTGACGCCAAGCGGGCACGCGACGAAGCCATCATCGCTGACGCCAAGGCCACCACCGAAGCCCGTGAGGCAGAGGTGCAGGCCGAGCAGCACGCCGAAGATTCGCGCAAGGCCGGGTTGTCGTGGGAGCAGGCCATGGCCGAAGCCCCGCCCCATGTTCAAGCCTTGATGAAGTCCATGCGGGCGGACTACACCCGCAAGACGCAGGAACTCGCCACCGAGCGCAAGACCCTTGCCGCCGAACGGGAAGCCCTGTTGAAGTCCGGCACCTTGGACAAGTTGCGTCAAGCCGCCGAAGCCGACCCCGGCGAACTCAACCCGTTCGACGAGGCTTCCATTCAGGCCCGTATCGAGCGGGAAGTCGCCCGCCGTCTGCATGAAGCCCTTGCCCCCATCGAGCAAGAGCACAAGCAGGCGCAGGCCAAGCAGGAATACAACGCCTTCTTGGACAAGAACCCCGACCTCAAGACCGACCCCGAAGTTCGCAAGGAAGTCTACGCCGCCTTGCAGAAGAACCCCGGCTTGGACTTGGAGAGCGCGTACTACGCGGTGAAGGGCAAGCGGGCCAGTTCCATCGAGGCGCAGCGCGAAGCCCGCAAGCAAGCCGAACGGGAAGCGGCCCGTGCCGCCGCCCTGACGGCCACCGCAAGCGGCAAGCGGGCGGGCACCCCGACCCTTGACCCGGACGCCCTGCCGCCCCGCAAGGCCGGTGAACGGCTTGACGCTTGGGCCGTCTACGAGCAGTTGAAGCGTCAACGCGCTTGACAACTTGCCCCGTGTCGCAACATGGGGCTATAATGAACCCACCCACTACCTGTGGGGTCTACCCGGTAACGGCGACCCTACGGGTAGTACCCCCGGCCCCGACCCTCGCTCGTCGGACACGCCTTCGACCCCCAACTCGAACGCCTGTCAACACCCGACAGGAGGACCGCCGCAATGCCGACGACTACCGGTGTCCAGCAGGACATTCTCGCATCGACCCTTCGTGTTCTGGCCCGTGACGCCAAGGACTCGACCTTCCGCGCCATCGCCCTTCTCGACGCCGTGCGTTCCGCCGGGAACATCGAGGAAGTGAGCGGCGGTTCCTATGTGGACATCCCGCTGGTCCTGACCGACCACTCCACCATCACGCAGTTGTCCAACGGCTACGAGAGCGTCAGCCTCGCGGTCAAGGACATCATGCGTACCGGTTCGTCCTCGTGGTGTGACGCGGTGGCCCCCATCGTCATCACCAAGAAGGAGGAACTCTCCAACAAGGGCGAGCGCGCCCTGGTCAAGATTGCCGAGACGCGCATGAAGCAGGTCGTCGGCATGTTGCAGCGCGAGGTCAACAAGCAGATCTGCGCGGGCACCAGCACCATCCTGACCGACCTCAACACCCTGAACGCCAATGTGACCGGCGGCTTCCTGACGGCGGCGGCCTTCGGCACGCAGACCGGCACCGTGCAGGGCATCAGCAAGGCGGCCTTCCCGTCCTCCTACCAGAACCAGTTCATCGACGCGGGTGGTACGCTGACCATCAACGAGATGCAGCAACTTCTGGTTCAGACCAAGGTGTTCGGCCCCGAGGGCGATGTTGACATCATCCTCGCCAGCCCGAACTCCTACTCGGCCTACCGGTCGCTGCTTGAGGACAACGAGCGGTACACCAGCATCAAGGAGATGCAGGACATGTCGGGCCGCTTGGCCCTCGTGTTCGGCGGTGCCCCCGTCTACATCGAGCCGAGCCTGTCCGGCGTGAACGGGTCGAACGGCAACCCGCTCTCGCAGTACTTCCTGAACAGCCGCCTGTTCAACCTGTATACCGACCCCGACGCCTTCTTCGAGGTCGAGGCGATGCAGGCCATCCCCGGCTACGCCAGCATGGCCGCCAACATCATGGTCCGTGTGCAGTTGACCGCCAGCAACCTGTCCGGTCACGGCATCCTCACCAACGGCGAAGCGGTCTGACCTTCCACCTGTTCAGGAGAATACAACCATGGCAACTTCCACTCTCATTCAGAAGTTGGATGTTCAGGCGGACGGCTTCGGCCCGTCCACCTCGAACCGCCGTCAGGTCGAGACGTTCCTCTCCGGTGGCGTCATCGCCACGGGCGATTGGGTCCAGTTCAACACCACCGAGGCCAACGCCAACCGCGTCCTCTCGGTCATCGAGGCCACGGCCACCTTCGCCAACGGCAACCCGTTGGTCGTCGGTGTCGCCCTCGACGCCGCCACCGCCGCCGGGCAGTCCGTCCGCGTGATCGTGTCCGGCTACGCCGAAGGCGCGAATGTGGACAACGGTGTGGCCTCGCCGGGCCTTGCGCTCGTGGTGGACGGCACCGGGGCGGGCATCGCCAACTCCCTCGCCGCCACCGACACCGCCCCCGCTTGCGGCGTGAGCCTCGAAGCGGCTGCGGGTGGCAAGTGCGATGTGTGGGTGTTCAAGCAGTTCTGACGGCTGCAACCAAGCCCCGGTCTAAGTTCTTCCCCCCAAGGGGGAGGGGGACGAGGGCCGGGGCTTCGGTAGTTAGGTGGCAATACACTTCCCAAGCGGGGTTGGCAGTCAATGGACCTTCAAGCACTACGGGACTACGCCACCAATGTCCTTGACTATGACGCCACGGCCAACCCGACCTACAAGAACCAACTCGACCGGCTCCTGACCGACGCCTACGAACGCATATGGTCCGAGAAGCCCTGGCAGTTCGCGCAGCGCGACATTCTGCAAGTGGCCCGGCCCGATGATGTTGTGAGCATCGGGGCCACCAATGGCTCTCCCAACTTGACCCATACGGGCGACTTGCTCGTGGGCGTCATGGACGGGCAGATCATCGAGATTGACGGTGTTGAGTACACCATCGCCTATGTCCGCAACGGCACCTTCGCCTACTTGACCACGCCGTTCTTGGGCGCCACCGGGGCGTACCCGACCGCCAAGGTCATCTACCGGTACTTGGACCTTCCGGCGGACTGCCAGATGGTGATGAATGTCGCCCACCGGACGAACGCAATCACGCCGGAAGATCCCGGCATGATGGTCGCCCTGACCCGGTACGAGGACGAGTACTACAACTTGGCCCTCGGGGAAGTGGGGGTGCCCCGTTATTGGGTGCCCCAAGACCCGGTGACCATTCCTGCGCCCCTGACGGCAAGCGGCGTGGCGACCGTTGGAGCCCCGCCCGGTCGCGGGGTGCGGACCCTCGAAGTCGCCATGGCGAACGAGTGGGCGTATCGCAGTTCCGGCTTGTCGCAGACCACCACGGTCACCCTTAGCGACACCGAAGAACTCACGCTGACCCCGGCGTTGATCCCGAACACGACCGGCCTGTACCGGGTCTACTACCTTCGCAGCCCTGACCTTGGCCTCTACGCTTGGCGCAAGGTCACGGACACGGCGGGGGTCACGGCGGTCAACCCCGTAGGCGGTGTGACCCTCACCCCGGACACAAGCGTTGGCTTCCTGACCGGTCAGACCTACGCCCTCTCCTTCCCCCGCTACCAAGAGGACGGTGGGATGCGTGAGCGTTACCGGCTGTACCCCCGGCAGGCCGAAGAACTGCCTTACACGGTTCGGTACTTGGCCCGCCCTCGCCCCTTGGTCGAGGCAACCGACACCCCGGACATTCCGGCGGCCCACCGGGTCATCATCGCTTACCGGGCACTTGTCCAACTTCTAATGAAGTCCGACAATGCTTCCGAATCGGCCCTGTACGAGAAGCGGTACGACGGCGAACTCTTGAAGATGGAGCGCCGCTACTTGATCGACGCCGCCCGCCGCATTGTGAAGGGTGACTTCGCCGTTGCCGGTGCCCAACGCTTCAACCGCTTCGGACCCTTGCGGCAGGTGCCATAATGAAGGGCACGACGGTAGAAGCCCGCAAGTTGGGGGGGTTGCAGACGACCCTTCCGCAAGACGGGTCGAACGCAACCGAGATCACCAACTTCACCGTGGACCACGACACGGAAGGTTGGTCCTCGCGTGTGGGCTTCGAGCGTTATCGCCCGGACCCCATTGACGGCTTCCAGCCCTTCCAGAACACGGGGCGCATTGACTCCCTGTTCGTCTACCAAGGCGGGGGTCAAGGTTCCCGGCAGACCATTCTCTTGGAGAGCCTTGGCACCCTGTACCTCGTCCACGAGCCCGTGACCCCCGCCTTCCAGTTGCTCCCCATTCGGACGGGTCGCAGCATCCCCACCCCAAGTCAGCCCGCGTCTACTTACTGCGAAGTGGCCGGTGGGGTCGTGGTCTGCAACGGCGACGACGCGCCCCTGTTCATTCGCCCTTGGCCGGTCGGCGGCGTATCTGACGCCCCTTCCACGGTCCTTACGCAGATTGCCCGGCCCCTCGGCTTCGCGGCCAACCCCCGTGCCCCGGAAGCCCTGACCGTCCTTACGATGTCGTCTACCTTCGGGTCCATCATCACGCAGACGGGTGACGCCGTGAGCCTGTGGTGGCCGACCAAGCCGGGTGCCATCGGGCAGTACGGGGATTGGGGTCTTGGGTTCGCCAAGAACACTTCGGCCAACCCCGGCAAGGGCAACACCTACGCCTACAAGGTGTCCTTCATCAGCGACACCGGTTCCGAGAGCGCATTGTCCTTGCCGGGCGACACCTCTTGGGAACTCAACGGGAATGTCGAAGGCTTCCACTACGGGGTCGCGCTTCGTATCCCGACCGGCCCGCCCGGCACCGTGGGTCGTCGCCTCTACCGGACCAAGAACTACCACGAGGATAGCGCCACCCCCGGCGACGACACGCCCTACTTCTTGGATGATGTTCGGAACAATGTCGAGGAACTGTTCTTCGACCCCTACGCCAGCGTGTCCCTTGGTGCCGAGGCCCCGTCCGTTGCCCTGACTTCGGCGTTCCCGGCACCCCGCGCCCGGTTCTGCGCCGTGTACCAAGACTGCGTGTTCTTGGACGGCGGCATCGTAGACCAGAACACCCTGTACTTCTCGAACCCCAATAAGCCGGACCAGTACGGGGCGGCGGACTTCATTCGCTTGTCCGGTGACGCGGGCGGCATCACGGGCCTGTTCGGGCACTACACGGTCTTGGTGGTCCTGCGGGAGAACGGGGTCAGCGTAGTCGAGGGCAACTTCACGGACGGGTTCAGGGCCACCACGGTCACCAATCAAGTCGCTTGCCGGTCGCCCCAAGCCATTGACGCGGTGCCCGGCGTCGGCATTGTGTTCTTGGCCCAAGACGGCATCTACGCCTTGTCAGGCGGCTTGGTGGGCGGGTCGGAACTGACCCTCACCCGCTTGTCGCAGCCCATTGAGGCCGTGACCCGGCGCATGACCCCGGACTGCACGGCCCGCGCCGTGGCCCGGTACTCCCCCACCGAACGGGCGTGGCATTGCTACTTCGCGGCGGACGGCAACGACCGGCCCAACCTTGGCGTCGTCTACCATGTAGAGAAGGAAGGCTGGACCGTCCGTGAAGGGTTCCCGGTCGGTGCCTTGGACCGCCTGTTCGGCGGGGAGTTGGTGTTCGGGCACAACACCGGCAACGAGGCCGCCACGCAGCAGAACCCCAACCCCCCGTGCGGCCTGTTCGTCATCACCTCACGCCGGGCCATGGGCGGGACAATCACGCAAGACCAGTTCGTGTACGGACCCCCGCCTTCTTCCGGCTACAAGTCCGCATGGCTTGACCTTGGGGACGCCCAAGTACAGAAGCAGGTTCACTATGTAACCTTGTGGGTCGGCACCACGGGGTCGTTCGGCTTGGAGGTCGAAGCCTACAAGGACTTCCAGTTCGACCCGGTGGGGCCGAGCCAACCCTACAAGATGCAGCCCCCGGACGCAGACTTGAAGCCGGTGTTCGGCCCGACCACCTTCCCGGTGACCCGTGACCCCGGCACTTGGGGTCAGTCCCGTTGGCAGGGCGTCCGGGTGGTCCCGGTGAGGGTCAGCGTGGCGGTGCAGTCTTGCGCGTGGTTCGCCTTCGCCTTCAAGACCACCGACGACATTGTTCTTGTCGGGTGGGAGGTCGAGTTCACCGCTCGCGGAACGCGGGTCAGCGCGGGGCAGAAGGCATGAAGAAGTGGACTTCCTACCAAGCCCGTGACAAGCACCTGCTTGACGCCGAGCAACCGAACTCGGAACTGCGCGATCATCAGTCGAGCATGACCACGCTTGACCGGAGCCAACTCCCGGCCAGTTCGTTCACTTACAACAACCTTGTGCCATACGCCCTTCACCGGGCCTATGTCGTTCCCTTGACCCCGGCCATCGCACCCGCCGAAGCCGGGGAACAGTCCCTTGTAGACACCGCAACTTCTTCAACGCAGTTCCAATGCGCTACTTACCAGAACTATGGCGGCGGCTACCGCACTCTATTCACGGGCACCTTGACGGGGTTCAAGGGCGGGAACTTGTATATCGAGTGCCAAGGGTGCGGCTATGTGAACCCCCTGGCCCATCAGACACACAACAACGGTTACCCTCCGAACCCCAAGTTCATCGGCCTGCGTATCTTGGTGGCCGGGGTCAATGTCGCTGAATCTATGGGGTCGGCGTCCGGTGGGTGTGAGGGCTTCCGCCTTATGGGCACGGCCCAACTGCCCCCCGGCGACCACCAAGTTCTCGTACAATGGAAGGGCACGCCGCCCGGTCAAGACGACCCCATTGTGACCTTCACCGGACCCTTCCACATCATGCAGTACCACATATGGTCCGCCAAGGTCTTGGCCGTTGGTCGGTGGAGGTAGACCGTGAGCCGCATCACCCGCACCCCCTACCAGCCCGGCGACCTTGCCGACCCTGCCCGTGCCAACGCGGACTTCGCGGCGTTCTCGCAACCGGGGGCCATTGACGGCTTCAACCTTCGGGACGCCGCCATTGACCTACCGCAACTCGCCAGCAACATCATCATTCTGAACACGGCCACGACGGAAGTAGGCACGGGTGCCGCCGGGTGGCACCACGACGCCCCGAACATCGCGCCTTCGTCTATTGTGACCCCGGCGACCAAGACGCCCCTTGTGGATGCCTCGGGCAACCCCACGCCGCTTGGCCCGTTCGCTTGGAACCTTGTGGCCGGGGATGTTCTGCGGGTCTATTGGGACTTGAGCGTGCGCCCGAAGTATTCTGGCACCCCTTGGGTCGGGAACTTCGGAGAGATCGACATCCAGATTGGGGTGACCTCTTCAAGCCAAGTGGTCAACTTAGGCGGGCATTGTTGGTTGATCTCCCTTCAATGGGACGTCACCAATGCTTCCTTGACCAACTTCACCGAAGTCAGCGGGCAGACGGCGTACACCTCGGCGGTCGGCGGCACGGTCGGGGGCAGGCTTGCGGATAGCCCTGCAAGCGTTCCGGTGCCCGCTTGGAAGTTGAGCACCCTCAACTTGAGAGACGGCAAGTGGAGCGGGTCGTGTGTCGAGATAGACGAGCCGACCGGGTGGACTGCGGCCAACGGCGCTTGGTACTACTTGCCCGCCGGACCAATCACCGTGTACGGCCTTCGGCTTGTCATTCACGGCATCTACAACCCCGGTCAGACCGCAACCGAGAACTTCTTGATCTTGGACACCGGGGTTGGCGGTGCCAATCAAGTGTTGGAGTACGACGGGGGCACTCTGACGGCCATTCACCAACGCACGGGAGCGTGACCCATGGCCTACACCCCGCCCAACACCTTCCTGCCCGGCACGGTCGTCAACTCGGTCCAAGTGCAGGGCAACTCGGACGCCCTGCGGGTGTACCTGCACGACGGCATTGTGGCCGGGGACTTGCTTGCGGCCAAGTGGGCCGACACCCGGCATGTTCAGTCCCCCCAAGTAGACCCCTACTTGGGCTTGCAGCACGGCGTCACGGGTTGGCAAGGCGGTCAAGATAGCGGCGGCCCGCTTGTTCGGGCCACCTTCACCACTTCCTACATGACCGGGGGCAAGTACGGGTCGGCTGAATGGATCCCCGTACCGCAGACGGCCCTTCGGGTGAGCATCCGTCGCCCCATGCAGTTGCTCTACCACTACCGGTGGGAGTTGATCGCCGGGCCGGACAATGCCCCCAATGACGCCCCGCGCATCCCCGACCAAGACGAACGGCTCGTGGCCGTTGCCCCCTACATCGGCAGCGTCCAGTTCCCCTCCGTGGCCTCGGCCCAAGACACCGTGAACAATCATCGGGGTTGGGGTGCCGCGTCCACCTTCTCACCGGAGAACCCCTACAACATTGTCGGGTGGGGTTCTAAGACCGGGACCATCTTGCAGTCGTTCAACGGCGTCGGGACGGGCACCTTCGGGCTATGTTCCTATTCGGAAGTTGACCGGGTGGCGTTCCTGAACTGGCAAGTGGCGGTCGAGGGCTACTACCTCTAAGGAGTTGGACAATGGCTATCGGAACCCTGGCCGCACTTGGCATCGCTTCCGCCGGACTTGGACTTGCCAAGGGCATCGGTGGGGCCATTGCCGCCAAGCGGTCCTTCACCCCGGAACAGGAAGCCCGCCTTCGGGAACTGCAACGCCTCAATGCCGAAGGTGAACTCGGCTTGGACGAAGAAGCACGCGCCCGGCTGGAAGGGGAACTTGCGTCGGCCCGTGGTGCTGCCTTGCGCCAAGCCGAAGTGCAGGGGGCGCAAGCCCGCCAAGCAGCGCAAGTAAGCGGGGCGGGCCGTGACCTGTTCTTGGCAGAGATGGCCGGTGCCGAAGCCCAACAGCGTTCCCGTGCCGAAGGGGCCAAGGTCATTGCGGAGCAGGAAGCCGTGGCCCGCCAACAGCAGCAGCAAGAACTTGCCGCCCTTCAACAGATGCAGGGTGCCGCCCGTGCCGGGGTCGTCAGCGCCCTCACCGGGGGCATCGCTGCCGGTGCCGAAGGGGCCATCAACTTGGCCGCGCAGGACGCCATGCAGCAAGCCGCGTTCGAGCGCGAGGCGCAGTTGGAACAGCAACGCCTGTTCCGCGAAGCCATCGGTGCGGGCTTGGTCGAGCAGTACGAATACGAAGCGTTCTTGGGAGGTTGACCAATGCCGATGTCCACCAAGCGGGCCAACTTCTACAAGGAAGTCTACTTCCCGTCCGTCTACTACAAGGAGGTGTTCACCACCACCTTGGAAGAAGCCAAGGACAAGCAGAAGGCGCAGGCTGAACTCGACAAGTTGCTGATCGACGCGGACACCAACCTTGCCCGGTTGAGTGAGACATTCCGTGAACGCGCCTTGTCGCCCTCACAACAGTTGCAGGTGCAGGCCGACCGGGACTTGCTCGACCGCGAAGCCGAAGCCGCCGCGAAGGGTGCAGCGGGCACCCGTGCGTTCGCCGCCAACCCCGCCGCCGGGGTGGTCAACTCCATTGAGATTGCCCTGACTTCTGCCTTGGCTGCCAGGGGTGGTCCGAGCCTGCCCGAGCCCGACCGCCGCAAGATTGTGGCCGACGAAGCCAAGCGGGCCATGGCGGGTCAGCATCCCGCCATTCAGCGCAAGATCGTCAATGCCCTTGCCGCCAAGTACAACCCGAGCACCGAACTGCTTGCGGCGGTCCAAGAGACGCTTGGCACTCCCGGCTTGACCTTCGCGCGCATCAAGGAGCAGTCCGCCTCCAAGGAAGATGTCGCCGTTATCGAGGGCATGAAGCGGACGGGCGTGACCCCCGGCCCCAAGTCCCCTGCGGGCGAAGCGGCGCAGGCCCGCCTTGACGCCATGGCGTCCCCGTTCGCCAACGCCTCGACCGAGCAGACCACGCACATTGCGGCGGGCATCAGCGACACCGACGACGAACTCCTGCGCCTGTACCTCACCCGCTTGCAGGACAAGGAGAGCCCCGGTGTAGTCACCGAAGCCGAACTTGCCGCAAGCCCCGAACTTGTGGAAGCCGAGCAGGTCTACAACCGGGTCAAGGCCGACAACTCGTATCAGAAGTCCGCCGCCGAATGGTTCTCGTCCGAGTACCTGACCGCCCTCAACACCAAGGCGCGGTTGGAGAAGAAGGCCGAGACTGACCCCTTCGAGGGGTTGGACCCTTACCGGTGGGCGCAGAAGCAAGCGTTCGAGCGCGGCGGCTACACCAAGGAATCGGTGCTGTACCTTCGCATGTTGTCCGAGCGCCCGGACTTGGCCCCCTATGTCACCCCGGCGTTCACCCGCCTTCGGGACGACAAGGGCATCGAGCCCAAGGACGCCGCCGAAGCGGTCGTTCGAGCCGCCTTCGAGCAGAACCCCAAGTTGACCGTGGCGGAACTCGACGCCTTGCTTGCAGGCAAGCGGGCTGAACTTGCCAAGACCGGTCGGCAAGTCGCCCGTGAAGCGGGGGTGTTGACCAAGGAAGGCATGAAGGAACGCCGTGCTGCCCGTGAGGTGGGCGCGGAACTGTACGGGTCGCCGGAAGCCGCCGAAGCGGCCAAGGCGTACTTGCTTGCCCTGCGCCTGAACCGGGCGGGCACCAAGCCCACCCCGACCACCGGCACCGAGGTTGTCGCCCCGGCACCCCTGACCCCGCCCGTGTCCCCGCAGGGGGGCGCAGGGGCGACCGTGAACCGTGCCGAAGCCAAGGCCAAGGACGACGCGCAGAAGGCCGCAGAGGGGGCGCAGGCGGCGCAGGAAGCGGAAGGCGGCCCGACGCCCACCCCGACGCCCACCCCGCCCCAAGCGCCTCCCAAGCCCCCTCCCGCCCCCGCCCCCGAGGCCGAGGTTGAGCGCACCCTGCAAGAGCGGGTCCGTACCTTGCCGCCCGCGCAACAGGCGTTCCTTGCGACCCTCCCCGGTAAGGAACTGCCCGGCGGTGAACAGGCCCCTAAGAGCCGGGGGTTCACCACCGACCCGACGAACCCCGAC
>Ga0194115_10007343_pt1 | contig 10959 bp, 25 predicted proteins | sample TA2MahsurfametaG_3_FD_148656 | JGI IMG/M metagenome (GOLD analysis project Ga0194115, IMG submission 148656) | Freshwater microbial communities from Lake Tanganyika, Tanzania - TA2015002 Mahale S4 surface | ecosystem: Environmental > Aquatic > Freshwater > Lake | place: Tanzania: Lake... | reverse complement strand
TGAAGTGTTGTGCAATGGAGTGTTAGTCGAGGCTAATGAAGAAGAGATCGAGCTTATCGATGAAACCCGGTGACCTCGCCGTCGTCGTCCAAAATGACCTCATCTGGAATGCTCGCAGCGGGGGCAATCCACTCGGCGCCGCCAGAAGGGGAGAGATAGTTACAACCCTCAGCGATGTCATGAGCACCGACGGCGTCGTAGAGATTCTTCACCCCACCGTCGGTGTGGGCTTCATCAACCGATGCCGTCTCAATGCAGTCAATGAAACCCGGTGACCTCGTCACGATCCGCAGGATGAACCTCTCCCACAAGGTTCCCATCACCTACATCGATGTCTACGAGCGTGTCGACGGTGAGTCCAGCCCCAGCACCATCTGGAAGTGGGAGCACGGTGAGCCCGGTGTCCTCCTCGAGGGGCGGGATCATGAGCAGGAGATGGTCCAGGTCCTCCACAGGGGTCGGATCGGCTGGGTGGACGAGGAGTTCCTGAGGGTGGTCAATGAAGCTGATTCCTAGATTAAAGCTCTGGTTCTGCAGGAAGATCCTGGGCTACATCCCAGCGGGACACATCGTGCTGTTCGATCCGCCCGATGACCCATCAGGCATTCAGATTCGGGACCCGCGTCGAGACCCTGAGATCGGCAGGATTGGTCTCACGCTTGGGCGGCGGTCCTATCTCAGGTCACCCGGCTTTACCGTTTGCGGCACGATTGTCCTAATCGAGGGCATACAATATAACCTCTACACCTGGGACTTGAGGTTGCTTGATTAGGACCTCGAAGGAGTCAGCGAGAAATAATCGGGATTAACAAATACTTAGCATGAGGAGAAATTCATGCTAGGAATTCTGATCTTTGTTAGTCTGACGGTGCAGTCAGCTCTCGCCTGGGACCAGCGACCCAATCTTCCGATTGAGTCATGCGCCGATGAGCTTCCATTCGGCGTGCCCGCCACGACAGAGCAGAACACGACGCTGCTCTGCCACGAGGGCTACTCGCTGCTTCATGATAACACAGCGAAGATTGCCGCTTGGGCGGGCTGGACGCTGCCACCAGAGGAGACGATCGGCTGCAATCCGCGCGATGATTCCTTCACAGCAGATCTCGCGCTTGTCAAGGAAGCACGCGCAAATCCAGGAGATTACGCGAAAACAGGCTACGACAAGGGGCACATGGTTCCTGACGCAGATCTGAGCTGGAGCAAGATCACCTCGCTCGAGAGCTTCCTGATGTCCAACATGAGCCCACAGGCACCCAGCCTCAACCGCGGGGTCTGGAAGCTGCTTGAGGCGCAGACCAGAGCCTGGGCCTGGACGCGGAAGCACAATCTGACGATCTACTCGGGCAACATCTACAGGGTCGGAACGAGTAAGACGATCGGTGAGGGGAAGGTCGTCGTGCCTGATGCGCTCTACAAGATCGTGATTGACGGTGTGACGGGCGAGGTCCTCGCCTTCCACTTTCCAAATGTCGATGGTCTGCCAACCGACATCAAGCTGCGGCTCACTTCCGTCGCTGAGATCGAGCGCCTGTCAGGCATCACGTTTCCTATGCTTGCTGGCACTGATAAGTCAAAGGTCGCGTCTGATCTCTGGCCGGGCAGTCAGGGCGAGGTGACCGAGGCGAAGCGCGCGGCCTGCAAGACAAAGAGGTAGGTCGCCCCTCGCGTGCAAACCGGCTCACCCTGTGGTATGATGTAGCCAGGAGTCACCATGGGCATGAACTACTACAGCGTGAAGCGCGGCCTCGAGACCCTGCCACCCGATGAGTTCTGGGGACGCCGACGGGATGAGAACGATGACATCCTCCACATCGGCAAGTCCTCCGGTGGCTGGTGCTTCACCCTTCACGTCATGCCCGAGCGCGGAGTCGAGGATCTCTGGGACTGGATCGCCATCCTCCTCGATCCAGAGCGGATCATCATCAATGAGTGCAGCGATCCGATCGATTTCAACGAGATGTGGCGGACGATCACCGATCGAAGCTGGCCCCGCCCGAAGACCTGGACCGAGGCGGACTACCGGCGAAACTACGCCGAGCCGGGTCCCAACAACCTCGCGCGGCACGCGGTCGGTAGAGGGTGCCGAAGCCAGGGACTAGGCACCTGGGACTGTGTCGAGGGCTACTTCAGCTAGCGATCCCGTGTAAACGTGGGGGTGGGCATGGTATGATGTTCTTGCAAGGGGATGGCGATGAACGCCATCCAGGGAGGCAGAATGACCCCTGAGATTCAGGACCACATGGAGATCACACCCGTCAAGGAGTATCCTCTCTACGCGGGAGGCCGCCTCCTGATCGGCAACGTGACCAGGCGGACGGGAATGACGGTCGGAACCGACCCGATACACTGCCGGATCGAGGTGCCTGAGGGGGTGGGTAGCTATCCCAAGGAGTGGTTCCCGATCACCGAGATCCGGAGCATGGTGAAGCTGACCCAGCTGCTCGACAACAACAGCAGCCCGCATGGCTTGTTCCTCCCGAAAGAGATCCTACTGGATTGCTACCGGTCAGCTTGGGAACGGCTCCGCCATGTGATCGCTGACATGCAGATGATGATTGATGAGCACCAGATGGATAACATGCATGCTTTCCAGGAGGGCGGCGAGGACGAGCGGAGAAAGGTGGTGGCACATCTGCGAGAGCGCGCCATCCACGGAGCAGGTAATACCTTCACGGTCGAGGATGCCTGCACAGTCCTTGCTGACCTGTTTGAGCGCGGCGAGCACCGCCGCGAGGAGAACGAATGAGCAAGTATCGCTGGGAGCAGCACTACGGCATCGACCGCTTCGACCTCTCCGGTCCGCGCGGTTTCCCATCAGGTGGAATCGGCTGGATCACCCGCAACCCGGACGATCCCAACACTGTGGGCGAGGTCACTATCACGCGAGGCTTCATGGGATACATCACCTCGATGAGGAACGAGGACCCGCCGGAATCCAAGTGGCACTGGCGTGTCTGGTGGGATACTCTAGATGTGGGTGGAAATGTCGTCATCCGGACCGACGAGATCCGTCACCGGACACGTGCCGAGGCGATGCGGGCCCTCGAGACTGAGCACGGCATCGATTCCGTCGAGGTGACGGAGATCAAGTGGGAAGGTAACCTGTCGACCTATGAGTGATCGATGATCAAAAAAGGTCAGCTTCGCCGCTGGAAGAACCCGAAGGACGGCGGGACTTTCATGACGATCGGGTGCCGGATCATCAGGGACAGCACGGATCGACGCAGCGAGCTCGGGTGGGGCGCTGCGTACCGCGGCAGGAAGACCTGGACGATCCTCGAGGATGGGCGGGTCGTTGAGGAGCCCCACATAGACTTGGAGCAGCACACGGAGATCATCGATGAAGCCGGGTGATCTTGTAGTCCTTAGGAGTCGCGACCAATACGTCGGCCTTGACTCCGCGGCTAAGATATACTTTGCGATTCCCGGAGGTTCGGTCGGTGTTTTCCTGGGGCGTTCCGGTTCACACTGCGTGGAACCGATGCTTGATGATGATCAAATCCTGACCCATGGACGAGTGCTGCTATGCGCAACGGGTATCTGGAGTCTGGCTGATGAAACCCGGTGACCTCGTGATGACCGGCCTCACGAGCTGGACCTAATTGCACAGGTGTAAAAAATCCTAAACACGCATATTATTCTCGCAAGGACACAAGATGAGAAAGACATCAGAGATCTCTGACCCAAGCTGGCAGGACATCCACGATCGAGATGAAAAGATTCAGGCACTGCAAGCTGAGCTTGACTCGATCGCAAATGAGATGAAGGGGCAGACTGAGCACACGAACCTACTCTACGCGTCTGCCGAGTTCATCGGGATCGACGGCTACGGCCCCTTCAGCCTGAAGAAGCTCAGCAAGGACCAGTGGGAGATCCGGATGCTCCGTGAGCGGGTGGTCCTCTACAACCGGAAGGGCCGGCGGGTCCGCGGTGATCTCAATGCCTCGAACGCAAACTTCGATGGGGACTGGTAAGATGCAGACTCAATCTGATAACATGATCACCTGGCTCATCGTGCTGGGCGCCCTTCTTGTCATCTGCGTCTGGGGCGGCGCCAGCCTTGACTTCCAGAAGCGGTGCGATGCACGCTGCGGCGCGGACCGTGCCTCCACACCCTTCATGGACTTCAAGGAGGTCTGCCTCTGCGACGAGGGCCATGGGCGCTGGCGCCGTGAGATCCTTTAGCGAGGACGCTGTAAAGCTTGCGGTTCTCGATGTAGGATGGTTCGTATGGCGCAGATGCAACCCGGTGAAATGATTCTCTTCGCGTGGCCCAGCTCCTGGAGCAAGGTCGACGATCCGCTCGATTGGGAGAACGCCCGGATTGGCCTGGTCATCCAGATTCTCGCAGCAAGACCTGCTGACGAGATCGGTGACGAGCTTCTGGTGCTGCACGAGGGAGAACGCTGGTCCGTGCCCAGCAGCTGGTGCCGACCGATTGGCTAGCCACGTGCGTTGCGATAGAGATTTGGTACAATGGATCCTCAAGGAGCGAACCGATGCTTATCTTTCTTCTGACCCTGCTTGCTTGCACAGAGAATCAGCGATCCCGGGCTTTTGGCGGAACAATGGAGGTGAAGGCGCCGTGCGATCAGTCTGTCTTCGACGTCACGTGGAAGGGTGAGGATCTCTGGTATGCCACACAGCAAGTCCGAGAGGGGTGGATTCCTGAGACGAAGCGCTTCAAGGAGCAATCCGCCTACGGGGTGATTCAGGGTGAGGTTGTCATCATCGAATCTCGGTGCCAGTGATGGGACGAAAAGTGACGCACGCTCTCGGGGTCGAGGGCAAGATTTATGGAACTGTCTTCGTCACTTGCGACGAGGATGATCATCATCCTGAGAAGCTGATTGAGGACAGCGATATCGAGTGGAACACGGATAGCATCGAGTGGCTCCGTGTTGTTGACGGTGACATCACCGATGCCTGGGACGAGGAAGAGGAGGAGAGTCGAGAATGAGGTGCTGGCATGTTTCAGACACGCACATGAATCACGGGCAGCTGCAGGTCCCAGACGGGATCGACGTCGTAATCCACAGCGGAGACGCGACGAACTGGCTCGACCCGTACAGCAACGAGCCAGAGATGCGCGCTTTCATCGACTGGTTCGCGACGCTGCCAATCAAGCACAAGATCTTTGTTCCTGGCAACCACGATACCTCGATTGAGCGCGGGCTGATTGGGCGCGAGCTGATCGAGAGCCGCAAGATCACGTTGCTAATCGACCAGGGCGCAGAGATTGACGGGATCAAGTTCTGGGGCTCGCCCTGGACGCCCCGCTTCGGCAACTGGGCCTGGATGAAGGACAGGGGCACGATCAACCGGATCTGGGATCGAATCCCTGCGGACACAGACGTGCTCATCACCCACGGTCCTCCCTACGGTGTCCTCGATGCGACCTACAACCATCACAACAAGGTGGAGCTCGTGGGCTGCTCAGCCCTCCGCAAGCGGGTTGCGAAGGACCCACCGCGTTTCATGCTCTTCGGACACGTCCACTCCTGCGATGACATCCGGAACGCTGGGACCCGGACTGTGGGTGAGCTACCCACGATCTTCAGCAACGGTTCCTGCTGCGATGATGGCAAGATGGGGCGTGTCACGAGCCACGGAAACATTCTGGACATTGCCAGAATTCAGCAGACAGGGTCGTAGCCTTGATCCGTGTTTCCTACTGACATGCATTTTGAATTCAACGCGCAGCACCGGGCGCTGACTGGATGCCATCCAGGAGCAAACTTGTGATAAAGAAGGGACAGCTGCGGACCTGGATCGCCCGGGATGAATTGGGCGGCATTCACGAGACGCTCGAGGGTTTTGACTCTCACTTCATCGTGATCACAGATCCGTACGAGGGTCCCTTTGGAATACATGTCGTTGACTTCTTGGAGGGCGGGAAGATTTTTACAGAGCAGCCCACTGATCACATGAAGCACTGGTCGCTTCTCGTGTCTGAGTGATCTCGCCATAGTTAGCAAAGGGAGCTAACATGGCAATGACACTGAGGAATATTGTGCTGGTTGTTTCGGCAGCTGTTGGTCTGCTGCTGGTCGGCGGAACGATCGGTCGAGGCTGCGGCGATTCAGAATCTGAACGCAAGCAAAACGAGATTTTGACAAGCCAGCTTGAGGGGCTTCGCGAGGAACACAAGGAGGTCGTCACAGTCAACAACAGCAGGATCAGCAGCCTGCAGGAGATGATCGACTCCAAGAACACTGAGATCGGCGCGCAGGCAGATCTGATCCTAAAGCTGAAGGATAAGCCCACAGAGGTGAAGTACATCATCGAGACAGTCACGGTGCTGCAGCCGTTTGACAAGCCCACGACTGTCTCGATCAAGGATCTTCCTCCTGAGAAGCTGTTTGGATTTGCAGCACCCGACGGGGGCCGAATCATCTCTGACAAGATGGAGTCGCGTGACACGAATGGCGATGGTGTGCCAGATCAGGTCGCATTCACACCCTACGCGCAGACGATCCGGCTCGATGCTGCGCTGGGTGAGAAGTCCTCGTCCTTCCTCCTGCGCGTGAAGAGCAGCTACGATGACAAGTTCTACGACATTCCTCTCGATGCTAACGTCACCTACATTGATAAGGACGCACCCGCGAGGAAGTTGATCCGGCCAGATCTCTCGATGCACCTGGGCGGCTTTGTCGGATCTGACATGGTGACGAAGGATCTGGTCGCTGGTTACGCTGCAGGTGTCAGCGTGCCGTGGCTGCACCCGACACCGGAGCTTGACCTGCTTAGCCCGTCGCTTTCGCTTGGATCAGCCTGGCGCCCAAGCGCAGACAGCCAGGTGCTCATCCTCCGCGGTGGTGCCTCGATCATCTCGTACAACGTAGGCGGTCACGGAAAGGCGCTGCTGAAAGACACTTGGGTTGGCGCTGACGTCGGCGTAGGCACAGATCTTAGCGTTACGGGTGGTCTGACCCTCGCTACTCGCTTGTGATCCGCAATAGTCGCACGTGCCCAGTGCAAACGGGCACGTGCTGTGGTATAATAAGGTGTAAGGAGTACAAATACTTGAAAACCGGCACGCTTGTGCAGCTGTATGAAAATCCCGACACAGAAACAAAGATGGGTTATGTGATGGTCAGCCTAGACCACGACCCGAGCTTGCTGTATGATGTTCCCGAGGGGACGTATGCGCTGATGCTTGACAACCCAGAAGATCAGGGGCACTTTGACGATGAGGAGCCCGTGGCGAGGATATTCTGGGAAGGAAAGTTAGGCTACGTGCACCTGTCTAATTGCTTTGAGATCTAGCAGGATAGTTAATGGCGGCAGGAGGATAGAAGATGTCTGTCGTCAAATTGGTTCCAGTTGATGCGTCGATCGTGTGCTCTTATGACAATGCTGGCAAAACTGGTCAGCCGCGCGCGACTTGCAAATCCCTCGTTAAGCTAGGCAAAGCAGGAATTGCTCATCCTGAGATGGCACCGGCTCTAAAGGCGCTCTCTGATGAGGTCGCAAAGGCGGGCGGTGACTTTCGCGTGACAGAGTGTCACCGTGATGTCGGTGTCCAGAAGGCAGCTAGAGCAAAGTATGATAACTGGGTGAAGGCAGGCAAGCCCGCCCCCGGATCATCATCGTGGAATGCCTCGACCATGAAGAATGCTTTCGTCGCTGCCCCCGGTCGCAGCGGTCACAACGCGGGCCGCTCGATCGACGTTCACCTTGGGATGCTCAAGTTCCCAGGAATCCCGGCGGACAAGCAGCTCGACAAGCTCTGGGAGATCGCCATTCCTCTCGGCTGGAAGCCCATCATCAAGAGCGCTGATGAGGGCGCCTCAGAAGCGTGGCACTTCGACTATCCCGGTGAGCTCTCCGGCGTGATGTCCCGTCTTGGCTACGAGCAGTGGGCCCTCTGCGGGGCTCTCCTCGTCGGCCACGGTGACATCCAAGGATATGAGGCGGTTACTCAGGCACTCCTGTGCCGTGCCGGATACGACATCGGCAAGATCGATGGTGCGCCAGGTGCAAAGACGCGCGCTGCGCTAATGCAGGCCCTCAGTCTCTCTGAGGCTGATGTGAAGGCGAAGATGGCTGCAAAAGATGAGTCAGTCTTGTCACGTCTTCTTTTGCTTCCCGCCAAATAAATCTAGCTCACCTGTCGATAAAATGTCATAGGAGATCCAAATGACATTTGATGAATATCAGGATCAAGCCCGATGCACAGCGATCTATCCCCGAGACCGGGCCATTGTGTATCCTACACTAGGGCTCACTGGCGAGGCAGGTGAGGTTGCTGAGAAGGTGAAGAAGTGGATTCGAGATGGCGAGCTTGAGAAAGATGCGATCGCAAAGGAGTTAGGAGACGTGCTGTGGTACATCGCAGCCCTGGCAGGTGACCTCGGGATCTCGATGGATGAGATTGCAACACAAAACATTCTGAAGCTTCAAGATCGCGCGGCTCGCGGAAAGATTCATGGCTCAGGTGACAATCGGTGACTGCGCTGTAAGATAGTTATTGAAAAGAGCGGAGAGAAAGAGTGTCTATCAATAATCCAACGTGGGGAGAGGGCTATGTTCCAGCATATCAGATGTCTGGTATGCCATTCGTCACGTCATCAAACGTTGCGCTAGGATCGACTACAGAAATAGGCTTGGGATACGTCACAAAGTTTGTAACAGTAAAGAATAACAGCGCAGTTGCAAGTAATGTCATCTCGGTTGGATTCACCCAGAATGGAATGTTGTCTGGGAATTCTAACTTTTTTGTTCTCAGCGGGTCAGAATCTTTCTCAGCTGAGGTTCGTACGAGCAAATTATTCGTATCTGGGACAAATGGCACGTCTACTCCTTTCTCTGTTCTTGCTGGTCTCACAAATATTCATGTTAGCAATTTCCTAGTTGTGACAGCTTCTAATGGATTTAGCGGCGTAGGATAGACCTGTTCAGCAATGAAAAGATCGCATGCCGTCAAGATGATGTATCCTGTCGGTTGCCTTCTCGCTTTTAGGGGCGAAGACTGGCTATCGGATATAACTAATTCACACGGAATCGTGCTCAGTCAAGATGATACGATGTTCGGCGAGCCTGCGTTGCAGATTCTCGTCAACAGTGAGGTCATTGATATTCTCTGTGATGAGTTTGAAGATCATGAGATCGAGCTTATAGAATGCTGATAAATCCCGGGGATATTGTCAGAGTAAATCGATTGTCACCTGTCAGCACTGCGCCTTCTTCTGGGTCTGTGTGCGTGGTGATTTACACACGTCAGCGCTATTGGGATTACGGAGAAGGAGAATGCGGATTCGTCGATGTTGCTGACGTTATGTCTGGTGGACAAATATTTGAGATTGCTTGCGCTTTCCTGGAGCCGATCAATAAGTAGGTTTATGAAGTCGGGCGATCTTGGGATTCTTCTCGTTAGCACTGATTCGACGCTAGCCGGCGATCATTGCCTCATTCTTGAGGAGCCAGGGCTGGCAAAGGTGGGTGCATGGGGTGCGCAGGATGAGGTGCGTGTCTTATGTCGCGGTCAGGAGCTGCGACTGCCTGCTTACTTCGTCAAGGTCGTTAAGATGCCCGATGATGCGCAGGTCTGACAGATCTTTTGTAATAATTTGTTCACTCTCAAAATATAATGAATGAGTGAATGAACAAAAAACAAAAGCAGGAGAGATCAGACAGTGGCTACGTCCGAGTGGGTACACTGGTGAATATCACAGATTCATGGTCATTGAGGTGAAGAAATCAGGGCGGCCTGGTAGAAATATCTGCAGCATCTCGTATCCTAACGGCGTCGTCCAAGAAATTTGGGAAACTGACCTGTTTCAGGATCCTGATGATCCAGAAGATGACGAGTACTCCGTATGTATAGATGAGGTGCAGTATGATGCGCAGGACTGAAAGGATCCAGATCGCCTTCTTCAAGGGTGACAGGCAAGAGTGGCACCACCGATTCGTCCGATGGTGGACAAAGAGTCCCTACTCCCACGCGGAGATCGTCCTCGACGGCGACACCTGGGTCTCCATCTCTCCCTTCATCTTTGCCCGTGTTGCCGCCCGAGTCCGTACCCAGGTGCCCGCCGACGAGTGGGACTACCTCGAGTTCCGGGTCACGCCAGAGGAGCTCCATGCCCTCAAGGACTTCATCTCAGAGACGACCGGAGACGGCTACGACTGGCCAGGCATGCTACTATCACAGGTGCTACCCTTCATCATCAAGGGCAAGGGCAGGTGGTACTGCTCCTCTTGGATTGCGCATGCCCTCAGCCACGCTGGCATCGTGAAGTGGAAGAAGCTCGGCATCTACGAGTTCCCTGACCTCCATCCAGGTCGCCTATATGAAATATTGAGTCAGATCTCAGATCTACCTGTCGAGGACACTGAGAGTGCCTAAGAGAGAAAAGAGAATGGGTGCTCAACCTGGTGATATTGTTGAGCTATTCCCACTTCGATACACATCAGAAATTATCATTGTTGAATCTCTGCGCGACAAGGACATGTTTGAAGAAGTGAATGCAGGATCACTGGCCATCCTGATCGAGAAGAAAAAGGAAGACGCGATCGTGATGACATCGTCGGGTTTTTTAGGATGGGTGTACAACGACGAGTGGCAGCGAGCAAAGGTCTAGTGTCAGTGATATTTAAAAGAGAGCGGAGCGCACTTGGCACTTGTAGGAACAATATCTGGAAGCAACGGGACCTCTAGCACGGCGGTGTCGGGCACGCTGGTGATCGCCAATGTGTCGACCAATTTCCCGCAGATCGCATCAGACACCGTTCTGTTTGTCAGCGGCGCGATCGGTGGAGTTTCAAAGACCGCAATTGGAGGAGACCTTGTGGTAAGCGGATCTTCTAGATTCGAGCTAGGTCTTAGCGGTTCTCTGACAAAGCTCATTGATGGAACTTCTTACCTGATTGCCGGGACCAGGATGACGATAACGACGGGCTCCAACGGCGCTGTCACCGTGACTCATAGCGGCTCGATCAATATCTCAGATACGC
>Ga0194115_10007340_pt1 | contig 10961 bp, 11 predicted proteins | sample TA2MahsurfametaG_3_FD_148656 | JGI IMG/M metagenome (GOLD analysis project Ga0194115, IMG submission 148656) | Freshwater microbial communities from Lake Tanganyika, Tanzania - TA2015002 Mahale S4 surface | ecosystem: Environmental > Aquatic > Freshwater > Lake | place: Tanzania: Lake... | reverse complement strand
CTCCACTAAAAAATACATGAATAACTCTTTTGGCTTTTGGAGTATGATGCACAGTCGCCGCATTTGAAAAAAGAGATGCTAAACTTAAATAACCCATACCCGCGCCAAAACGTTTAAGATATTCGCGGCGAGTCATGAGAAAATCTTTAAGGGAAAGCTTGTCTTGATTGCAGTATTCTTTTTTCATAAACTATTTAAGTTTGACGATTATACCTAAAATAATTTACACAGTTTTTTTTAAAAATCTAAAATTCCACTTTTTAACAAAAATTGCTCTACTATTCCCGTTGGCAAAGCTCCACTAAAAAAAATGCCTTTGGATAAATCAGCATCATCCAAATCCACCTGCCCCTGCAATGAAATAGATTTGTTACTACCTATACTAGAGTCAAAAAAAACAGAATTTATAGTGGCTTTTTTAATATTGATCAAAGAACTTAAATCTCCCTTGGGATTACCAGCCCTTTCTCTTTTCATAGAAAGAGACAAATCTATACTTTTTTCTTTATTAAAAAAAGATAAAAAATCTCCTGAAAAAGCGTCTCCTTGTATTCCCGCTATAGTAAATGAGCCAATGACAGGAAATTTAATAATCTGATCCACTGGCATTTTATGAGAAATGGATTTTAATGGATAACGATCAAAAACTATTTCAAAATCAAACGAATTGATTTTCGCATCAGTTAAAGAAAATCCTATGCCGCTAGATAAGTTATTATTATCACCCTCACTTAAAGATATGGAAAGTGTGCTCGTATTACCTAGTAAAACTGACTCATTTGTTCTAGAGTATTTCGGTATAACAATATTTATACCGGTTTTCACCGGAGATCTAGTTTTGGCATCTAATGTGAAAACATTAACTCCGCTACCACTGGTAAACACCATCATATTTTCACAAAGATAACTTAAATTGCAATTTACAAACTGATTAACAGTAACATTCATTTTGTATTTTGTAAGGTAGCAATTTTGAAAATTTAAAATATCATAAGATTTAGATTTGCTATCAATTAGTCCAGTTAAAGTTGTTAAACTTTCGTCTGAAGAATTTCCGATATTGAATACGTCATTATAAACATCTTCACCTTCGTCAGCCAAAGCTATATAAAAATCTCTTTTATCTCTTTCTCTGTTGGGATTTACGAACCCAGAAAGTAAAGCTACCGAAAAATTATCTGAAAATCTTGGGATATTATTGCCCGTTGTAAAATTAGTTATAAATCCCAATTTAGTCTCATTTCCAAAACCGTTAAAATTATAACTGAACTGCAAATCTAATATGGGGCTTTGAAATATGGGTCTTGAGATTATACCTTGAGAACCAAGCTGCATTAAATCTTGCCTAGTTACATTAATTCCGTAATTTGCAGAAATTACATTATCTATTTTTTTTAGAATATGATGCCCTTGTAAAACGCCAGTGGATATGCCAGTTTTTAATGATGGCCCCGCGTAAATAGCTTCGTTCTGATAGTTTATCCTATTTCTCGGCATCGCTTACTCTACTTTCATATAATAGAGCTGCTGTAAAATGATCACAATTATGAGTGGCAGCAATTTCATCTATTCTGGATGTGCGTTCATTAGCAGCTTTAATTTGAGGATTTTTTAGAAAATTTTCAATGTTTTTTTCATCCCAGCATTTTTTGGGCTCATTAATAACAATATTTTGCGCCAAATCATAAGCAAAATTAATTTGATCTTGCGAAAGATTTTTCTTTTTATGTTTCTTTTTTAAATAATCCACGACCTTAGAGTAAAAAGAATTATAATCTTTAAAATTTTCAATAACGCCTTTGACACTAAAAAGTTCTTCTTTTGCGCGAGTAGTTTTTATTTGAGGAATATTTTTAGTTCCTGAAGGTCTACCCGCTTCAGCACCCACATTCTTACCTCCAACGAGAGGCTGATAAAGACCTTCGTTTTTGTAAGCTAAAAATTGTTTCTGAGATTTTACAGATTCATATTCGTCTGGAAGCTTATTGGTTTCTATTGCTTCCAAAGCTTGAATTGGAGTAAGCACCCCAAGTTCAGCTAAACGAGTATAAACTCTTCCCGAATCAAGATTATCATAAAGATCTATGTCTGACATTTCTGGTTTAGGGTAACTTTTAAATCCAATAGCTTTGGATATTCTTTTAATCTCGGGTTCAAGAAAGTCTTTTAGAAAAGCGCTTCTAGCTTCCTTAAGTTTTTGAGCGAAAACTTGAATTTTAATCTTAGTGTTTGCAAATTTCTCTTCTCCCAGTAGAACGTTACCCAAACCTTCTCTTATATCTCTATCAATCACTTCATATTTTTTAGGATCAAGAATTTCAGAAATGCCAGGAATTACAAATTCTGCTTTTGTAGTATAATCTGCGACAAGCACTCTACCAATCGTTTGATTTTCGAAAAGTTTTTGCATTGCTACTAGATTCTTTGGATTAACTCCTCCTTTTTCTGGTTCAGATCCCATTGTGATAAGAAGAATTGCTTGCTGCATTGTACGGCTAATTGCCATATCCATTTTACGAAGTTCTTTTTTATGATTTAAATCTTCTAAAACTGGAAAACCAATTGGAACACTAAAAGGTTCGTAATCTTGTTTGTTATAAAACACTGCGCTAGTTTTTTCAGGGTCCAACTTTATACGGATAGCATAATTTTTTGAAGTTTTGATACTATTAATAGTATCCTTATCAAGAGAGTTTAGCACCGCCAAATCTTCTTCATCTTTTGGGTTTCTTAATCTTTCAATCTCATAATCACTTAAAATTTTATAATAATTTCCCGCAAAAAATGAAACGCTTCCGCCCAATTGAATATCTGCAGGATTTAATATGATATATCTCGCGGGCAATAAAATACTATTTGATTTTATACCGTTTGCACCGTATATTTGAGATATTTTCAATGCGTCTTCAGGTTTTATTTTAGAATCAAAACGATAAGTAAAAACATTGCCGCTTCTATAATACTCTCTAAAAAATTTCTCTTGAAAAGACCTTAAATTAATTTTATTAAATAAACTGTTAAAGAATGCCGTGGATTTTTCATTACCTCCTTTAAAATAAATATTTCCAGTGGAGAATTCGGTCATTATATCTATAGTGTTTCTAAATATAGCAAAATTATAGTATGCTTTTTGACACAGAATAACTGCGTCTCTAATGTCTACGCTAGAATAATTTGTGGTACCCCTAGAATAGGAGAAAGGTACAAGACCCTCCTCAATATTGGTATAACGATTTGTTCGCTCTATATAAGCGGATCTATTTTCCCTTGTCCTTGAAGAAGGTGATACCGTAGCTTTTGTTTCAAACGCGGCCATTAATGGCTCCGGAGACTCTATTTTGGGTTTTGCAGGCATAATAACTGTTTGTTTTTTACACTAAAACATTACCGGGGTAAAGGTGTCTTGGACTAAATCAGATTTATTTTCTTGAATATCAAAGTAGCATTTTGCTGCCCAATTAGCCAACATTAAGGCTGTATAGTTGTCTTTTCTAGCTCTTGAGTGAGAATTGTTTCTTTTTAAATGACTGGGCAAATCAAAACTCATATTACCTTTAACGGTAGAAGTTGGTTGAATTAAAGCGCATTGTTTTTTAGTTTGATAGATTAACATATCTTGAGTATCAATAAAATCTATAATATCTTTCTCATTTATTAAATTATAATCAATCTGCTGAGTAATAAAGGAGTTATAAATTGGGCCATTTGCTGAAATTTTTGAAGCAAACCAAATTTTCTTAAAATCAATTGATGCTTGCAAATACTCGTTTCCCCTGCGAATAAATTCGGAAGTGAAGGGTTGAGTGAAAAAAATACGATTTATTTCTTTATTATAATTTTTTTTAGCTTGTATTAGTTGCTTATTATACTCTTCAGACAAAGCATCAAAATCTAAAAAATTAACTTGATTTTTAGTATTTTTAAAAAGTTCAGAAGCATTACAACTACCTAAAAAAGTATCTGCTCCGGCATTGTCCACACAAGCAAATACAACATTAAAATTTTTAAGAATATAATATAAATAATTAATATGCCCGCTTAGACTACCCAATCCAGAATAACCATGAACTAATATGCATGATTTTTCTTTCTCGTCTATTTCCAGAACGGCCATAGCAAAATAGTCCGCAGATGGACTATCATCCATGTTCGGGTCAATGCCAATTATATACTTTTTATCTTTTTGACCACGAAGTAAAACTGTGGGTTCTTCTCCATCGGGAATGGTTAGTTCGAACATTTTTTTGGCATTAAAGAATGAATCAGAACCATCTGTAAATTGAGCGCAATATTCTCTTAAAAAAGATGAACTTGAAGCTCCCCCATTTTTAGCCTCTTCAATCACGTTAGCGTCAATCATGTGCTCGGGTAAAACTTCATAACTCAACTGAGAAATAAAATAGTTGGCTTTAGTCTCTTCTTTATTATAAATTTTTTCACCCCAATCTTTATAAGTTTTGTAAAGATTTTCAAAAGTATAAGAAGCGGATGACAAAGCTATCATTTTTGCAGTGTTGGGAAACTCAATCCGTTCCGACTCTTTCATTAAACCGTCGGCAATTAATTTGTCTTCTATTTCCCTTACTTCAATTCGCTCTCTCATATTTTGAGGAGCAACAAGAAACGGCATTAAAACATTCTGAATAATATCTTCCGACAACAAAAGATACTCGTCCAATAATAAAACGTTTGCTCTAAAACCGCGAATTTTTTCTCCATTCAATGGAATAGCCGTGATTGAACCGCCGTTAATATTCCACTCAAATTGATCGCTTCTTTTAGAAGGCTTTACTGAAAAAGCCTGCCTTAAAAGATCCGAACCTTTTGATTCTACTATTTTCTCAAGATAATTAAAAATTAATCTGGCAGTACGAAAAGTTGGACCCGCAACAAGAATTTTTGTACCCGGAACGAAAATGCACTGAATAAAACAATATATCGCTGCTATAAAAGTTTTTCCACATCCACGCCCCCATATATTTAAAGAAAAGTTTCTATTAAGTAACGCTTTTAATATGATTTCTTGATAAGGCGAAAGTTTAACATTAGAGATTAACTCGGTTGTAATACCAATGTTTGCTCTTAAAAATTGAGCTAAACTAATTTTGGCTTCCTTATCTTCCAACTCGCCTTTTAATGCTAAAAGACGCTGATTAACATCTGGAATATCTTTTTTATATTTTTCTGGGTGATACCACATTATATTAATTTCTCGTCGTAAGCAAATTGCAAATCGACTTTTTTATAAGCATCACCGCAGGAAAATATTTTTTCCACTACGCGAGAAGCTTCTTTTCTACCGTCAACAAAAAGAAATTGTAAATTTTCATAGTTTTGTATAATATCACGCACATTGTGGAATACAAATTCTGGAGTAATTTTTGTTCCTTTTTGAAAAACATGAGGAAGATAATTAAAACTCATACAATTAGAAAAAGATTCTTCAACAAGGATTATTAAATATGCTCCCGCACTTTTAGCTTTATCAAGCTCGCGTAAAAATCTTTCATATCCTCCGCTTAGAGTTCCTATTAAATCATTAACAGACTTTCTTTCTATATAGCAGTTTCCGGTAAAATCTTTATTGCTTAAAGTATAGTCTCCAAATTTTAAACACGTCACCTCAGATTTGATATTAAATTTTAATGGTTTTTGCTCTCTTGAATCTATATATATAAAACAATCATTGAGGCGCTCAGCGTTTGATTTAATCTCAGGTTGAGATTTTGAAAAACGGTTTTTGAAACCAATACTCGCGCATAATTCATAATAATCTCCAAAAAACTGATTGTAAATTCTTATAGGAGGAGTTACTAAAGATCTTAGCTCTACTTGAGAAGGGGAGTATATTAAATTCTTCTTTAGTTTTCTTTTTTCTAAAAGTTTTTTTATGTACGCTTTAACCTCTTCTTTATCAGACTCTTTTATCCAGTTTTTTAAATTAATTCTGCTATTAAAATCTGTTTCAAAATACTGATCTTTATTTTTAAATTTGATCAAAGATTTATCATACAAATCTAATTTGGGAAAATACTTATGATAATAGGCTTCGATGCTTAATTCGTGAACTCTCAAATGCCGGTGAAGTCCAGCATCTGAATCGAACTCTTTAGAGCACTCTTTGCAAATTATTTTATCCATTTAAAATTTCTTCTTCAGAAACTCCTAGAATACGACATTTTATTTCATCCAAGGATGATAAACGCTCTATTTCTTTTTTTAAAACATTTTTTCTAAGTTCAGCGAGTCTTAGCATATCTTTTCTAGACTCTTCATTTTTCCATAAAGTCACTAAACTTAGGATGCTCGCAGTTTCTTTTATTTGATCAGCAATTCTTTGAGATCTTTTAACCTTCAAATCAGAAAGCATTTTTTGCTGACGACCAATGCACTGATTATACTCTGTTTGTGCTGTAGAAATAGACTGCACAAGCGACATGGATATTCTTTTGCCTTCCGTATCTGTCGCAGAATTATCCAAAAGATCTTGAAGAAATTCGATGCGTCTCTGAATTGCTGCTGCAATAATTATATCAGTGCAAAGAACAATATATTGGTCAACCTCTTCTTGAGTTAAATCTGGTTTGTCATGCGCATATCTAATGAAAGAGCTTTCAAAAAGTTGACGATCTCTTTGCTCTGTGTAAGTATTAATTTGATGAATGAATCTATGAGTATGCAAATAATTGATTAAAGATTCTATATTTTTCTTTTCGGAGGTTTTAAGATCATTTCTATCGTAACCATTTAGAATATATTTGTTTACTCGTGCCACAGCGCGATCAATAGTATTGGGCGGCTTATACTCTAAATAATTCTCCTCTTCATTATCAGATTGATTTAAGTTTTTAATTACGCCGGGTATAGTTTTAATAAAAACCTGAACAGTTTTTGTTTCGTGATTTAAATTGGAGAGTTTCTGATTGTTAAATAATATTCTTGCGATTTCCACCGCTTTCATCACGGAGCAATTGTTACTAATAAATTCTTTTTGCTGATCATTCAATTCGATATTTTCCATTTTATTGTACTCATAGCTTGGTCGTGCGCGAATATTATTTTCAGTCAAAAATGCTCGCACTAAACGACCCTCTTTTGAACGACCATCCAACTCGGGATTCTCAGGAAAAGCTAAATTAACCAGATCATTTAAAGAAATTTTAGGATCTTTTTTATAAGCCTCCAGGATTGTAAGTTTTTGAGAATCTGTAAGCATATTTCAAATATCAATATTGCCATTATAAATATTCATTTTTATCTTAGAAACGAGGCTTTTATTGATTAGTTTAACATTTTTTACTCCAGAATTTTTATCTGTGCGCTGATATCCTAATAAATTTGCAGTTTTTTCCTCTGAATTATTATCCACGTATAAAGACATGAAAACTTTATATTCTACAGGTTTTAAAAAATTTTTTACTTGGTCTTTTAATTTGGACAAACCCAATTCCACATCCACATCTTCCGCATTTTTTTGGTGCACCTCACGAACATGATTCTCTACGGAAACAGGCAATTTAGTATCGTGTGCATTTTTTTTAGTATTCTCCCATTTTTTATACAAAGGACACTCGCCACTTTGCTTTGCGTATATGGCGCAACCATCAGCTCCTTCAGAAGCGGCGCATTTTAAACATGGTCTTGAAAAATTTCCATAATAGTCTCTGATAAGATTTTTAATTTGATTGGAGATTATTCTATTTATCCAAGGAAGAAGAGGCTGCTTACGATCATATAAATGAATTTTTTTGTATATGTGAAAACGAACTATTTGAGAAACATCTTCAAAGTCCATCCAAGGAATTATTTTTAGGTTCCATCTTGCTTTACGTTTCGCTATTTCCTGATTTATTAGCGAAAAATTTGCTTCAAAAAAATCATCATCATCCTGCTTCATTAAGATAATTTTATTTTATTGTCCGCTGTAGAATCTAATCTAATAGAATTTAAAGTAGGTTTTTCAATTTCCACATCCAAACCATTGATACTGGATAAACTAAAGTTTGGCGGAAACTCGTAATCATCATCATAATCATCATCATCCTCCTGACGCTCTTGAGAAGAATCTTTGGCGAATGTTTTCTTAGATATTGTTATTCTTTTCTCCGCAGCGTTAAAAGGCTCACCGCAATTTTGACAAAACTTTGGTTTTTGCAGTGAATATTCATTCGCATTTCCGCATTTTTGACAATAAATTTTCATATTATTTTAGAATTTTAAATTTGCCAACCAAAAATTTAACTAAAGGTGAGCGAACCACATCATCTTCCGTGAATTCAAACAAATGAATTCCATTATCTTTGCTATCTTGATCAGCAAATAGTTTATAACACGCTTCAAAACCTCCCGCTTTGGAAATTGGCAGATCAGTTTGCATTGGATCCGCAAGCAAAAAACATTTTGTATGCTTACCCAAACGAGTCAAAATCGTGATAATTTCCTTGAGCGAGGAGTTTTGCACCTCATCAAATATTACACATTTTACATTCCAACTCATTCCTCGGGCGTAATTTACGGGATACATTGAGAATCTTTTTTCCTTTTCTAAACGCTGAACATCGTTTTTAGGTAATAATTCATCCAGTTTTTCTAAAAATGGAATATTGTAAAAATGAAGCTTTTCGTCTGCATCTCCGGGAAGAAATCCCAATTTACTATCGGAACTTTCCACAGCGGATCTTATGTAAATAATATCAGAGACTTTCTTTTCGCTCAGCAACTTAAGAGCGCAATAAGTGGCTACAATAGATTTGCTTGATCCAGCCGGGCCATTCACAAGCATAACTTTAGTATCCTTGTCTAGCGCAAGATTAATAAATTTTTTTTGTTTTTCTGTCCAGTTTAAGTCTCTTATTTGTAGCGGGTCGGAAACTTTTTCTCTTTGATGTACTTTCTCACTTTTATCTTTTTTAGACATATAATATATTATATAATTTTAGTTAAATTATGAATGTGGATATCAAAGAATATAATGATTTTTTAACAGCAGAACAGTGCAACCTGTTCATAATGGCAGCGCTTCCGAATCTGATTTCATACTATGATAGTGATGATGATTCTAGTAAATATCGTTTTGCAGCCGGGTATTTTTTAGAAAGAAAATATGCGCCTTCAAATCATCTTAATTTAAATACTTTAATTAAAAAAATTAATTTTGAATATGCTAATTTGAGAAAAAAAGTGGAAGAAATATCAGGTTTTCCAGAAAATAATCAAGAAGCTGCGAATATTATAAGATATGGAACAGGAGGAGAATATAAAAAACATAAAGATGCTTCATCACCCGAAGATTTAAAATATGATGAATATCCTCATGCTGGATCTAGAAAAAAAACTTGTTTAATATATCTTAATGATGATTTTGAAGGAGGAGAAACACATTTTCCCGAATTGAATGTTAAAATAAAGCCCCGGTTAGGCAAAGCGGTGGTATGGAATAATGTGCATGAGGATAATTCTCTAATAGAAGAATCTGTTCATGCAGGATTACCAGTATTATCTAATAGCAAATGGATTATTTCTATTTGGATTAGAGAAAAAAGCTTTTTTAAAGAATCTCCCCCCGTAAAAACGGTGCCTCACGAATAAGCGATACCCTTTTTTCGACTTTTGAAAGAAAAATAGGGGGGGGTAAGAGTAATAAAGTAGAATAGATATAAATATAAAAGATAAATAAATAGTGTTATATTGATTGTTAAGCCCCCCGGGGCGGTTTTTGCTCGCGTTAAAAAAAAAAATTTGAAAAATACCCCGCCTCTTTGCGCGTGTTGTCAAGAAAAAAAAATAAAAAAAAAATAAAAAAAACCCTTGCACATAAAAAAGCTTTCCCCTAGTTTCACGGTGTCGAAAGTAAAAAACAAACTAACGGAAAAACCTAATATGAAGCTAATCAAAAACCTCTCGAAATACTTCACTCCAACTTACAACGTCCTTTATGCGCCGGAAGTTTCGGAAGACTCCGCCCCGATTCAAAACTATAAAGTTATCGGCAATCCTAAGACCGCGACAACGCGCAGCTTAGAAGGAAATTTATACTTCACGCTTCCCGTCCGAAACCGGAAAGAAAATTTCAGGAGCTTTCGCCTCGACCGCGTGATTCAATCTAGACTTGCCATTATGCCCGGTGTCAATTTCGCCTTTGCGACTTTCGCCGTGTTGCTTTGCGTGTGGTGTTTAGGGATTGCGCTGGAAATTTTCCTTAACTAATAAATAAACAAGGGGCAAGCATGGCCAAAAACCATGCTTGCCAATTTTCCAAAAATGAAGATTCAAGCAATCGAAAATGAAATTGGTTCACTGTCTGAACCTTCAAAAATGCCCTGCTTCAGCTTTTCAATTCCTGCCAAGCGTTGCATTACGGGAATGAAATTGCGAGAAGTGCAAAATTCCATTTGCTCGAAATGCTACGCGCTCAAGGGACGCTATGCTTTCGCGAATGTGCAAAACGCGCTTGAGCAAAGGTTCGCGGGCTTGTCAAATCCGAATTGGGTTTCTCTAATGGTCGAAATGATTTCCAAGCGCGAGAAGTCCGGTTTCTTTCGTTGGCACGATTCGGGAGACTTGCAAAGCGTGAATCACCTTGCTTCAATCGTTGAAGTTGCGCGGCAGCTTCCCGCGATTAAATTTTGGCTCCCCACACGGGAGTTTTCTATCGTCGCAAACTACTTGCGAGAAAATACTTTTCCGGAAAATTTGACGGTGCGCCTGTCGGCTTTAATGTTCGACAGCCCCGCGCCTTCTGCGATTGCTCAACGGCTTGGTCTTGTCACGTCCGGCGCATCAAGTGGCGAGGATTTCACTTGTCCTAGCTCAAAGCAAGAAGGAAAATGTCAAGCGTGTCGTGCCTGCTGGAATAAAAACGTCGTGAACATAAACTACAAGAAACACTAAATAGGCGCAGGGTCAGGCGCAGGGTCAGGCGCAGGGTCAGGCGCAGGGTCAGGCGCAGGGTCAGGCGCAGG
>Ga0194115_10007336_pt1 | contig 10964 bp, 7 predicted proteins | sample TA2MahsurfametaG_3_FD_148656 | JGI IMG/M metagenome (GOLD analysis project Ga0194115, IMG submission 148656) | Freshwater microbial communities from Lake Tanganyika, Tanzania - TA2015002 Mahale S4 surface | ecosystem: Environmental > Aquatic > Freshwater > Lake | place: Tanzania: Lake Tanganyika... | reverse complement strand
CGCAGGTGTCTAACGTCAATCCTCATAGTATGTACCAGTCAGAGGAACATGAGAAAGCTGTTGAGGAGAAAGGATGGTCATTTGGTGACAATATTCGAAACGTTGTTCGGCGTGGGAAGGAAGCGGGCGGACGACAGAAAAACGACGACTACAAGTTCGGAGATTTCACCCGTGGCTTATTTTCGAGTGCGAAATGAATTCGCATAAGCTGTCGAAAGTGTACCAATAATGAGTCAACAAGTGACACCATCTTCATTCGCAACTGGAGGAATTGCCTATTTGCATTCATGAGATCGTCTACGAAAAGAGTCGCAATTGCCTCATTCCAGTTCGGTCGTGACAGCCCTTTGGCAGATCCGTCGTCGGGCATAGGGGTGACTACGTTGCCTGTTTCTGGTCCTGAAAGTATATCATCATCTCATCTACTGCATGCGTCGACCCGAGACAGACGTTTGTCACTGCAACTCCTCTTGCACTCTGTCTAAATTGTAACTCAACTGTCAGTAGGACTGCGCCGTTTATCGACATTCTCTAGAACGAGAGGAACTTACCTACGTTCAGCCTTCGCCATCGTGGATGCAGACAGTAGACGAGCAGAAGAGAAGTTCCAGTGACAAGGATCTATTTCGGACTAGATTTGATTTTGTGACAACTCATGTTGGGAGTCAGAACCGGATTGCAAGTGGTCCTTCCCGCGGGACTTCCCTCTTCCGAACAAGAATGAATCCACCGTTACGCAACACTAAATATCTTCCGATGCTAACGGTATTTTAGGGATATCTAGCATCGTTCGAATGATCTTGTTTTGTTTCATTTTCATCGGCAGCCGTTGTTTGAACGTGGATAAGGTATGTGGCGATCACCTATCGGTCAATGTCAGAAAAGCCTAATCACAGTCAGGTTTTTCGCTTTTCCCTCAAATATCCTTTGGTCGCGAGGTCCAAGTCCATTTTTTGAAGCAAAACGTCGGAAGGCGCAGAGAGATTTGGAAGCTACACAAATGATGGATGGATGTCCTATCCATTTATAGTCGACTTTCATTGCTCCTATTATTTCACCCTAGAACTTGCTGTCCATTCGGGCCAGCATAGCTGTCGATAGAATTCATAAAGACTCGGAGTCAGCCTCTCAAAAAACAATTATTTCTAAGCCCATGAGATCATGATGTATTTGATTGAGGCGCTTTCGCGAAATGCTTGAGAGCTCGGTATATCGGGTTGTGGTTGGGATGAACTCTGGGATGAAATTATGAGGATACACGGATGCGTCTCTCGACATATAAAGGATCCCGAAAAGGCTACCTTCACAAGGCCCTGCATCACAGACGAAGCAGAGGCTGTGTTGCATCACGACGAAAAGCTTCAAATGAGTTCTACCGACGGATCCACTTCTGGAAGAAGAACAGATCTTTCGTCCAGGGACCCCTAGATTTTGCGTTGGGGTTTCGCCTTCGGAATGGAGATATCTTCGACTTATCATGGTGCGGCGACATTACAGATTCGCTGCGGATCTCCGAAAAAGATTTCGTGCCCGGTTGATTTAGCATTAAGAAGGCTTGACGAGATCGGCACCGGCGAGTAAAGCACTGCCTTGGCAAAACACCTTCACGGTTCTTCGTATCATCAAATTTATCCGCATGAAGATCGACTTCTCCAATTTCAGTTAGGCGCACGCTGTCCGCGGAAGCTGCCTGAACTTTTACGGATACTTGTTGCACCTGGTAGTATTCCTCGTTTTCGGCAGTCAGAAGATATCTTCCCCCGGCTTCTACCTCCCGATGCCCCAACAACTCCTTTTGGTTTTCTGTTCGCGGCGGATTATTTTGGGCAAATGCGTCAGAGTCTGAGAGTCCTGGTTGCCCCTGGCTTTCCTCGGAGGTTGGGAAATCCTCGAGTCTCATCTCTAGGCCCAATTCCGTCTCATGTTCTTGCTCATTCTCGAGAATATGTACCCCTGAGTGGCTGTCATCGGTAGTCGCCTCAAAATCTCGAAATTCTGTATGTTGCTGGCATTCCTCGGAATCCGAAGCACACATAGTGAATCGTTCCATACCTTCTGCCGCCCGATACGGCAGCAGTCGCTCGTTCGCCAAGTTCACGGTCCCTAGTTGCCCCTCGCTTTCTTCGGAGGTTGGGAAATTTTCCAGGCCCATTTCCGTCCGATCCTCCTGCTCCTTCCCAAGAATATGGACCCCTAGGGGGCTTTCATCGGTAGGCGCCTCATGCCCTGGAAACTCTGTATATTGATGGCATTCCTCCGAATCCGAAGTACGCATAGGGAATCGTTCCATACCGTCTGACGCCCCACATGGAAGCAGTTGCTCGTTTTCAAAGTTCACAGTCTCTAGTTGCCCCTCGCTTTCCTCGGAGGTTGGGAAATTCTCCAGGCCCATGCTAAGGCTCAATTCTGTCCGATCCTCCTGCTCTTTCCCGAGAATATGTACCCCTAGGGGGCTTTCATTGGTAGGCACCTCATAACCTGGAAACTCTGTATGTTGCTGGAATTCCTCGGAATCCGAAGTACACATAGCCAATCGTTCCATATTTTCTGACAGTGAGACCCGATACGGGAGCACGTTCACAGTCTCTTCTGATGATCCCACGCCGATTTCCGGTCGGATACTTACCGTCACTTCTTGCAGTGCAATAGGAGGAACCGGCAATATACCTGCCTCGCCCATATCCGAGACATCGGTATCTTCGGAAACTGACTGACTGACTGTGAAAACGTTCCGATTCGCATCTGTCTGTGTTTCGATGATAGTTTGATCGCCGACATTAGAATGTTCCTCAGTTGGGCATACACCGGGAAGGGCGACTTTGCATCCACTGTACAGGAAATCAATTTGCTTAACGGTCCATTCCCCAACACCCCACCACTGCAGAGAATTTGTTTCATGAATTATGAAGTCCTGAAGCTGTGAGTGATAATGACGGCCCTTCACGTAAATGGGTTCTAAGAAACAACCAAATCCCTGAGCATGACAACGCCGGGTATAACGCTGGGTACCTGACGCAAGAGATTCCATGAAGCATTCGGTAGCGCTTTCTCCTTGCCAAAACACCTGACACTCTGACATTTGGTGCAGAGAATACATGTGTGCTTCCATCATCCATGATCGACCACTTCGAGTGCAAAGTAGCATTGACACGAAAGCAAAAACTAGAAAAGCGTAAGGTGAGAGCCCGATAGATGATGACGAACCTGGATCGCCCGAGGAAGAACAAGATTGTTCAACGAAGTGAGAAGAAAACTCTTCAAAAAAAGTCTGTGCGCTGCATGAGCTCATATCCAAGCTGTCAGCGCCCATCGGCGTGAGTCCTTGAAACTCCTGAATATCGTCGTTTTCTGACAAGATGGGTCCGGTCAGAGGGCTATCCAAAGGGTCACTGGTGAACGCAGCCGTAGCCTTCTCAGTTTCACCAGCTTGCAACCCAAGACCATCTTCCGTGTCACCTTCGCTAGTATTTCCTTGGAGAAACCTATGGGTCCGACTAACGCCTGTCGTTTTCGCCGATGTCGATTCAGTAGACATCGATTCCGACATGGCGCTATCCGAAGAATCACTGGCAAACACAAGGTGAACTTTCGAAATTTCATCAGCTTGAAAGACGGGATTCCTGTCTAGAGATCCATAGGGTTGATTTATACAGGTCCTTGACGATTTCAATTCTGCGGAAATGGACTCCGACATAGCGCGATCCGAACGATCGCTGACGAACGAAAGAAGAACCTTTGTCGTTTCGTCGCCATGAAACCCAAGAAACTCTTCGGTGCTGGCTTCGCCGAGATCCCTGTCTAGAGACTCGTAGGGTCGACTAATGCATGTTGACGTGGCCGATGTCAATTCTGTAGTGATACAATCCGATAGGGCTCTGTCGGAAGGATCATCGGCGACCCCCGGGGTAACCTCGGGAGTTTCATCGTCATGAAAACCAAGAAACTCTTCTCTGTTGCCTTCGCTGGAGTTTCTATCTAGAAACTCATAGGGTTGGCTAATGCATGTTGTCTTTGATGATGTCAATTCCGTACGGGATCCGGCAGTCGCTTCAAACAGGCTTTGTTGAATATCTCCGAAGACCTGGTTCAAGGTCCCATTCGATGTGGACGCAACAGAGTGTGAATTTGCGTCATCTTCGACATCTTCATCGTGATCGCAATATGGGTCACAGAAAGATAATTTCTTTCGAAGAAAGCGATGAAAGTCATGTAGAGCTTCGAACGATTTTTCGCTCGTCGAGACCCTCGCTAGGTCCGAAGGGTCTTCGATTTCGGCTACCATATTTCTGAAAAGTGGCCGCACTACACAAGGTATAGGCGACTTTCCATGCGGGAACCCAATGCAGAGAATATATCTGGTCGCAACTTACGTCACACTTTTTTGTTGGCCCATCGCCGAGAGTTTCCTTCGCATCGAAAGTCGATCTTTGACCCTCGCTGAACACGTCCGTTGAGGGAAAGGAGAACGACGATTACAGAACAAACTCTTGAAGCGTGTACGACTACAAACCGCGATCTCATGAGCGAGAAGAGTTCACAGTCATCACTGTCACATCACCGTATCCAACCGTTTCAACACGAACATTCTGTATTTATGGTTTCCGTACCGTACTGCAGTTCATGGTCACGTTGCGTCAGCCAATGAAAAGCGCTTCGACTTCCTGAACTGTGTTCGCCGCCTGGATGAAGTGTTCCGTACTGGTCAAACTGGTCAGATGTAGTTCCAGGAATGTTGAAAAGTGCCACGGTCGACAACTGGACCATTTTGGGGCCTCCTCTTGTAGAAAGTTGTTTCAACACTACGGTAGGTTCACTCCGTTGCAACTGATAAACTCGGTAAACACCCACTCCGACATCCGCTGTCATGCGATCGATTTTATGGACATCCGTTTTTGTCCTTCTATGTCTTGAGTTGGTCTTGACGTTGATTCTGGTGCTTCCAGTTCCACGAAGGGTAAGGAATCGCGTTTGTCGCGTAGCCACCAATCTGAATCTGAAGGAAACCATTCAACCAGCTCTTCGAGTCTTGGGTGTAGCTCTAGTTCTAGCGTGGGTCGATGGATTGTCGTACTTGCAGTCTCTACTGAAGAGCGAAAAGCATATTCCACCCCACCTTCGTCACCAGGATCTCTACGTCAAGGAAAGGGAGTATCAAACAGAGCGGAATCTCTATTTGGCCGGCTTTTGTCTGACGCTGATATTCGTAATTGGACGGATCACGGACTTGATGGACGAACATGTAGCCCTAGAAGATGAGCTTGAGCAGGCGCGGATATCGTCGCCTGCCGAGGCAGTGGAGCCGCACGGAGAAGGAATCGAAATGAAGTCATTTGAAATGAAGTCACCTCGATTGAAGAAATGCGAATAGAATTGACAGTGACGACAATATCTAGCCAAGCAACAGTTCTTTCCCAATGTGTTTCAGCATCTTCGTGTTAGGAACTAGGATACTTTATTTCTTCTTCCGTGAGTGTGGCGGCGTATTGCATCCAAGGATGCTCCAGAGCCTGGTCCGCTGAGGGTCGTCCATCAGGATCCACTGTCAACAAACGACGAACAAAGTCACAGAAGAGCTGTTTATGCCATCGCTCGGGATTCGTGCGGCGAGTCTGGTACGTTATCAGGTCGAAGTCATCCATCAGATCAGCTTCAAAGCCTAGTCTTGAAGACAGCCGCGTGCTCTTCGGTTGAAAGATATCGAACTGAAGATGCGAAGATGCGGCCACGGTGTCGTCATCAGGTGCGCCTGAACCTTCTTTGTCATTTACAACCTCATACAATAGACCGCACTTGGCAAAGAAACGCCCACTCTGCCGACCTTGAGCGATCATGCTCCGCGGGAAAGGTCCGCATATGGCTTCAATACGGCTGAGCATTGAAACAATAGAATCGTTCTGAAAAGTCACCTCCCCAGTAAACATTTCAGCAATGACGCACCCAAGTGACCAAACGTCAATCTTGCCATCATATGGAAGACCCAAAACAACTTCCGGTGCCCGATAAGATCGAGACTGAATGTACGAGCTTTGTCGATCGGTCAAGTAGCAGCTACTGCCAAAGTCGATGAGCTTGATCTGCGCCCGACTGTAGCTGGACAACAGAATGTTCTCCGGTTTCACATCGGAATGCACAAGACCGAGGCTGTGAACGAATCTTAAGGATATCAGGGCTTGCCTCGAAATGTAGGCGAGGCGGGGTATCGTAAAGTAAGGCTCTTCCTCGTTGTCCAAAATGAATTTTCCAAACTCAAACAGATTTTGTCGCAGGAGCTCGGTTACAATCACTAGGTGCTCGCGGTAGTAAAAGAAGCATTTCATTTCCACAATGTGATTTTCGTGGACCCGACCTGTCTGACGCAATAGCTCCAGAATCTTGATCTCGTCTAGCGATTGATCAAAGAAGTCCTTACTGTTCTTGATAACCTTTAGGCAGACTTCTTCATGCCCCTACAGACGAAGAAGATTAGAAAACCATAGCTTTCAACCCATCTAAAGCTCTCCCAAAACTAGCATGTATACTTACATCTGAACTTTCGGTGCTCAGGTCAATGCATCTATACGCAGTAGAAAAAGCCGCACTTCCGAGTTCCGATTCCACCAAGTATTGACCCGCCAGAACGTTACCGGGCTCCAAAACTAGATCCTTGGTTGGTTCAAAGCCAGTTACGTGGGACTTGAAAATGATGGGGAGGTGAAAATACTCCAGGTCGCCCATCTCGCCCTTACCAGTTGCCTTGACCCCCGGAAAGCTCGGATGACAATCTGCATCTTCTGTCAATGAAACATCTAATTTCGGACTTGGGTTGTCGTTTTTTTCCATAGCAGCTTCCCGTAATCTAGAAAGCCCGTTTTCGTTTTTCTGTGCTTCTGCTGCGTCTAACAATCGTTCTGCTTCAAGCAATTCGTGCGCAAACTTGGCGTCCCCCGACAATTCTTCACCGAGCCTTTCTTGCGATTCTTGCTTGAGTCCGATTATCATGGTTTCAAAAGCATATTCAACACGTTCAAGCTGAGCTTGGGTGAGACGGATGATACGAAAGCCATTCTCGTTTGGGTTCGATTCGTCCCAGTCTGGTATAGCTTCAATCGTCCGGGAGTTCACTCCATACGGCAAAAAGTGAGCGCACAGAGTCCGCATTAAATCAGACGCTTCTATGTCATGCGATTCGTCGATGTTGGGCACTGGCACATACTGGTGACAATGGTCCTCCTCCTCCTCCTCATCATCATCGTCGTTGCCAGGGACGTCGTAACGATGAAAATCAGAGACATTGTTGCCTTCAGAACTGCTAGCCGAAGTGGCCTGTTCATCGCTTTCTTCATCAGTGCGTTCACTTTCGTCAACATCCAACACAACCCCTGATGTGCCATCTTGATGACTGAGTGGTCCTAGCACAAGTCCTCTGACGCTTTCGTCCTCTTCAGAAGATGGCATGAACGTTTCAATTTGACTATGGTCAAGTGTGCTTTTGTCAGGCTGCTTCTTTTCGTCGTGATAGTAGGTATCTTCCTCTGCCAACAGCTCGTCAACCACTGACATCGGTTTCGAAGTTCCATCAGTCTCCACAGTGCGCTTGGATTGGATGTTCAAGTCTTCCAGTGCTTGGGCCAATGAATCACTCGTAGTGCTACGATCATCGCCGGCTTGGCCTGTTCGTTCTCTGCTGCTACTCGCTCGTTCCAAAATAGCAAGCAAGACTTTCTCGACGCCTCGTTGAACCTCTTCTGCGTGCGAGTTGGATGTGATTTCTGAGACATCCGCCGAAGTGGACGGCTGCAACGGCAGCCCCTGGTCATCGTCGAGAGGCATGGACGACTTAAAGGCTTGGAGCCGCGAGGTGTACTGAGCCATCCGTTCTTGGCGCTGCTGTGCTTTGAGTTTCTTCTCCTCATATGATTCAGGAAACTGACCACGCGGTGTCGTACGTGACTGGGCAATCAAATCATCGACATCGTCTCGGCTAACATCCACCGCGAGCTTCTGTGGATCGTCAACGCGATGCTTGCGCAAAAGGTTCAAGGCTTCTTTAATTGCATCTTCGTAGGGGTTTTGATCGGATGTAGTACTTGTGTGGCTAGCTTCTGTCGGCTCTTTGAAAGGTGGAGCACTTTTCAAAGATTCAGGGTTCAGTATGTTGCGCCGCTGGACTTCCGTTTCCTGCAAGCTCCGAAGGATATTGTCTGTCTCGACTGGTAAGTTGTGTACCGAGGGATCATAGAATGGAAACCGGCTTGGATTGGCATCCTGGGGTTGGCTTCGAGGAGATGGCTCCTCTGCTTTCGGCTCATAGAACCGAAAGCGGGTTGGAGGGTTTCCCGTGTTTTCTGTGTCTGTGTTGTCAGGCTCAATAGGCATGTTGAATCTGCAAAATCTCACAAACAATCTTCCAGAGACTAAGAGCTAACAGCAAATCAAGAGGTTTCCGACCACACGACGGAGCTTTTGATGGTGCAGGTCACAAGATTGGCTTGGGCTTAGAGTACTACAAGATCCAGTCGCTGCGATTATTTACATGCCACGATCCACTACCAGTTGACACACCATTGTGCCTATGGAGATGAACAGAATGTTGGGGGTGGGGCACACTGTATCTATGCGGTACCTGCCAGTATCATCGGTACTGGCGCCTGTGCGGATAACGCCAGGATTAGACATGAATGTATTCGTAGATGGAGTAAAATGATATCACCTTGTCCGGCATGCTCGAGGCGGCGTCATTGGATCGATAGAGTCGGCGGCGGCCGTGTGAACATCCGTCAGTCAGTCAGTCAGTCAGTCAGTCAGTCGTCAACAAGTACGGCAATCCGACTAAGGTATCATACGTCATAATCCTATACATAATACTAATTTCCCCCACCTCTGAGGCAACAACTGTAGATATCTGTAAATCAACCACTTCACATCTTAGTCACCATCAGCCAGAACACGGCAAGTCTCGTATGCTAGACATGCCAGTGGGTCCTGATTGAAGCAAGAACCTTCAGCATCGAAGCAACATGTTCCGGCCGAGCACGAGGTTTTGCACTTTTCAGTTGACCCAGAATTGATGAGACTCACCGAACAATCTTCTGGGATAGTAGCGGGGGGTAACCTTACTGTGGTGGCAATGATCGGAAAATACAGTTTCTTGCACGGGTTGTATGTTAAGCAAGAAAGAAAGTCTGTTTCCAGACAGCCATCGTCTCCACTGTCCCAACAACATTCCGCAGGCTCGCATGCTTCCTCACATGCTGATCGCTGCGTTACGCTACCGGTTACAGCGGTATCGCAGGACTTCTCCACTTCGATGGTAGCTGCGGGAACCCGACTATCTGCTCGTAGATTTTGACACGGCGAGTAGTCCAAGCAGGTATAAATCTTATCGTAGCAGGTCACATCTGATTCCCAGCAACATGCTGTGGGGGCACATGCAGTTTCGCATGCTCCGCGATCCGCCGCCACGGCTGCAGGTGTACAGATGTCAGCCAAGTCAGATGGAGGAATTTCAATGCCGCTGCTTGTGGCATGACAGCGCTTGTAGTTGAAGCATCCATCTGGGTTCCACAAGAAGCAGCTATTCTGAAGTGTTGGGTCGCAGCAGTCAAAGTCCTCGCACGTGTTGATACAGTCGTCCGATGTCTCTTGTCCCAAGGGACAAAGGCTTCCTTCTACCGTTTCTCGCGGGAGCTTGAACATATCAACCCCAGGTTGACTACCTACGGGCGATGCGGGTGATGCGGATGAAGCAGGCGATGCAGTGGGTGTCACGGTTGCTCCAGACTCGGTGTTTTCTTCGTCCTTCTTGTTGGTAACATGCGCCATCACAATAGACAGAACAATGGCCACGATTATACAAAGGACAGCAGCTGTTATCAAACAGCATCTTGAGTTGCGACAGGAAGAGTTGTCTAGGTCCGCCGTCGAATACCTGAATCTTGGTTCATCCGAGGTGGGTTCACGGTCATCGTCGAGGTCATCCGTGGGTGGGGAGCCTTTCCTCTCCCTGATTTGTCGTGATGGTCGCTTTGAGTTGGCTTCTTCATCCTCAAAAGCGGACCGATCATCGCCACGTCTTCGAGGGACTATGGCTTGGTCGAGATTCGACGGCTTCTTTTTTGATGCAGAATTGCGTTGAGGGGCTTCTTTTTCGCCGTCATCGGCAGGTATTTTGTTCCGCCTTGTCTTTTCTGGCATGCTGGACGCAGCTACTTCAGGTCACTACTCGGCGGCGAAATCGATCTTTGTCTCTTCTCCTTATCGCTCCCTTTTTTGTTCAAGCCATGAAAATCCTACACGACAAGAACTCGAGTGCCGTACCTTTTGTGCCGGTCTTGGTTCGTCGGATGTGATGACTTTGTCACATATTGAAAATGTCTGTTGACTGTGAACGTGAAGCAGACATGGTGATGACTTATGGCTGGGAGCGACAAGCTGTGACCGTATCTATCCTACAGTGTGTACGGTCCGTCTGTTTTCGACCGTTCCGGTAACAGTAAATCCGATGCTGTAACTGTAAATTCTATGTAGTCGAAATGACCCACCGAGAACCGAGAGTCATGACGGACAAGATCTCCCATGCCAACATAACCTTCGAGGAAGAACTTGTTCGATTGCATCTTCTTGCTTTATCCACACCATTACAATGAATCGACAAGACGAGGATGACGATAAGGACTGGGATTCCAGCCATGAGGAGAGTGATGGAGACGAGGACAACGATAAGGAATCTGATTCGGATGATGATGGAGTCGAAGATGACGACGATCGCGAAGATGACTACGACGAGAATGACAACGACGAGGACGACGACAACAGTGACGATGAAGATGATGACGACAACAGTGACGATGAAGATGATGACGATCGAGCGAGAGGCGACAATGAGGAAGACTTCAAACAGAGAGACGATGATGGAGAAGAAACGGTTGAGGGTAACGATGAATACTTAGGAAGGGAAAACCGAATGGATGAACAGTATTACGATA
>Ga0194115_10007335_pt1 | contig 10966 bp, 4 predicted proteins | sample TA2MahsurfametaG_3_FD_148656 | JGI IMG/M metagenome (GOLD analysis project Ga0194115, IMG submission 148656) | Freshwater microbial communities from Lake Tanganyika, Tanzania - TA2015002 Mahale S4 surface | ecosystem: Environmental > Aquatic > Freshwater > Lake | place: Tanzania: Lake Tanganyika... | reverse complement strand
ATGTAATTACTATAGGTCCTTATTGGTAATGGATAATGTACTTTATACAAATATCCAGGGGGATAGATCACAGAATTAAAATAATTAGCTAATGCAATTCCAAACCCCGCAAAACCATTAGGAACTGGTTGATCGGTATTTAATAAATCAGGGTTGTATGAATATTTGTGATAAATAGGTGACAAAACATATTCCATTTGTTCAATATCATTATATTCACAAAAATCACCTTTTATTATGTCACCAACATTTAATTCTTTATTATAGTAAAAGGTTTTTGATTGTTTTGTATATGAGTCTATAAAAATATTATCCTTATTTGTGGTTTGAAGATGATTCCACCAAGTATCTATACCGTTTTGTAAAAAATTAAATTCCCAACCAATATCTATTGATTTGTTTGTGTTATTACCCGGTTTATTAAACCAACCAAAATAACCTCTATTAATTATTGTTACAAATAATTCAGTAACCGGCTTATTATTATTATCTCTTAAATTTTTTATGTCAATATCTTGGTTTATATTAAAACCATATGTTTTAGCACCATCTTTTACTGATATTCTTTGGACATTGTTTGGCGTTAATGCAGAATATTCTAATTTGCTTTTTATTGGAAATCCGTTTCTTTCAAAACCGCTATTTACAATAAAACTATCTTTTGTTGATGTGATTATTTTGTGTAACCTTACATAATATTTTGATGTACTTTCTCTTGGGTTATCTATGTTTGATATTCTTTTAAAATTACCGTATGTTCCATCAATAATGTCATTATCATTAAATAAAACATTTAATATACCAAAAACTCTTTTTTGTGTCCCTGTTTGTCCATCACCCAAATAACTAACCCTAAATGTTTTTCTACCATTTATTGGTGAAGAAAGAATAACATATTGTTCAGTTGTTAAGTTATGATCGGTTCCACAATAAAATAAAACGTATTTTCTTCCGTTTATTCTTGTATTTTTTATTACATATGGTATACCATCAGACGCTTTAAAATTTGGATTAATTACGTTAAACTTTTCGCTAGTATAAGACATTAATTGTTCTGTATCACTACTAAAACCATAAGAAGTATAAACACCCCAATTATATGTTGTCGCACTTTTATTTATTAGTTGTAAATGTCCTTGAATACCCTTTTCTCTTATAAAATTAAACTCATCATATTGTGGATACCCTCTCCATACACCATTTAAAACTGAAGTTTCAGGACTAACATAATACAAAATATTTCTAAAAGGAACATAATCTGTTTTACCCGAAATACTATTATCAAAAACATTAACAATTTTACCTGATATCCTAAATTGGGATGACTCGTTTCTTTCCCTTGTTGAAATGTCTTGTAAATCCACAACTGTAGATCTTTGTCCGTCAACAATCTCCCTTTTACTATTATCAAGTGGTAATTGTATTGAAATAGGTTTATTTGAAGACCCGGCGAATCTTTTATTACCTAAAACTATTCTTATATTGTCTTGTTGTATCATAATTCAGTAACACCAACTACATATTTTTTTATGAATCTATTTAATGCAGTTTTTCCTTTTGATAAACCAAAATAAAAATGATATGGAGCACCAACAACAAAATTAGTACTTCCGTTGTTGGTTCCTGGTAACCACTCACTTGTTCTTTCTCCGCCACTTTGGTAGTTCATTATGAATCCGGTTGCCGGTCCATTTACCGGTTTAAAGTATCTAGCACTAGTAAAAGACATACTTTGGTATGGTACCGCATACATTTTATTAACACCATTTATTAAATTAAGGTCAGTCTTCCAATCATTATATTGTGTACCAAAAATCTTAGTAGTAGTTGCTGGATTATCATCATTATCTTTTAATTGCCACTGATACATTGGCACCGTTTGTGTTTTAGGGTATCCAATAAGTTGTGTTAAATTATTAGAAAATGTTTTGATTCCGGGAGTTAACGCAATTCTTTGAGCTGTTGATGCTGAAAAAAGTACGCCAATTAAACTATTACCAACACCATCAGGATTATCCAATATTATGTCATCATCATCATAAAATTGCTCATCGAATGGTAATATACCGTATTCTGAATTTATACTAAACAATTGTGCTAAATCACCGTCAATTCTTTTCTCACTTCTTGAAAATAAATTGCCAATACTCGAATCACCGGCGTTGAATACTTTACCCCAAGTTGTTGTAGAAAGAATTCTTGATAATATAAAAAATAATAATAAATCGTCTGTATCATTAAAAGACGTTGATTTTAATGTTTCGGCCAAATAATTATCAAGTTGTGGATTTAAACAAACTTCTTTGACAAATTGGTCTTTTGGTCCTAAATCCATTATAGTTGTTGGAAAAAATAAATTTCTATCATTCATTCCTTTATACATGTCATTAGCGTTTTCATAAACACCATTTATATTTTGTCTTCTTGGTTTTTGACCTATAAAATAACCACCTGTTACTGTTGTTCCATTTTGTGTTATAACATACGGAGTTGATCTATAAAAAAATGATCCTTTTGTAACATCCCAATAAACAGTACCTTGATTTCTTATTCTTTTCGCTAAATTAAAATCTTTAGAACCACAAAAAACATATTTTTTTAAATTTCCTTGTACATCGAATATTTTTTTCCTTTTGAAAGAAAAAGCATATAACGCACCATTAACCCAATTATTTTGAAAGACGTGACCGATAACACCTCTACAAGCGGCAAACGTAAATCTATATCTTGTTTTCCATTCTTGGAATAGTGCGTAGTCTCTAACTAATCCGTTACTAACTCCACCATCGCCAAAAGTAAAATATGGTGGTTGTATCAATAAGTAACACCCTTTATCTACTTTTACAGGATTTGTATTATCAACACATGGTGTTTCAACACCGAAAGTTTCTCCATTACCGGAATAACAATTTAAAGGTACCATTCCTTCACATGAAAATGTGGACAATACTGAAGTAGCACCTGTTAAACCATCATCACCAAAATCTGCAGCATTATTTGTTATATCAGTTGGTGAAGATGTTAGTTGTTCAACATCACCGTTTTCATCTATTAAATATATTGTAAAATTATCATTTTGGAACAAAGGGAAACTACTATTACCTGTGGTAACGTTACCATCAAAAGGTCTTTGTATCCTATCGGAAGTTGGTAACCTATCTGATCTTATTATTGGTTTAAAGTTATCAATCGAATTTAAAAATGTTATTGTATCACTAAGGGTTGGGTTGCTTATTGCATATGACGGAGCAAATAATCTAGGTAAAACAGTATTAACATCTCCCATAAAATTTCCGGTACCTGCCAAATTTGAATTTAAATCTCCGTTACTTCCAGCATCAAAACGTTCGCTTTCTGGCTCATTTGTTCTAAACCACATTAAACTGCCACCTTCAACATTACCTTGCAGAAAGAATTCTCCCGACAAATAGTTTGGTCCATCAACACTACCTGTCATATATCTAAATCTATATTTTTGGTTTGTATTATGATCAGTAACACCGTTAAAAGGCCATGGCATATTATTATTATTTAAAGATAACCATACATTAGTACAATTATTAAGACTTAACTCATTAATATCATTTGGAAAGACTTTAAATCCTAAATTTTTAGTTTTTCTATCTAAAGATGAATAATATTTTATTGAATTTGTTGTATACGCACTATAAAGTTGTGGGTCAGGTCTAAAATTAAATGGTTTATGATATAATGTTGATGTATTATTATACCCAACTTCATGTGACTCTGGTGTTTTTTTATTTGTCCACCAATCGGCAGCTACACTACCTGTATTTGGTTGTATTGGAACGTTCATATAAAATTTTCCTTTTACCTTTACTGTTCCATTACTCTGTCCTAATAGTCTAGAAAGATCGTATTCTATATCTTGTTTTTCTGTATAAACATCAACACCTCTAACTAGAAATAAGATACAATGTTTTCTCCATGATTGAGAACCCATCGTACCTAAAGAATTAACATTAGAATATCTTGTAGGGTTACCACCACAGGATGATCTATAATAAATTCTTTGTCCTGCTTGTAGAATACCAAATCTTATTAAATTATAATTAGTCCCGTTAGATTCTAATGGATGACCAGCTCTTACTAAATTATCTAAAGTTGTTCCTGTTATTACTTGGAAATATTCCATACCTCCTTTGTAATTGTATGTCCTACCAGAAGTTGATCCTGTTAAATACAGTGTAGAAACACCAGTGGTAGTGTCATCTTTTATATAAGTTACCGTTGTTGTTAGGTTAGTAAAAGACGTTCCTGTAATAGATTTTGTACCAAATTGATTTTCTGTGGCCCCAGATACATTATAACCGTCAACATTCTTATCTTTAATATCATCAGGATTTGTAAACGTCATTATTGTCCCACTTTTTAATTTGTCTAACGTATCAGGGTCCGTTATTAAAATTAACACATTATCGGTAAATGGTTGTGATATTTGATTTCCATTTTTAACTGTTGTTGTTATTTTATTTTGAAAATATTGTGAACTATTTATTGTTTGTAACGGACCGTATGTTGGTAAAGTAAGTGGTCCTGAAAAATTATCAAAATATCTTTGTCTTAGATTGATCCAATTTAATCTATGTGAATAATTTATATCTCTTGTTAAATAAAAAGTCCCAGGTCTAAAACCTAAAGTATTAATTGGGCAACCCTGTACCGCATATACCGGATATCCAGCCAATGCATATCTAATACCAAAAGAGTTTAAAGTATATCTACTACTAGCATCAAAATCAAATTCTGATTCGATTAGTGCTCGGAATAATGTGTTGTCTCCGGTATTATTGCTTCCGTCGTTGTTGTTATCGTTACATTTTACGTCCCCATCTGAATCAGCAATTTGATCTTCGCTGCTTGGTACTCTTCCCCATAAAGTATTAGAATTAGTATTCATTAAATATGAAGAATTTGTCCTTGAGTACAAATTAATTCCATTAACACTTGTTCTAGCAAGACCTCCATCACTTACTTCGTATTCTAAATCTAATGGTAGTGTTCTTAACTCACAAGAACATGTTTCACAATCAGGGTAAGACATAGATGGTAATGTAATACCTCTAAATTCTCCAGACCCTCTTAATAACGGACTTATTTTTCTAACAAAAGCAACTGTTGCAAAACCAAACCCCACACCAAGACCAATCATTAATAAACCTAGAGCGATTGCCGGAAAAGCCAAAACACCACCAACCACAAAAAATATAGATAAAAACCCTAATAAAATAGGTATTTGAACCGCTAAACTTCTTTTTAAAATTGGCCAAATAAGAGCCGCAAAATGTAAAAGAGGTATTAATACATATGCTAAAATTCCTAACGTGGTAATAGCAATATTAAATACAAAAAATATTAAATCAAAATTCCTAACTCCGTCATTAACAGGCATTCTATTGGTTGTTGACGTACAAGACCTATCCGTTATTTCTTTTATTCCTAAATGTCTTGATCTATTATACCCCCATTTCCACCTGTCAATAAATGAACTTACGGTGTATACTCTATTAAAATTAAATTCAAAAAATTTATCGTTACAGTTTATCGCTTCATTTATCATAAATTGACCAACTGTTGTCCCGGTATCTCCATAATCATTCCAATCTAAACTAAATGCGTATGATTTATTTTGTAATACGTCATTTGATGGTCCATTTGCTAGTGGGTTTGTGTCCCACCCATATTCTCTAATATTAGGTACCAAATAATCAGCCCTTAAAACGTCCTCGTCTTCTCCTCCTTCATTTTGATATTGTATTCTAAATCTATATTTACCTTTAGTTGGTATTCCTACTTTAGGGTCATTAGATAAAATCTGTTCTCCAAATTCATTTGTTGTTACATAATCGTAGTTCATTGGTATTTCAATTAACCATGCTCCGTCTTCATCAATAACATTTCCACCTTCAGGTAAGTTATATTGTTCAAGTATCGGATATCCGTTAGAATCTGAAAGTATTGTTTGTCTAACCGCTAAAATTCTACCAGGAGCACTTACTAAATCACATAAATTACCTGTATTAAATTTTGGTTTACAGTTTGTTAATAATGCGTCCTTATCATCTGTAGAAAACATTGAACCCATAAAAATACAGTGTGGTTGTATTTCAATACCCTGATCCCTCAAATCAAAATCTAATCTAGTTATACCAACATTACACAATTCCTCTTCACCCCAAAATGATGCAACTTCAATATCTTCAACAATATTAATTATTTGTGGTAAAGATCCTAAATCTGATGAGGTTCTAAAATTAGGCCCAGCAAATTGTGCGTCTGTACCCATATTCATTCTGATTAAATCAGATGGTCTCAAAGAAAAACAACCAATGTTTGATAGGTCTAAATCTAAAACAATTTTTTGATTTCCTAACGGTACACCAACAATCATAAAATCTCCACTTTCATTTGTTCTTACTGTGTACTTATAATATTTTTCATAAACTTCTAAAACTTCAGGTCTTGTTAAAAGGTCTGATCTATCGGGAAATGTTCCTGTTGCAGCATGCCCACGATATTCAGAAACATAAGGTAGTAAATTATACCTATAACCGTCTTCGTTTTTAGTTTCTATTGTTTTATATGGGTATAATGTAGATATTATAGGATCGTTTTCATCGACAGATGATAAAGGAACGAATATAGATACCGAAGCGTTAGGTACACCGTATCCACCGTTAACGATAACTCTACCGGCAACAACACCATAATCCGCACAAAATCTAGCATATACATCGTCTTGTCTTAGTTTTAATGATAGAATTTCAATAAAATCAAAATCCTGTTCAATGTTAACTCTTAATGTTCTGTCTTCACCTGGTTGTGTTCTAAATCTATAACTTTTACTCATTAGTTCGTTTGATGATAAATAGTTTTATTATCAATTTTAAAAATAAACAATAAAGATTTGAAATAAATAATGTTAGAAAATATCTACACCAGAAAGATTTTTAATTCTTACTTTAATATCTTTATTTGGGAATCTAACTTGATATATCTGATCGGGTTCTGCAAATATTGTATTATCTATTAGTGCGATTTGTTTTGTTGCAGGATTTGAGTATTGTTGTGACGTTTCAGATGACGAATATTCACCCCCCACTTTATTAAATACATTTATCCCTACTAGTGTATTAACTCCCGGTATGTCTTGTATTAAACGATTAATATCTGACATATTAATATTTTGACCTAAGTCTCTATTAGATGGTGACATGTAATTAGTAACAGAATTAATAACTTGTGTTATCACATCAGAAGGTGTTGTTGAATTATCAACCACCACAAATATCTCAAATTCTAAATCAATAACTTTTGCAAGTTCTATTGAAATATAGTCATTTATCATTCTATATTTAGAAAGAAATGTTGCTAAATTTGTTTTTAAATTATTTGAAACAACTTGAGTGTAAGCTCCGTTTAAGTCTGTTGATAAAATTTTAATAACTATTTTATTATTATTTTCAACTATTGCGACTCTAGCAGGTGCCCCAAAATTACCCGGCATTGTATCAATAATTGATTTATAATCATTAATAGTAACCGCTCTTTTTTGTGCCGAGAAGTTAAATGCAACCATATTTCTAACTTCTTCTGTTGTTGGCTGATTTGCTCCTCCAATAGCCGCAGTGACATTTGTAACGGATAATGATTGAATGATGTTGGAATTTTCTACAGCGGATGGTCCGTTTACTGCAAAATCAATAGTACCGACTTGATTAATTGCCCCTACACCAATGTTAGACGCCAATCCACCACCAATTCTATACTGAACAAATAAAGTTGTGTTTGGTTGAACGGTAACACCTAACCCTATATTGTTTTGGTAATTTTGAAGTTTCAAAGGAATCATTGTTTTAGAAAACTGTCTAAGTTGTTCTTCAGGTGTTGTTGATCCCGCGCCAAATTGTATTTTTAAGAATCCTTCAGGAGTATATTCAGTAATAAATCTTCTGTCTGTTTTTATGTATTTTCCAACTTTTATTCCTGCGTTGTCAACAGGTTTTGTTGTATCTTCAACAAAAATTGTATTATCAACCAATGATGGTACTTCATACCATCTATTTGATTCACTTATAAAATCACTGTTTCTTGGTACTGTAGAATATGACGTTCCATCTTTTTGTATTATTGATGTAACTCCAAGTACATTTTTTTCAGGTAAAAAGAAACTAAAAAATGGAAAAACATCTTGTGGATTTATTGTTCTTTTGAAAATCTTTGTGGATCCGTTAACAACAACCTCTTGTTTTTTAATAACGTAATTTCCAACCCCGTTACCTTGATTAAATGTTGGTACTACTGTTCTATTTACGTTACCCTCCAAATTATAGTCGGATGAAAAATCAACGTCATTTTGTAATTCAAATACCGTTCCTCCTCCTAAAAATTGAGATCCTGCCCTTAAAATACCTAAATATCTTTGATCGGGTTGGTCCCCTAATGCTGGTACTACTATTGATAGGTTAACAATAGCAACTGAAGGTCTGTATCCAGGTATTTTAAGTCCATATGTTCTTGCAATATTAAAAATAGAAGATCTTTGTTGGGCATATTGAAGAACAGTTTCTTGTATACTTCTATCTATATGAAAGTGTAAATTATCACCAATAGCAGCATTTAAATCCATTAAAACTGAAAACACAGAGGCATCATTAAAATTTTGTATAAGTTCAGGATAATACTGTTGCGTATAATTTATGAGAGTTTGTCTTAGACCTTCAAAGTCCCTAACTGTGTAATCAATTTTCCTTGCCATTTTTTATAAGTTAATTATCACAAATTCTCTAGAACCAAAGGGACTACTTTCATCTGTGTATGTTATTCTAATTTTAGCTGTGTATTCTTGTGTATTGGCCCCCGGCACCCTATAGACAGGTACGTCAAATTGCTCAGAAGAAAGTTCACCTAAAGAAGGTTCGCTTTCAACATAAGGTTCTATACTAATATCTTGTATTGTAAGATTTGGTATGTATTTTCTTACCGATTCTTCTATTTCTATTTTTATCCCTTCAAATGTTTGTCCATCTAAGGGCTCAAATATAAATTCATACAATCTAGTCCCAAAATCAGGTAAAAAATATCTAGAACCTTTACGTGTTAATAATAAATGTATTAGGTTACTTCTGATTTCATCATCTGTTTCTTCAGAAAGTGCCAAATATTTTCCTTTTATACTTTGTCTAAAAGGAAAAATTAACCCATAAGATATACCATCCGCCATATCCTATAAATATAGTTACATGAAAATTTATTTAAATAAAAAAAATCACTGATTACTCAGTGATTCTTTTAAGTTTGTGTTACCCTTTTCAAATGGTGGCCAATAACAACAATGTAAACATCCACTACCACAGCATTTACCTCTTTTTTTGTGGTACTCTTCTGTCATAACCATTTTACCATCATTCCAATAAAAATCGGTTGGTTGTAATTTTGGTCCAAATTCTCTAACATATAATTGTTGTACCCAATCTTTTGATGCTCCTACGTTCATTTTAATTATTCTTTCTAAGATTATAAAACGCCAACATAACTTGGTATGTTAGCGTTGTATCGTTACCCCATGTTACTTTCATGACTTAAATTATCTCGCAAGATCCGTTTGTACAAGCTAACTCTCCACTCAAATTAGTATTGTCCTGTAATTCAATTACTTTTGTTAAATCAACATTTGTTAATGATTTAAGTAATCTTTCATACTCTTCTTTAGTACAATCTTCATAAGGTGCTTGCTTATAAGTATGGTTAGAATAAGGTAATACCGACAAACCATTGTAGTAATTACGCTCATTCCACATCCATTCACCAACTAATTCCCATTCATCTTCTTTAATTGATACAGTTGCTGAAACATTGTGTGTATTTTGTCCGTTTCTGTGACCAGGTTTAATCCATTCTTGTGAAACTTTTTTAACTCTTTCTAACATTTGAAATACTGATTCATGTCTCACAATAGACCCTTCAGGTGCTCTTTGTGGTATTGTAATAACTGCGGTATCGTGTGGTCTAAAGTATTCATCTTCAATTAATTCAGGGTGATTGATTGCAAGGTATGAATAAATTGATTCATTTTTTCCTACGCGGATTCTTCTTAGGTAGTAATCATTATGCCATGCATGAATACCTGATGATGTTCCTAATACTAATGATGATGTTCCTGATGGTTTAACTGTAGTTGTTCTTGCCGATTTATTGATTTTAATCAGACCTGCAACTCTTTCGTTTTCTTCTTTAACCATTTTAGCAGCTCTCTTCATGTCATAACCTAACACAACACCTGAACCAATACCTGTCATACCAACACCGATAAGTGCGTCTTTTTCGGTTGTTCTTTTCCAAATATCTCTTAAATAATGAAAGTCAGTGTAACCTGCTTGTAAAGTACCAATGAATGATGCCGCTTTAACTCTTTTATCAAAATCTTCTTGTGATTCAATATCTGAAGCATTTACCTCACATAGGTTACAGAATTGGAATGGTCGTAGTGCGATTTCACAACAAGGGTTTGTTCCCCAATCTTTATCGTTAGATAGATAAATTCCTGGTTCTCCCGCTCCTGATAATTCAATACGTTTCCATAAATCCATAAAGAATTCTTTTGTGATTTTGTGACGAAGAAGTACCGCTGAGTTATTGGCTCTACCTCTTTGTGCATTTTGTTCCCACCAATTTCCTGACTTACAAGAAATCATTTCTTCATCGTCAGCGGAAAATAATGAGATAAGTGCCGCTCGTCTGATACCACCTGCAAGAACTGCGTCTGCAATATGACAAACGATGTCGTGTGTTTCAATTGGTGTTAATCTTTCACCATCTTTTTTGTTATCCAAAACTTTAGTAATGTGGTGGATACAATCTTTTAATGGTTGAGGTCCGGGAGCCTTACCTCCTGATGTTACAAGCATCGCACCTTTTTGTCTAATATCTGAAAAATCAAACACCG
>Ga0194115_10007333_pt1 | contig 10968 bp, 13 predicted proteins | sample TA2MahsurfametaG_3_FD_148656 | JGI IMG/M metagenome (GOLD analysis project Ga0194115, IMG submission 148656) | Freshwater microbial communities from Lake Tanganyika, Tanzania - TA2015002 Mahale S4 surface | ecosystem: Environmental > Aquatic > Freshwater > Lake | place: Tanzania: Lake... | reverse complement strand
AGGGCAGTCATTAGGCCTAGTCTCGCAACAGAGAAATGTCTACCGAACGTCTCAGCAAGGAAAAGTCAGCCTTGAAACGCAGTGTGGATCAGACCCGACTTAGGACCGATATGGACGAGGCCAGAATTGACAAGAAGGAGTAAATGTATAGATAGGACAGAACAAAAAGGGAAGAGATGTACTAGGCCTTCAGGTAAGAGAAGTCTAAGACAGTTGAGGTGGATGTACGAGAGCTGAAGGCCGTGGTGGATGAGCTGAGACGGTTGAGGCAGCAAAAGGAGAACTTGAAGGGGGAGTTGATGATTTTCAAGAAGTAAGGAGTGAGGAGCAATGGTAATTCAGTGGCAGTGGCTCTGGCTCGTTTCTGATAGTGTGATTTGCATGTTTGGTATTATGTCTGGCAAAAGATCGAGACTCAAAAGATGATCTAAGATTGACTGAAGTGTATTTATTTGAATGTATTTATTAAATATTTGATAGAAATAAAGTTCTAAAGTTATTTATTATCAAAATCAAAGATCAAAGATCATACATCAAATCTAATAAGCTAAAATAGTTATATTGTTTATTTTTGGATTTGCATCTCTATTCCTTTATTCCTTTATTCATTTCATATTCATATTTGATATTTGATTTGCTTATAATAATATTTGATTTGTAATAATAATAATGTCAGAGAGCGACTCTTACAGCTCCGAATAAAGCTACGGCTGGATCAGCTGGTTCTGCAACTTATAAGACCACCAGTTCTTCTGCAAGGTCGACGAATAGTACATCCGCGACACCTTCAATCTCTACGGACTCAAACAGATGTTCGATCACTATAAGTACCTTCCTGTCTACCCAGCGATGCCCTCGAAATGATCCTCCGTCCAGAACCTCCCGAAGACGAAGAACTCGAAGACTAACGGTACCCATTTATTCACTCAGCTACCTCTCCATCTACCAGGAAGCCACTGACATATACGGCCTCATCCACTCCCGCTACATCGTCACCCCCAAAGGACTTGCAATCATGCGTGAAAAATACCTGAAAGGTGCTTTTGGGGTCTGTCCACGAGTGCTCTGCGAACGACAGCATACCTTGCCTGTCGGAATGAGCTAAGAAATCCGTACCTCTCGCGTGAAGATCTTCTGTCCAAGGTGTCAGGAAGTTTATATGCCTAAGAAGAAATGTCACGATATAGACGGAGCTTACTTCGGTTGTTCCTTTGCGAACATCCTGTTGATGGTACTAGTTTCATGAATCTAGGTGTACCCTGAGTTGCTGCCTAAGTCTGTGTAGAGCAAGTACGTGCCTAAGGTCTACGGGTTTAAGATATACGGTCGCAAGGGTTCAAAGTACGAGGTGAAGGAAGAGAAGAAGGAGATTTCGTACTACACGCAGGAGTAGTTGAAGAAGATAAAGTCGCGGAATGACCCTAAGAACAAGAAGGAGCTGGAGGAGTGATGGAGAGTTGAGTTAATATTACTTACTATTAGCTACTATAAGTTAATATCAGGTCAATGTTTATCTGTATGTCTATTTTCGATCTATCTATCAATAAATGCTATAAATGCTATAAATCTTGTAAATCCTGTAAATATTGTAAATCTTGTAAATCTTAGATTCATAAGAGAGTATTGATCAAATACTTTATTAAATTTAATTACTTCTTTCAAGTTCTTATAATAAGTTTAATTTATCATATTCTTTGAAATAATTGCTTTAAAATACTTAATTTAAAATATATTTATTTATGATGTTATCAAAACAATCAAATCTTCAAATATCGATGCTATAATTTGAACCATATTCTATCTATCTATATCTATCTATCTTTATATTATTCTGGAGAGTAGTTTACAGTTTATATTTGTTATTTGTGCTGCTTATATTCTAATAATTTTAATGAGCAAAGCCAAAGAGTTCCTCCCCAAAATCAAACTCTCCACCTACACCTGGTACAAGGACTCCCACTCCCTCTACGACTACGAGTCCACCAAAATCACCTAAGCCAAGTTCTAATTCGACTTCTTCACCAAAGGCATCAACCTCTACCGTAAAAAAGTAGGTAAACCTAATCTAAAACAGGCAGCTAGATCCTCGCCTTCGACCCTAAAAAATCATAAAAAGAATAATACGAGTAATATGAGTTCATCGGGCATTTCTAGCTCGATTACAGCAAGGCCAATGGCTTCAAAGTCAACGCTTTGAGTGTTTCCAGCTACAAAGATAAGAACAAAAACCACTTCAGCGAGAAGCAAAAGACCAACTAATCCATCGATAACATCGACTCCAAGGAAGAAGACCCTTACTTCATTGTCGGTCGAGGCACTCCTGCCAATTAGAACAACGGCTGCAAGTTGTAGCCCGGCATGACTCTGAAGTTAGGTCGCATCTAGTATTACGTCAGCGAGTGTTCTGACGGCAGCAAGAAAAGCACAAGGCCCATGGAAAACTCTAAATTCTACTTCAACGAAAATATTTTTAAATTCAATTACGACCCTTCTATCAAACGTTCTGCCTGCAAAATCTGTCTCTAGGAACACAACTACAGGGACAATTTCCTTTTCAACCCTTGCAAGTGCAACGGATCTTGTGGATCAGTTCACTACGAGTGCCTCATTGAGTGGATCCGCATCAAGGTCAAAAAATAAGTGATTGGAGGTACTCAGCATTACAACTTTACCAAGTTTTAGTGTGAGGTTTGCAAGACTGAGTTCCCAGGCTACATCGAAGTCTCAGACGACAAGACCGAACTGCCTGAAACCAGGGAAATGATCGGGGTATAAAAACCCGAGGGAAACTATATAATATTGGAGGGAGCCTGTGAGAAGGAAAAGAGTATCATGGTGATCCAGAACACGCCTGTTGAGGGCATAAAGGTAGGTCGGGGCCACGAGTGTTAGATCCGTATAACAGACATATCTGTGTCTAGGAAGCATGCGATAATTCGTAGTTTGGATAAGGACTTTTTGATATACGACAACAAGTCTAAGTTTGGTACGTTGGTGCGGGACTAGAAGATGAGTTTTAGTTTGAAGAAGTAGATGGAGAAGAAGTATACATTGCAGATTGGACGTACGATAATATAATTTGAGCTGAGCAAATGATTTCACTAATAATTCATGCATCTTCCACTCTCTGTATTTCATCTATTGATCCTTTGATTTGATCCAAATCAATGTCAATTCTATATCTTCATAGATGTTCCTTTTATCCATATCTTTTTATCATTTTATCTTTTGTCTTTTGATTCAATATCTATTTGTTTGATTTAATATGTAGTTATTTGATTTAATTCAATACAATTATTGATTTATTTGATTTGATGTTTTTATCTATTCATTCTTTCGATAGTATTATTTAATCTAAGATAAAAACTTAGATTATATTTATCAATGTTTAGTTTAATGGGAATTATCTTAAATTTAAATATTGCAAAGCGATATATTATATTCTTAAAAAATAGAAATACACACTCAGAAGAGAACATGTTGAAAAAAATACAATAAAAAAAGAAGAAATACACCTCTGCCACCAACTTGTACCTCAAACTCAACGACAAACACGAAAATATCAACCTCAAGTTCGCACTCAACATGTACGTCCCCAAACAAGTCGGACTCCTCGTCACTCCCAAACCCACTGAAACCCTCAAAGGCTTCAAATCCGCAGTCACCACACCCAAACAGAGAAACTCCAAGAAGGCAGCCAAAGAAAATGCCTTCCAGACAGTGCTGGTCAGTCCTAACAATTCCTACGTTTCGACCCCGTTTGAATGCGAGCCGCAGTAGCCCAAAGAAAAATCGCGTCAGGACTACAAATTCTTGTACCAAGTCGGTTCTGGAGGTTTCGGTCATGTCTGGAAAGTGCAAGAGAAGAGGAGTAACTTAATCGCAGCCATGAAAGAAATATCAAAGGCGAAGTACATAATCATGAATATCTTAGGGTACTGCTGAAGAAGAGTGTAGCCTCGGTCATAAATGAAAAGACTATCTTGTAGCAAATCAACAGTAACTTCATCATCAACATGAAGTCTTCTTTCCAGGACCGAGAGTATCTCTACATGATCATGGAGTACCTTCGAGGTGGAGACTTGCGTTACCATCTCTGTTTCTACGAATAATTCACCTAAGAACAGACCAGTTAATCATTTTATTTATTTAGAATTTATCGCTGCCAACATCATCCTCGCTTTGTAGTATATCCACCACAAAGGTATTATACATCGCGATCTCAAACCTTAAAATCTTGTCTTTTAGGAGAATGGATACCTCAGAATCACTGATTTTGGGGTTGCTCGCAAAAAAAAATAAAATAATTCTGAATAAACCAGTGGCACGCCTGGATATATGGCCCCTGAAGTCATCTGCAGGATGAATCACTCTTTCTAGGCTGATTACTTTGCCCTCGGGGTCATTCTCTACGAAATGATGCTTGGTACCGTACTTTTTGTCCTATCTCAGAGACCCTACATGGGCGACACCCGCAAAGAAATCAGAGACAAGATCCTGACTCACCAGGCTAGGATACCCGAAAGAGACATCCCGAAAGGCTGGAGCTCGTGTTCTTCAGACTTCATCAACAAGCTGCTCAAACGAAACAAGTAATCCCGTCTCGGTTACAACGGCATCTAATAACTAAAAAAACATTAATGGCTTTCTAGCATCAACTGGAGACGTCTTTCTCGCAAGGAAATCAACCCTCCTTTCATCCCTGGAGTATCATCTTTTTTATGTATAGATCATCACTTAGAGTTTGGAGTACCAGCGAGAGATGTAGGACACGAATGAGAGCGTGCCAAATGAGGAGACTGAGATGTTGCTGAGGACTTTAGAGGTGCAGAATTTGTTCAAGGAGTATAGCTAAGGCAAAAAGGTTAAGAAATCACGAGTATGAGTTAGTAAAGAGTATTTGTTTCGAAAATAAGATAAATCCCTTAAATCTTTAGTGGAAATCACTGCATAAAAAAATGATATTTTTTATTGGGTTTTCAATCATCAAATAATCTATTTCCAAAGAGATAATAGGCTTATAATGTTTACAATGCTTGATAATTCTCTGATAATTCTCTGATAATGCTCATAATGATAATAATGATAATAATGATAATAATGATAATATTATTATTACAAATAACAAAAACATAATAATAATAATAATGAGTCAAGGCTTCAAAAACCTGCTCAAAATCAACCTGTTCGCTGACGATTCCTTCCAGCCTCTCCTCAAAAAGACATAGGACTACCGCAAAATATCCCAACTCTCCATCGACCACTTCCAATCCATCTCCAAAAATTATTAATCCTACGAAATCTCAATCACCAAATCCCTAAAAGATTACTAACAATAATCATAAGAACTCTAACTCAACATCCCTCAATATTACTACGAGTATATCCAACTCTACCATAACATCCACAGCTAACAAAAATCTCTCTCTGAAAAATGTGCCAATAATTTCAAAGAACTGACCTCTTTGTGTAATAATATCCTATCGGATTACTCTAATTTGATTTTGAATTTTCAGACTGTCATCAGGTCCTATAAGGGTCACTAACAAATCTTGGTCTAGCTCAGCAAGAAGTACTTCAGAAGCTTGAAGACCATGTTATCCAGCATATAATAGTACAAGTCTTCCTTTACTGATGTGAAATTGATATACAACATGCAGTAAAAAAACAAGCGGTACCTGACTTGCTAATCCAACTACAAAAATCTCTTTGAAGAGCTCTAAACCATCTAAGAGAAAGTCGTCCAGCTCAACGAGTAGAAGAGTAACATCGTCACCCTGTACAGAGATATCTAGAAGGAGTTCAAATTGACCATAAAGTCGATCGGAGTCAAGCAAATCTCACTATCCAAAAGCTTTCTTTTTGATTTCTGCAACATGCAGAAAATAATGATCACCTACCTCGCCTAGAAGAAATTCACTCTTGAGAAAATTTAACTGAAAAGCTTCCTCTCATCTGACACTCGAGCCAAAGAACAATAATTCTTCACTAAAGAGATCGATATCAAATAATGTTAGTATTGTCCTAGCATCATCATCTACCACAAGGACTTCAAATAATAATATTTCCCTATCGTTGGCAAGGTTTTGAATAATTGTCTGAAGGATATTTAGTAAAAAATATAGAAGAGAAAGTTTCTCAATAAGAAGGTCATGGATTTTACGAATCATTATGTCAAATCTTACGAAAAGTGTTACTATCTCAATTTGAAAGATATTTTCAATAATTTTTAGAAGATCAAAAAGAAGATTTAGTAAATTTTTGGGAAAAGACTTTGTAGTTTTCTCAAGTCTAACAATTCTATATTTGAGATCTCCATCGGGATCAATTAAAAATTTTTGAAAAGGGTGCCTTCTAAGTTGAAAGCTATCGAGACATGCATCCTTGAGTAGACTAAAATGCTTGATCTTTTCATCAAAGAATTCAAGACCAACATTGACAATTTCTTGAAGAAAAAATAAATTAAAAAAATAATCGATGAAAAAGAAGAAGAATTCACGTAATAGGAACACTCGGCCGCAGATCTAATAAAATTTCGATCATAATTCTCACAAAAGGCAGAATACTTTCAAATTTTGATAAACGGCTTCGTCTAAAAGTTCAAGAAGAATCAGGATGCCATAAAATTTCAATACAATGCCCTTGTCAACGATTATTCAGTCACCATCAACTAGTTTTACAGTCTGACTTGTTAGTATAAGGAATTGTACTTTGGGTAGCAGGATTTCGCTCAGAATTTTAAGAAGTTTTAAGCTGATATTGACAAGACCTTGGAGGCTGAGACTAAGTTTTTTTAAGAGATCAACTTTGGAGTACTCATCAAAGAATCTTCAGAGAGGATTGTGTTTGAATCGTAGATCTATAAGGTGGAAGAGTTCAAGAAAATAAAAAAACCAATGTAAATATAGATTGAAAACAATGGTCTCTCCGCTGAGGGATAGAATCAATAATAAAAAGACAAAGATAAAGTTGGATAAAGATAAAAAGATAAAGATAAAGACAAAGATTCACTGAACAACAACAACAATCAATAAAAGTAAACCAAAGATAATACTAACAATGAGTAAACAAGCTCTAAGATGAACTAAAGTTTGCTTTTGAGCAGCCAGAACAGCGATAAGAAGGAAAACAAATAAAAAAATAAATAATTTTTACTGTCGAAGATAGTCCTTTTGCCTGATGAAACCTTCTTCAATAGCTATTCCTGTGGGATGAGTGACAAGATCATCCTAACAGGCCGCATCTACATCACCAACAAACGTCTCTGCTTCCACTCCAAGTTCAATCCAAAAAATGTATTCTTCGGGGATACTTTCATCCAGATCCCGAAAAAAGACATCCAAAAAATATAAAAACGTTCAAACGCTATATTTTTTGATAATTCTTTATCTGTAACTACGATCAACGGTGAAGTGTTTCTGACTTCTTTCTTCGCCAGAAACGAAGCCTACGAAACCATGTGCAACGCCCTCGAAATCAACAACGATGAAGTTTTCTTTGAACCCTAATAGCTCAAGTAGCCCTAAAACGTTTCCTCAGAGCCTCAAATCGTGACCTAGCAAGACGACCTAAAGCCCTAACAGATCCTCCCACGCCAGACAAGCATCTAGCGAGCTCTAAACGTGTTCAATTATAAGTAACTCTTCCGATGTTAATTTTCATTTGCCCATCTGAACGCCCTTAGATTCTTCAGGATGTTCTAAGACAGTTTTTAATTCAATTACAACCGAAAGACTCACAAAAGTTTTGTATGGTTTTTCAAAGGGTTGATGGAGCACAAGGATGTTTAAATCGCTGAGTGGTCTCCTAAGATTTCAGAGTTTTGTAATTCAGGTACTTTTTAGAATATGCCTAGGAAATATTAAGTAGAATGCCCCTGAGAAGTTTACTAGAAAAATGACATGTCTTGTCCCAGTCCCACCTTCTGGGATTCCTTTCATGCCCAAACACTGCAACAGCTAAGAAAATCAAACGGTCTACATAATATCCAAGGATAAGATCATCATAGAGTCCATCGTCCAAAACAGTGGGGTTCCATATTCAGATACATTCAACATCCGCATGAAAAAGGTCATTGAAACCTCTCCATCATCTTCTTCTGATACGATATCTTCTCAGAATCAGAATCAAGATGGCTCTACAATCAACTCCAATCAGGGTATTCATGCATATTATTTAGGAGCTGGCATGAGTTGTGTTATGACTGTATATTTTTATGTAAATTTTGTGACTACAACCATGATGAAAAATATGATTGAAACACGTTCTTTTGAATAATCCAAAGAAGTCTTTGTAAAATATGAAAAATAGGTAAAGAAGTACTTCAAACACCTCTAAAAATTAAAAAATGCATCGAATGCCCAACTTTCATCTAAAAAATCATTGAAAAAGGGCAAAAATGGCTAAAATCTCGAAAAAGATCTTGAAAACGCTGACACTGAGAAGAACAATCAGACTAGATAAGGCGATGATGGGTAATAGGAAGAGGGGAAGCTTCAGAGGTAGATGAAAGAGATGCAGGTGAGGTTTCAGAAGGGTAAGATGATACTTTTGGGGTCTTTGGTTTTGAATGTTCTTCTGATCTTGCTTTTGGTTTCGTGATAAGGTGATACGTTTATTTACTTTAAAGTATATTTGATCTTTGTAATTCATTCATCATAAATTATTCATAACAAGTCTTCAATTTCAACTCTTGAATCATAAATCATTTTACCTTTTTTTATCTTTTTATCTATGTTTTGATTTGTTTTGATAATAATAATCATTATTAAAATAGATCATCACAAATGATGAATAAAATATTCTTGAATAGCTCCAGACAGCTATCCAAACTCCTAACCACCCAGACGAGATACACCTACATCGAGCCTTCCTTCCACAGCGAGACCCATCATCACGTAGACAAATATTAACCCAGCCTGGCCTTACTGCAAAGAGGATCATCAAGGCAGTCCATAATAAGCTAAACTTGGTCGACCCTGAGAGATGGAATGTAAGGCAGTTGAATATTGTAGGGCGTTCCTATTTCTTTTAACACCCATTGGAGGGACGAAGGCGGCCATGTTGACATTTAGACTTGCATTCACGTGCACGAGGCCTTGGAGAAGGAGTTTGGGATCGATGTGAAAGATAAGAATATTTTGATATCGGATGTGGAGACTGCCTTTTACGTGATTACTCAGCACCACGACTCAATTTGATTTCATAGCCTATTAAACACCATAAACATCTACTAAGTTAAAATGTATAATCTATAATGTATAATGTAAATGAATAGAATAAATGCCTTCAAATATGCAGTGAAAACATAAATACTATAACTCTTATTGAAGAAGATATCATTCTTGACTGATTCTTTAGGGCATTCACTGTAACTTATTAGAGAAGTTATTATTTTTAACATTGTGATTGTTATTCTGGTTGTTGTTATTCTGGTTTTGATTATTCTTGAGATTAGCCTGTTCGACTACAGTCATACAGCTCACCCACTCTTCAAAATGATACCTCATCAGTTCCACTAACTCCTGCCGTCTGTTCCTACGACCAACCTCTCTTGCTTCATTACAATTCCCATCGTTTATGTGATTGTTATGAGTCTGCATCCTTCTTTCTAAATATGATGATAGAATACGTTCTGGCCTGATGTTTATATACTCAGTTAGGTTGAATTTCAAATCATCTTGATAGAAAGGGGTATGGTTGAATAGATTTAGATGTCTATTGTTTTGATTGTTTTGATTGTTACTGAGATGATTAATCAGATTGATGTTTTGAGTGTTATTTTGATTAGTGTCATTAATAAGATTGTTATTGAGATTATTTAAGGTGTTATGATTATTAACTGTAGCATTGAAATAGTTGTTTTTTACATTTGAATTGTTCACATTCAAGTTCAAACCTGAGTTTAAATCTATCTTGTAATCAGAGCTACTATAATTCTGAACTGCCTTCTTAAACTTTTTCTAAACCAGGTAAGACTCAAAAAGTGGCCTGTAACTCTCCCTCTCAATCGAATCCAAAAGGTTATGCTCCGATTAAAAATTCTCAATCTACTTCTGATACTTCACAACCAACTTTTAGTAGCTACTCTCAACAGAAAGTTCGTACATGATTACTCTGAGTACTGCCTCAAGGTCTTTGAACTTTCTTTTGAACAGAGTATGAATATTCTTGCACTGCTCTGGAGTTCTGCTCTGCTTGAGAAAGGTTGATAGGTATTTGTAGAGGTAGATGGATTTTCGTTCTGAGGACCATTAAGGTAGTCCATGGTAGTAGGAGAGGAAGATCATGAGTTTGATCTTTTCCTTGAGGGACCAATTCTTATTTTAGAAGATGGATTCTTTTTGCATTTCTTTTTATCGTTCGATGATGTCTTATTGGAAGGCATAAAGATCGTTTTCTTCTTAGAGTTCTGCGTAGCTTTTGAGGCCTGCTGTTTTCCTCAAGGCCTTTTTCATCTAATATGAAGACATGTGATCGAGTACTCTAATATTATTATTATTTTGACGTTTTGAGTGATATAATATTTATTATTCTCAATTGAATAATGTATTTAAGCTGAAGCTTTGTAAATATATAACATCCAAAGATCATTATGATCGATATACATATCTTTTATTTTTTAAATGGTTTGTTTATCATATCATTTTATATTGATCTTTTACTTTATCATATTAATGATTATTGATTTTTGATGATCATTATTAAAAATAGATAATTAAACGGATATTCCATCGATAATCAACAGATTTAACATTCAATATGAGACAAGAAACATCAATCAACCCCATCAACAGACACAAGTCAGAAATAGAAAAGAGACTCAACCAACTCTAACTCAAGTTTCAACAAAACCAACCACTTCAAAAAAATACTCAACATATCGTCCATCTTTAAGAGGAAGCCAAAGGCAAAGGCAAGGCTCGAGGCAAAGAGAAATCCAGTTAAAGGGTTATGTAATACGGAAAG
>Ga0194115_10007332_pt1 | contig 10968 bp, 9 predicted proteins | sample TA2MahsurfametaG_3_FD_148656 | JGI IMG/M metagenome (GOLD analysis project Ga0194115, IMG submission 148656) | Freshwater microbial communities from Lake Tanganyika, Tanzania - TA2015002 Mahale S4 surface | ecosystem: Environmental > Aquatic > Freshwater > Lake | place: Tanzania: Lake Tanganyika... | reverse complement strand
ACGGCAGAAGATGAAATTGCAGGTGCTGGGTTCGACTGCGAATCGTCTCGCTGACTTTTTGCGGATCGGTGGTCGCCAAGACGAAAACGACATGATCAGGCGGCTCTTCGAGCGTCTTGAGCAACGCGGCCTCGGCCGGTTTGGACAGCATGTGGACTTCGTCGAGGATGAAAACCCGATGCCGACCGGGGTTGCCCAGCGCCGCGCGCTCGATCAGGTCGCGCATGTTGTCGACGCCGTTGTTGCTCGCGGCGTCAAGTTCAAGAACGTCGTAACTCGAGCCCGCATCGATCGAAACGCACGAACCGCACTTGCCGCAAGGCTCGCCGTCTTTCAATTTTTCACAGTTGAGAACCTTGGCCAAAATTCTCGCGGTGCTCGTCTTGCCGGTGCCCCGCGGTCCTGAAAATAAATATGCCTGACCCTCACGATTGTTGATAACGGCGTTGCGCAACGCACGCACGACATGATCTTGACCCTTGAGTTCGTCGAAGCGACGCGGTCGATATCGGCGATAAAGAGATTGGGTTGCCATTTCGTAGCGAGCCTACCTATGGGGTGGTTCACCCCGAGTTAAGCCTTTGATTAACTAATCTTTATATACGCCCATGGCAGTCTCGAGAAACGCGCGTTCAATCAAAATTTCAACCCTGGTCGGGTTTCTTGGATTCATATATATAGCGATACTCGGCAACTTCCAGGTGGGTTCGGTGGGCGCGACGGCCTCGGGCACCAACCAACTGAGTTCGTCGAACCCGGCCGCCAACCAGGTCGTCTCGATGCCGCCGACGCAACTGCAACTCGTCTTCCGCGACCCGTTGGCCAACAACGATGTCGTCGCCGCAATGGGACTTTCACTCGCCTGCAACGGCACCCTGGTCGGGTTGGGTGTTCCCCAACTGGGAACAGACTTCAAAACTGTTTCGGCGGCGCTCACGCAAATACCGCCCGCCGGCTTGTGCACCGTGAGTTGGGCCCTGCCCGACCGAAGCATCGGGGCTTTCAATTTTACTTCGGCTGTCGAAATTCAGCCCGTCGACGATGGTGCGACAGGGGCGACATCGGTCGATGGCGGCGGTACGACGGGCACGCCGACGATCATCGGCGAAACTATCGAGCAGCAAAAATCTGGTCCGCGGGTCGGCGGGATTCTGGGTTTGTTGCGAATCTTCGAATACCTGTTGATCTCGGCGATCTTCGGCGGTCTGGCGCTGATGCTCACGGCATGGCCCGAGGGGCCGACCTACGGCGTGACGATCAGATACATGCGACTGGCGTGGATCTCGTGCGTCGCGACGATGTTCTTCGTGCTCGTGCTCTCGACGATGCGTCAAGAGTCGCAAGGTTTCGTCGCGTCGCTCAACCCTTTCAGTTGGTTCGGCACATTCGACACCGGTGGCGCGGTGCTGTTCTTCAGGTTTGTCCTGGTTTGTGCGGCAGGTTGGGTCGCGTTGTTCCCGAGTCGAATCAACGATCCCGCTTCGCAGTTGATCGCGATTGGCATCGTCGTGCTGATGGTCGCGACGCTGGGTTTGTCACGTCTCGGCCAGGATGTCGCGATCTTTTCCTACGTGCTCGGCGTAATACACGCCCTTGCGGTGGCCTATTGGATAGGTGGTCTGTTGCTGTTGTCGCGCGTGGTCTTGATCGGCCCGGGCACTTCAGATTTGACATCCGCAGTGCGCGGGTTCTCGCAATACGCGGTCTACGCCTTCGTCGTGACCACCTTCACCGGCTTGTTGCAGATTTATCTTCTCGACGGCTCGTCGATTTTCACGAGCGGGCACGGACGACTCGCCGTGTTCAAGATCATTTTCGTCTCGGTGATGATCTTCATAACTTTGGTGCTCAAGCAGTTCGTGATGCAGCGGTTGCAGGAAGGCGACAAACTCGGTGGACGAATGGCGTGGCGACTCAGACGCGCGGTCTCTGTCGAACTAACTTTCGCCATCGTCGCATTGATCTTCACCTCGTGGCTCGTATCGACCTCGCCACCAAAGGCGAAAGCAGTCGTGACGACCGCGGGTGCGACCTACGCATTCAGGGAAGAGTTGAAGAACGAGCGCTTTCACGTCGTGGTCTCGTTGACGCCGGGCATCACCGGCACGAACGCGATGCGCATCGAGTTGATTCAGCCGCGACGCATCAACAACTTCGCCGTGAAGCTGATCCCGCAGGCGATCGGCTTCTCGGGCATTCAGATAAACGTGCCGTTGACCCGCCCGGGCGCGGCGATCGTCGCCGGCGACGGATCGTTCATCCTCAACGCACCCGGCATCTGGAACATCGAGATATCGGGCACCACCACCACTGGCGACCTGACACCGTTGGCGACCACGCTCGCCGTGACGGCCGCACCCGAAGCGCAAACTCAGACCACCCTTGCAACCCCGACGACGCTGGGCGGTTAGCAAAAAATAATCGGCCACTCGAAGGCAAGTATCGTTGTTGTGGTGAACAGCAATTCGATGGATGCGAAACTCGCCGATCTCAACGCCCGCAAGAAAGCCGCGTATTCGGCCGGTTCGCCCAGATCCGTCGAGCGTCAGCATGAAAAGGGCAAGATGTTGGCGCGCGAGCGAATCGACGCGCTTTTGGACGCCGGAAGTTTCCACGAACTAGACCTGTTGGCCCGCCACCGGGCCCATGCCGCGGGTCTCGAGGAACATCCCTACACCGACGGCGTCATCACGGGATGGGGAACAATCGAAGGTCGCAAGATTTTCGTGTTCAGCCAAGACTTCACGGTTTTTGGCGGCGCGCTCGGCGAAGTATTCGCCGAAAAAATCCACAAGTTGATGGACCTCGCGCTGAAGGTCGGCGCGCCGTTGATTGGTTTGAACGACGGCGCAGGGGCGCGAATTCAAGAAGGTGTCGTCTCGCTCGCCAGTTACGGCGGAATTTTCCATCGCAACGTGCAATCTTCGGGCGTGATCCCGCAGATCAGCGTCGTGCTCGGCCCCTGCGCCGGTGGCGCCGTGTATTCGCCGGCGATGACCGATTTTATTTTCATGGTCCGCGAGACGAGCCACATGTTCATCACCGGGCCGGATGTCGTGAAAACGGTGACGGGTGAAGATGTCACGCTCGAAGAACTCGGTGGCGCGATGAGCCACGCATCGAAGAGCGGCGTGGCGACTTTCGTCTCGGCCGACGAAAAAGCGTGTCTCGAGGATGTGCGTTATCTGCTCAGTTTCCTGCCGCAAAACAACATGGCCGATGCACCGTCGGTCGTGCCGACCGACGACCCGACGCGCCAGAGCGAGTCGTTGCGCTCGATTCTTCCGCCGTCGGCCAACCAGCCATACGACATGAAAAAAATCATCTGTGAAGTCGTGGACGACGGTGAATTCTTCGAGTATTTCCCGCATTGGGCGAAGAGCATCGTCTGCGGTTTTTCGCGGCTCGACGGCAAGACGGTCGGTGTCGTCGGCAACCAACCGATGGTTTTGGCCGGCGTGCTCGACATCGAGTCCAGCGAGAAGGCCGCGCGTTTCGTGCGCACGTGCGACGCATTCAACATTCCGCTCGTTACATTCGTGGATGTTCCGGGATTTTTGCCCGGTGTCGACCAGGAATACGGGGGCATCATTCGACACGGCGCGAAATTGCTCTACGCCTACTGCGAGGCTACGGTGCCGCGCATTCAGGTGATCACGCGCAAGGCCTATGGCGGCGCATACGTCGTCATGAATTCGAAATCGATCGGTGCCGACCTGGCCTACGCCTGGCCGACTGCCGAGTTGGCGGTGATGGGTCCGCAAGGCGCCGTTGAAATCGTCTATCGACGCGAGTTGCAACAGGCCGCCAATCCCGCAGAGCGGCGCAAAGAATTGGTGGCCGAGTACGCCGAGAAATATGCGAACCCTTACGCCGCCGCCGAGCGCGGATACATCGATGATGTGATCGATCCCGCCGAGACGCGAAGCAAACTGATCGCCGGGCTGAAAATGTTGCAGTCAAAACGCGAAGAGTTGCCGCGCCGCAAGCACGGCAACATGCCGTTGTGAAAATTCACGATTCGATCTCGCCCGCGCCGTCGCAAGACGAGGCCGTGGCGATCGCGACCGCGCTCGAATTGCTGTGGCCCAAACCGCAACAAGCCGTGGGTCCGAGCGTGCAGACATCTTGGCGTTTCAGCGGGCGGTCTTGGACCGACTCGGTTTTGGCGCGGCGCAGTCGACCCAACTGAAAATGTCGGGGCCGCTCGACGATCTGCGCGTTATAGATCTGTCGACCGTTCTGGCCGGCCCGAACTGCGCGCGATACTTCGCCGACTTCGGTGCCGACGTGATCAAGATAGAAAAGCCCGGCGCGGGCGACAACCTGCGGGCGATGGCGTGGAAAGATCCGCGTGACGGAACGGGATTGTGGTGGAAACTGGTCAACCGCAACAAACGCAACATCGCTCTTGACCTGAAACAAAACGGGGATCTGCAGGTTTTCCTGCGGCTGGTCGACGAGGCGCATCTGCTGATCGAAAACTTTCGCCCGGGCACGCTCGAGCGATTGGGCGTCGGACCAGATGTGCTGCTGAAACGCAACCCGAAATTGGTGATTACGCGGGTCACGGGCTTCGGTCAGAGCGGGCCTTACAAAGATCGGCCGGGCTTTGCGTCGATCGCCGAATCGATGTCGGGTTTGGCCGCGATCAGCGGAGAACCCGATGGTCCACCGATGCTTCCGCCCGTCGCGCTGACCGACGAATTGACGGGCGTAGTCGCCGCTTTCGCCTCGATGGTCGCCCTGCACAGCGGGGTCGGGCAGGTAGTCGATGTGAATCTGCTCGAGACGATGTTTCAAATCATGGGACCGTTGATTTCGCTTTACTTGCTGACCGGCGAGGAACAACCGCGATTGGGTTCGCAACTTCCTTACACCGTGCCTCGGGGCGTTTACCAATGTCGTGACGGCAAATGGGTCGGGGTTTCGGCCAGTTCAGATTCGGTCGCCGCTCGAGTCAACGAAGTTTTGGGTGTCGCCGACGACGAAAGATTCTCTACTTTTGCGGGAAGGGTGAAGCATCGAGCGATTTTGCACGAGCTGATGACAAATTATTGCGCGAGTCGCGACAGCGAGACGGTGCTGAAAACTTTTACCGACGCGCAGGCGGCGATCGGTCCCGTGCTCGCGATGTCGGACATTGCGAAAGATCCGCACTTCGCCGCGCGACAGGCGATCAAGATGGTTGGTGCGACACCGATGCAAGGACTCTTCGCCTCGTTGTCGGCGACACCCGGCGAACTACGGTGGGAAGGGCGATCGATCGATGCAGACGGCGAAGAAATAAGAAACAATCTCTGGAACCATCGACGCGCCGGCGACAGAGAAGGATGATGCAGATTTGAAGAATTGGTCTCGTGGGGCGAAAGTACTCGCGCTCACGGCAATCGGCGTGATGCTTGTTTCGCTCGACATCAGCATCGTCAATGTCGCATTCGGCTCGTTCGTCGCCGAGTGGCCAGATAGTCGGCGCACCCTGACCTGGATCTTCTCGGCCTACAACATCGCCTACGCCGCCGGTTTGCTGACGGCCGGTCGACTGGCCGACGCCTTCGGGCGCAAGCGTGCGTTCTTGACGGGTCTGATGATCTTCATGGTCGGTTCGATTCTCTGCGCCGTCTCGCCGACCGCGATCTTCATGGTGATCGCCCGAGTGGTTCAGGCCGTGGGCGGCGCGATTCTCACCCCCGCCTCGCTCGCCCTGGTCTTGCCCGAGTTTCCCGTCGAGCGACGCTCGGCGGCGATCGGCATCTGGGGCGCGGTCGGCGGCGTCTCCGCAGCCAGCGGGCCGACCATCGGCGGGTTTTTGGTCGACAACTTCGGCTGGCACTCGGTGTTTTTGATCAATGTGCCGTTCTGTGTCTTGGCATTCGCGATCGGCGTCAAGTTGCTGCACGAGTCACGCGATGAAACCGCGCCGCGCACCGTCGATTATCTCGGCGCGACCTTGGTCGTGTCGGGTGTCGGATTGCTCACCTTGATGATCGTGCAAAGCGACGAGTGGGGCTGGGTTTCGAATCGCTCGCTGTCGATCTTGGTCGTCGCGCTTGTTTTGTTGACGATGTTCGTTTGGCGATGCAACAAAACAAACCACCCCGTGCTCGACCTGCGATTGTTTCGACTCCCGTTCGTCACCGCCGCGGCGATCAGCGGATTCGTTTTCACGATGGGTTTTTTCTCGATGATCTTTGTCAACACGCAGTGGCTGCAAATAGTTTGGGGGTACAGCCCTTCGCTCTCGGGGTTGGCCGGCTCGCCAGGCCCGCTTGCGGCCGCGATCGTGGCGGCCCCCGCGGGAAAACTCGCCAATCGAATCGGGCACGGCAAAGTCGTCGGGGCAGGGGCGCTGATCATGGCGGTCGGCATCGGCTGGATGAACCATCAAATACAAGTCGAGGCCCACTACTGGGATTTCTACTTTCCGACGATGGTCTTCATCGGCGTCGGCGTGGGTCTTTGCATCTCGACGATCTCGAGTTCCGCCACGGCGTTCTTGCCGCAACCGCGGTTCGCGATGGGTTCGGCTCTGAACAACACTTCCCGACAAATCGGCGCCGCTCTCGGCGTGGCGCTCGTCAGTTCGATGCTCGTTTCCGCCGCCAAGACCGACGACCCGACCCGCGGCTATCACAACGCCTGGACGCTGATGAGCGCCGTGATTCTTGTTTCAGGTGTGGCGATGCTGACTTTGTTTCGTCGTCCGACCGCCGAGCAACTCGCCGCGGCGAGTTAGTGCGCGACGCCCACAGGGCAGGTGACGCCGGTGCCGCCGATGCCGCAGTAACCACTCGGGTTCTTGGCCAGATATTGCTGGTGATATTCCTCTGCGTAGTAAAACTCGGCCGACTTTTTGATCTCGGTAGTTATCTTGCCAAAGCCGGCCTCGGTGAGTCGAGACTGGAACACATCGCGGGTGGCGAGTGCGGCGGATCTCTGCTCGTCCGAAGAAAAATAAATTGCGCTGCGATATTGGGTGCCGATGTCGTTGCCCTGGCGCATTCCCTGCGTCGGGTCGTGCGACTCCCAGAAAACTTGCAGCAGTTTTTCGTAGGAGATTTTTGCCGGGTCGAACACGACCAACACGACTTCGGCGTGCATCGTGTCGCCGTTGCAAACCTCTCGATAGGTCGGGTCAAGTTTTGTGCCGCCGCTGTAGCCGACCGCCGTCGAATAAACGCCCTGGAGTTGCCAGAACTTTCGTTCGGCGCCCCAAAAACAACCCATGCCGAACACCGCCACCTCGGCGAAATCGGGCCACGGTTCGACGAACGAATTGCCGAGGACGAAGTGCGAAGTGTTCATTGTGTCAGGCTATTAGATGAATATGCAGTCTGGTGATCTCGAGCCCCGTCAATTTGTGGCCGATGACATCGACGCGGCCCTCGAATTGAACAACGCCAACGCGCCCAGTGTCGGCGAACTCGACCGGGCGGCGCTCGAATATCTGGTCGAACACTCGTTGTATTCGTTCGCCATCGGCTCGACGGCCCTGCACGGTTTTTGCATCACATTCGCGCCGGGTGCGCCGTACACCAGCGTCAACTACCAATGGTTTTCGCGCAAATATTCGGACTTCGTGTATCTCGACCGCATCGTCGTCAGCGAAGCGATGCGCAACAAGTCACTCGGGGCAAAACTCTACGCGGCGGTCGAAAGCCGCATGATCAAAGATCGTTGCGCACCGTTGCTCACCTGCGAAGTCAACCTGAACCCGCCGAATCACGGTTCGATTCGTTTTCACCAACGCATCGGTTTCAGCGAAGTCGGCCAGCAAGAGTCCAAGCCCGGTCTCACGGTCAGCATGCTCGCCAAAAAAATCGGGTGAGCGTCGCATGATTGCCAGGTTTTTGTTCAGAGAAAAGATTGAAATTTTTTTTGGTCTCTTGGCGGTTTTTTGCACGATGATTGCGAACCGCAGCGGGGTCGGCTGGAGTTGGGACACGAGCGACTATGTCGCAGTCGGAAAAAATTTCGCCGATGGGCGGGGTCTGTTGGATGCGACCGGGATTCCGATGACGGTCAGGCCACCCGGTCTGTCCGTGTTGCTGGCTATCGGCGACTGGTTGGGTCTGAGCGCCAATTCAAGCGCACTGGTGTTGAATGCGATTTGCGCGTCGATCGTCGTCGTGGCGACAAATCACTTGCTTCGCCTGGCCGATGTTCGCGAGTCAACACGACTCATCGCCACATCATTGATCGCGCTCAGCCCGGCGCTCTACTGGCAATACTCGATGATCTGGTCGGAGCCACCGTTCATCGCCATTTTGGCGATATCAATAATTTTTGGCCTTCGCCAACCAAGTGCGTCGAAGTATCTGGTGCTGTTTGCACTGTTCGTGAGTTTGTTCTTCATTCGCTATGTCGGGCCAGTATTTGCGTTTGCAATCACCCTGGTCTCGACACTTGTCGACCGCAAATTGTTCGGCGCACTGAAAGCAACGATCGTCAACTTGGTGACGTTTCTGCTTTCGCTTTTACCAGTTTGGTTGTGGCTGCAACGAAACGAGAATCTCGACGGCACATTGACTGGCGCCCGCGCACCAGGTGGCGGAAACATTATTGGTCCGCTCAAGACTTTCGCAGCCACGCTCGGCAGTTGGGTCGTGGCCAGCCCCGTGGAAGGCGGCATTTACCTCTCGTGGAGCGACTACCCCGCCAACACAAAGATTTTCGGCACGATCTTTGTGCTCGTATTTCTGGCTCTGGCGACAGGTTATTTGGTTTTGCGACTACGAACCTCTGGCTTTGACTCGATCTCGCCTGTCTTCGTGATCGGGCTTGCTATCTCTTTTGTTTATGTCGGATTCTCGGCATATCGGTTCGTCTATTTTGAACTCGGTCCACTCGACAATCGAATGATGATTCCGATCTACATGTCGATCGTGATTTGCAGCGCCATTGCTCTCGACGGCCTCCGTCCGCGGTCAAAGATCGCCAAACGAATATTGACATCAGTGTTCGTAATATTTGTGCTGTTCCAGGGTGTCGCTACTGCGAGCGATATCAACCAATTCGGCAGAGATGGTCGTTACTGGGCGGCCAAAGACTTCATCGATCTGCCGATTCACCGTTTCGTCGCCTCGCTGCCACTCGACTCGTCGCTGATGAGCAACCAGCCGCAGCAATTATTTTCAATCTGGCGAAAGTCTTCGGTGTTTAACCAATACCAACTTGATCTGGCCCAAAAAGAGTCGTGTAGCCGCCGACTTTTCGTCTGGTACGACTCCAAATACGACGACGGCACACCAAACCTCGAGGGTCAACCCGAAAATGCGCCGATTGTCTACTCCGACGAGATGAGCACGGTTTTCGATCTTGGTCAATGTGCTTCAAACATCAACTTTTATTGGCCCTAGTAAAATCATCAGGACATGAAAATCGGCATCTTGATCGTTGCCTACAACGCCGAAGACACATTGTCGAAAGTTCTAGATCGCATTCCCACGGATTTTGCCGTGCAAGTCGAGTCGATTCTCGTTTGTGACGACGCCAGCACCGATGACACACACGAGGTCGGTCTGCGCTACCAAACCGGCTCGAAGTTGCCGCTCACGATCGTGCGACACGAGGTGAATCTCGGCTATGGCGGCAACCAAAAAACCGGATACCAATGGGCGCTTGAGCAAAACCTGGATCTGGTCGTGCTGTTGCACGGCGACGGGCAATATGCACCTGAGTATCTTCCGCAAATGGTCGAGCCGATTGTGGCTGGTCGAGCCGATGTGGTTTTCGGCTCGAGAATGCTGACCCAAGGAGGGGCGCGCAAAGGTGGCATGCCGCTCTACAAGTTTGTCGGAAACAAGATCTTGACTTTTCTGCAGAATCGTCTCGCGCGAGTCTCGTTGTCTGAGTGGCACAGCGGATATCGCGCCTACAGCGTGCCCGCTCTGCGCAAAGTCAACTTTCTCAAAAACTCCGATTACTTCGACTTTGACTCGCAAATCATTCTGCAGATGATCGGCGCACGACAAAGAATCGTCGAGATCGAGATACCTACTTTTTATGGTGACGAAATTTCGCGCGTCAACGGCATCAAATACGGGATCAAGATCCTGCTCCACACGCTCAAATTTCGCCTGACTTCGAACAAGAGTTACTTCTAACTTCGCATGCGATCGCTGATCGATCCGGTCTGGTTGCTGTTGATTGTCTTGGCGACATCAACTTTTGTCAGATTTCAACCCGCAAAAACTGCGCGACTTATTAAAACGGCATCGAGAGTCGCCTTGGTCGCATTGATCTTCCTTTCAACCGGGGTCGCCACGAAAACTTTCGACAGAATTCTCGCCACAAAAAGTGCTCCAAGCACTTACTGGTCGCCTGAATTCATTTTCGTTCTTGGGGGCGGTTATGAAGTCGGTGGTGAACCCGCCCAAGACTTTCTCGGCACCGAAAGCATCAGGCGCGTCAATGCTGCGGCGAAGATTTGGCGCAAATACCCTGCAGCCAAAGTTGTCTTCTCGGGTGGTCAGCCAGGCACGGAAGGCGATCGACCCTCGACTCGCCACGGCGAACTCGCCGCATCATGGGCCAAAAATCTGGGCTTGGCTGACGCGCGAATAGTCATCGAACCGCTCTCACAAAACACCCGCCAACACCCGATCGAAGCATTGAAGCTCGCCGGCATTGACGAAAATTCTGAAATTGCGATCGTCACGAGCGACTTTCATCTGCGGCGCTCGCTTGGTGAATTCAAAAAACACTTCACGAATGTCGCCTCGTTCGGCACGGGAGACTCGACCGGCGGCTTGTCATGGCTCGACTTCGTGCCGCTCGCGACCCACCTCGACGAAAACGCCTACCGCATCAAAGAATTCGCCGGCATCGGGGTGTCGAAACTTCGAAACTGACTCTGCGCGCTCGGACGGACTTGAACCGCCAACCTTCTGATCCGTAGTCAGATGCTCTATCCATTAAGCTACGAGCGCAATTTTCGTCTTGAAGCCTACTGCCTCACGGTCGCCA
>Ga0194115_10007331_pt1 | contig 10969 bp, 5 predicted proteins | sample TA2MahsurfametaG_3_FD_148656 | JGI IMG/M metagenome (GOLD analysis project Ga0194115, IMG submission 148656) | Freshwater microbial communities from Lake Tanganyika, Tanzania - TA2015002 Mahale S4 surface | ecosystem: Environmental > Aquatic > Freshwater > Lake | place: Tanzania: Lake Tanganyika... | reverse complement strand
CTGTGTAAATCAAAAGTCTATTCATGACTAAATGCTATTAAAGATTTATAAAAGAATTTTATTTTTTGATGATATTTTGAATTATTTAATTGAGCATAAAAATCCATCCGAATCGGATCGAAAAAAATAACAAGCATTTTTGCTTAAGTATTAGCTGAGAGAAGATGAAGTAGATACGACGCTTTGGCCGAGTGGTTAAGGCGGTAGCCTGCTAAGTTACTTCCGTAAGGAGCGAGGGTTCGAATCCCTTAGGCGTCGTTTTTTATCAAATTGAACTTTAAGATACTTTTTTCAATATTAAATATTCTTTGAAAAAATAAGATATTTGCAAAGAGACTGAATATTTGATAGTTTCTTTTCAGTATTAAGAGAGTATGATTCTGGTTAATAATTTTATAATATTTATCATAATGAATACATAAAAATAATAGATGGTGAATGTAAAGCTGGAGATGCAGAGTCTATTGGAGTAGTTCAACAAGATCGACCACAAGAAACAGGGCAGTATTAAGTTGTCTTAGTCCTTGAGGCTCATCAAATCGACATGTAATATTAATAACATTGGGGATGATATATTGTCGAAAGTAATATTTAATGTAGAAAGACAAGTCTCATTTGATGAGTTTCTAGCACTCCTCTACGAAGCAGAACTCGCAGCTGGAGTCCATAAGTATCTATGCTTTTAACCAGAAATGTCACCAATTACAATATGGTTGAGTTCCTCAAACTCCTTGAAGACTATCGCAAAAAGTGTTAAGAGTCCAGTCTTTATCTTGAGGCCGAAAAGGCCCACCAAAAGATCATGGAAGTGAAAGATAAATAAATGAAAAGACATAAACAAAATTTGCTAAGCCACCAAAAAGATAAAGTTTTGTCTGTAAACTCAGTGCAGCAATCCCGCTTGCTCTAATTCAATAACGCTTGGAATGACTATATGGAGAAGTATGAGACAGCAGCCATGAATTCATTGTAAAAATTAAAGGCAAAACATCTTAGAGAGATGGAGGACTAGTAAGATAGGATAAAAAGTTATATGGACAGTTACTTGAAACCTTCCAAAAGAGTTATAGATCTCAAGGCTAAATAAAAAAATCTAGTAAAGCAGCGAGAATACGTTCAGGCTGAAAAAATAAAAAACGTTGCGATAAAACTGTAGTAAAAATAAAAGGAGATAAAGTCTTCGGAGATAGCTGAGAGAATAAAGAAAAGAAAGTAGGTGTTGCAGAAGCATCAGTAGATAGCCTTGCTAGCCCATCTGAAGAGAATCTAGAAAGATAGAAACTAGCAACTCAAGCAAAGACAGGTAGATTCATAGAAAATGTTGATCAAACTCAAAAACATCCAGAACGATCTTGTGCAGAAACAAAGTATAGAAATTAGACAGACCTTATAGAACTTGAGATAAACTATGTGCCTCCCATCAGGAAAAATGTTTAACCCGAAACCAGCAGCTCAGCGTCGAAGTGCATAGAAGTTACATTAGGCCGTAGTATAGGACAAGTCCCGTTAAAAGAAATAGAAAAAGTTTAAAATTAGAGTAAATAGTTTTCATCGCACAAAAATGGATGAATCACTATATGATCCTTGAATTAATTTTATTTGAGTAATTACTTAAGTAATCGATACAATTATCAAAATATTTTGGGCAAAATCGACGAATCATTGTATTTTTCTAGCCTATAAAGTAAATTGATGACTAGAGATAATAAAATTGGCAGAATGAGATATGCATAGTTAGATGGCAGTACTTTTTTATGGATATTGACTAGATAGTCATAAGACTTACGAATGATCCAGGCCATGTTTATTATTGAATTGACTTAATACAATCCGCCTGCTAAGAATACAGACTGCATACACAGTATCATGCAATTATTTATGGCTGAATACTTTAAATTGTCTTACTTGAGCGAAAAAATATCGATATTTTGTATTAGCTATTTCTTTATAGCTGATTGTTATTCAATTTCAAAAGATATTGTTTGATCTCATGCCCTACTTTATGCAGGATGAATCCTCCATTCAAAATTACTATTCCTATATTGAAAAGGCCCCAAAAAGGAAGTCCCAGTGTCAGACAGCTATTTCCTAACATGATCATCTTGAACTGATACTTATCGTCGTGGTTCAGATCATTCATTGTATCTATAAGTTTGTTTTCATTGGTATTTTTCTTTATATTGGAAATCTTACTGTCACTACTTTCTTAGAATTTTCATAATTCACATTTTTTTAACTGTCTTTTTCATAGTGATTAAGATTTTTGCTGAAAAATACTTTATTATTTTGATATATCAATGTTTTTGAGAGAAATCGAGCTAACCTATTATTAATAATCATGCTCCAAATATAAATAAGATTATAAACTGATTTATTCTAAAGATTCGAAAGTGTGATGGATTATTTTGCTTTTGATTCAAAAAAATAGATAATATACAGATGAGTGATTGATCATTAATGAATGAGATGCTGGATGGCCTGATTGAGATCCATCCTTCTCAGTAAATTAATTGCCTTATATCGATTGATGAGGAACTCAGAAGTCAGATACTCGATCTAATTTTAGGTATACTTCCTCTCACTAAATTAATTAATGCACTTACTCATTCTTCTGCGAGACATTGTTGAGCTACGAAGCTATGTTTTTGGAGTTGAGCTCAGTCTCCTTTTATTATTTGTTAAGGTCATCGCCTTGGATTTTTATAGTTTGCTCAGTTACTTCTCTTGATTCAACTCCTCTTACATTTACTTATTATTGAATCTAATTATAAATCCGATATTACAAAAATAGAGAATATCAAAAAGATAAAAAAGCTGAGTTATCTTAAAAAAGAGTTTCTATCAAAGATTCATATATTTATCTTAAACATTAATTTTTTAAATATAAATCTTTCATAATTATTTACATCACAAAGATATATTTCTGATGAGCGATCAGCCCATCATCGTCTAATAACAGTCAAATAACAGCAGCAAACAAAAATAGTTGAACAAATAATAGTAAGCTTTCTTTGAAGTACTAGACGCAGTAGAGTCATACGATAAACTGTCAAAATAAATTAGAATTTTACACCAAGAGGCTATGATATCTCTGGCATCTTTGAAATTCTCAAACCTCAACAATATATCGATAAATGCACACAAATGTCTGCCAGCATTTTTGAGCCTGAATCAATAAGGACAATTAAAAGAGGGATATTTGTTGTTCACAAAAGAAATACATTAAGATAAATATTTTGAATAGTTTGAATAGCAAAACTAGATAGAATAGGAATGCATTAAGAAATAATAAAATAGCGAAAATGAAGATTTGATAAAATACAAGTAGAGTTAGATTCTTTACAGATTTAATGTAATGAACGAACCAAAAATGATGCTGTCCGTCTCAGCTCAGTTTTAAGAACTATTGAAAAAGCTGTTGTACTCAACATAGAGAAAAAAATAGCTATAAAAGATATTACAAACTCATTAAAGGATCTAAAGGAAATGAAGGGATATGATTGAGGTGTTTTTATTTGATTACCGTTAATAAACATCTACTATTAATTCATTTACTTTGATATATTGTTTTCAATCAGAAGACTTATAAAAATCGTATATTTGGGCATAAATATAATATAAGTACACAAATCAATGCTTTTGAGCTTTGCTTGCCCCGTAGACGACATAAGCAATACAGCTGAGGAGCAAAACTGCAAAAATACCCTGTATTAAATGACAGTATGATATTTTTAGGTAGGGCACTTTGTCTGCTGGCCAGTAGTGAGGCATTTGTTGTTGGATCCTAATGATTCTTTTTGTAGTACTTAGGTCTTCACTATCGACTAAACTACTCATTTAATTGTTCTGCCCCTCTTCTTACATCAATCAAATATAAATTTATAATAAAGAAATATATATGGCAAGCAAATAGTTAGTAGGTACAAGGTCTTATGTTTTAAATACAGATGTTTAGCTAAAAATACCAGTTGCATAGTCGTATTTGCCTGTACAAAGTAAACAATATCATAATAAAGGTATTAAGTCTCCTTCAAATGAGTTGACAAAAGATCTAATTTACAGTAATGACGCTAGAAATGCTAGTTTTTCCTTGAATATACTGGCTTCTGATGGACATCAATAATAAAGTATAAACTTGTCAATGTCTAAATAAGTTCTAAGCAATTTCTTCAACCAGATATAAAAAATACAAGATTAGATAAACTCTTACATGTGATGTTTAAAATATAATTTTATGAGAGTTTTATGCATTATTAAGATGATTATTGAAAGAATCATGACTAATTCTATATATTATTCTCAGAGGGAAATATGATGGAAATGTTTGGGATTAGTTTTATTGTCGTAAAAATATTCTTGTTCTCATGATCTTACATGTTGAAAACCGTAAAATTATGGTTTATTATTGGGGTCTAAGGATTGTTCTCTAGCATCTAGTTGCACAACAAAATGGAATTATTTATTTCATTCCTGATTTAGTCATGAGTATTGAATGTCTAAATTTTCTTTATATTGTTGTAAAGCTCTTTCGCCAGATTTTTTATGTACTGCTTGTATATGTCTAAATCACCCTCAATTTGATTATTAATGCTCATCTCACTGTCTTGATGGTCCGGTGATGCCTATATTTTTTATGGATCTTAAGGGGTGCTCTAAATCTTCTATTTTTTGTTGCTGCGCTTTATCATAGTCAACATTTATCTATATTCATGCCAAAATTACATCTGACCGCGCTTGAAATGCTCATTTTTGAAGTATATACAATCTTTTTATTTGGTTAATTTGACTACTTTGCTGAACTTGTACATGTTCAGTTGTCGAATAAATGAAGACTGATTTTTATGGCGGAAGTAGAGAGACAGTACTTTTTCTTACAGTTTTTTCTTGTTTTTGAGGATGATCTCATCGTCGTTTCCCCAACAAATATAATCTTTATTTTCTTTATTCTTGATCAATATTCAGATACTTCTAGGATGTGGTACAATTTGACAACGAATTAGGGTATTCTGTCTTTGAACTCATCGAACTATCGGATGTAAGTGTTCATAGTGAGTTACTAAACTATAATTATGTAACAAGTATCAAATATAAAATTATTGAAGTGAATATTATCAGTCGATTATTACAAAATATATCAGTTTAATGAAAAAAGATGCAATTATCATCAAAGTATAGTATTGATAAACTCAATTAGTCTTTTACTATAATTTTTGGGTGAATTAACAGTGACTTCTCGATTGGTAATCAATGTCTTAAATAGGCGTTATGCCTTCCTACGAAAAGTCCATTCTTCTAAATAATCTATTATTCCGATATGATAAAAGATACCAGGCTCTTTTGTTGATTGATACTACCCTATTTAATTTGTTTGAGGACCACTTCTTTTGATAATTAACACTGAATAGTCCATAACTCCTATTTCTGCTAAAAAATCTAAATCTCTTTGTAAAATATGTTTAACTTCTCTTGAATCTTTTTCATTAAGGTGTAGTTTTTACTAGACTATCAAAAAATCATTATCTAGCATCACTATTTTTCTTAGCTATTATTCATTTTCAGGTATTGTTTTTGTCAATGTGGATCTATTAAATTAGGATCCTTTAATATCATATGTTCTAATGTTCATATCTTTTTTCAGTTGCGTCAAATTTTTCATCAATATCAAAAAAATTGCACTTTACTTTATATCGCTCCTCATAAATTTATACAGACCAAGTATCTTGACCAGTAAATTTTTAGGGTTTTATTTGTAATATTCATGAAAAGTATATAGATTCCTTCGATAGAGCTAAAGTTCATAGGCTTGCACAGTTTTTATGATAAATTTATGGTCGTGGGTGCCAAAAAAGAATTATCCACTTTTGCCACTATTTGTATATGAACCATCTTTGACCAGAGAAATATTTTTGCGGATGTCAAAAGAAGTGAAAAGCTGAATTTTTTAAGATCTGTAAAGTTACGCAAAGTATTCTGGGGTAAAAGTAGTTACTTAATAATTTAAGGTTTTTAAGCTGGCGTTATCCTGTCTATCGAAGTGACTCTAGCGATTTGTAATTCTTCTTCTGACGTAGTCCTCAGCGATGCTTTAGTTCAGTAAAAAATTATACTACCTCTGAAAGTGGTAAGGAGTTAGTTATCTCGGGTATCTGCTAGAATGTTAGATATAATTGAATACAATTGCCTAAATAAAAGATAAGATCTAGGAACCTTTGATAGATTAGACCAAGGAAACAATCCATTCTTTTTCATCATGATGTTATATAGCTTAGCCTTTATTTAATCTCTGTTTTACCCTTTAGATCAGTTTGGGATGTCCGATCCTCAAAAATGCAATAGCGAAGGCCTGCAGAATATATATGCTCTAAATAATTATTGCGAGGGTATCTAGAAAATTTAAGATAGAGTTAGACTGTCCCTTGACTTTGCATTAGAAGTAGCCGATCATGAATAATAACACATTGATGCCCTAAATGACAGAAAATATTATCATATAAATGTAGTAATAGAAGAAATGAGAAGATAGCTTGAAATAAGTATTTTTTGGTATTTTTTGTTTGAACTTGATGAGAGAAAATAAAGCTGCAAACAAGATAATCAGATGTAGAAAGAGTAGAGTTAGTGAGGCTTGATTGGCCTGACGGTATAGACAGATTCCTTTAAAGATGTTTTTAGGGTTTTGAGTCACCACAATTACAATAAACGCTATCAAGATGCATGCAACGCAAATGATATTCATGTTGAAATTACTAAAGAATGGCCTGCGAAGGGTGTTGTTGATAGAATAGGCCAAAGCTATGCAGAAGAGAGTGTTATAGTACAAAGCAGTCAGATTGCCCAACAGAGATATAAATCCAATTCCACTGCAAACACCACTGAAACTGCTTGGTTAAGGACCATTCCTGAGAATCTTATAATAGCTAACTAATACGAGGTGACAGACGAGATCTACGAGCGAGCCAGCTATAATGACAAATATTATATTGGAAGGTATTGAAAAATGAGGGAAAAACACCCAAGTCGCTAATGATATAGCTAGTACAGCGATTGCTAGGATTGCCACAATATAGGTGTAGTAAATCTAAAAATTTGTAAATGCAAATAAAGGCCTTGTGATAAAATTATAGGTACCATAGCTATTGATAGGTGAGGTTGGCTATGCCGCTACAGGTAAAAGCAGTATGAGTCGAAACGATAAGCAAAAACAAACATATTACTTTTGGTAAACTATATTGATTGCTTAACATTATTGATTATAAATTGGCATTCATTCCTTTCATATAATTAATATTAATGAATACTTCGTAAGCCTTCATAGATTTCAAATTTAAAAATAATTACTCGAATAATTAACGAAATCGCTTATTGTTTAAAAAATCATTTGTCTTATGGTTCAAAAATACCAAATATACATTATAACAAGCCTAAGCGTATCTAAAGATACATACAATCAATAACTTATCAACTTGTTGCTAAACTCAACATTCCTCCCCGAATTCACGCTAGGAACATTTTTATCGACAGAGCGCTCCTAGGATATGATAAAGTAGGAGGGGTTGATGTGTTTGAAAAAAGAAAGAGGAGTTTTTCCATTGCTCTGGTCAACCTATTTATAATTTCTATTTTAAGGACTTCTAGAATTGTAATTGACCCCATTTTAGTTACTGCTCCAATGATAAGGTCCTTATTTATTGTTTATCCTGTGCTATTCTCCACCGATACTTATATTTTATGACCAATTATATTTACTCTACTCATTCTAATTCTCCTACTCATGCAGCTTCGTTACACTTTCCGACTGTTTCAGCTGCAAATCAAATGTCTTTATTTTCGGCTATTCGCTTTCCTTTCTAGCCCCAGTTTTATCTACATTCTAGGTGTAAAGCTTCATTATGATGCTTTGCTATCCGTTGACATTCATATGGGCCGACATCAATCGAGGCCGAGGTCTGTCCAAAGATTCTTTGTAGACAAGATAGGACTGATCATTGGTCGCGGTTGTATTTCTGAGGATCCTTTAGTGGCTAATTTGTTAGTGGCTTGGTCTGATACTAGTGGAGTAGCTAGGGCCTCTGCTTTGAGCCTGTCTGATGACCATCTGGCCGTAGTCATTCTACAGTTACATCTAAGTATTCCTGTGCGTGATAAACAGCTCTTCCTATCGTTCAGTAAAGATATTGATGTTGTTTTTAGAGTGCTGGTAAGCATTGTTTACCTGAAAAACATGAGGATTGTCGACTGCTGAATGAAATACTTGAATAGATGACGGTTGTTTGCTGACGTGATTCGATGTGTTGGTAACGAATTCATTTGTGGTAGAATAATTCTGATATTACTTGTTCTTCAATTGGTACTGAGGATTAGTAACAGACTCATTTCTTGTGTTTTGACCAGCTAATCCATCTTTATAAAGGTTATGCAGATTCTCCTGACTATTCTTCGAGTATATAGAATAAATCCGTCTACCACCGATCAACTTAGGGCTAGTCTATAAAGCAATGAGAGTGTTGGATACTACAGGAGTGACCTGATTAGTAGGGTGGTGGGAAATCAGAGGGCTATTTCCGTATTTTGATGAAATAGGAGTGTTTTGGTAGAATCTCTGTTCTCTATAAAAATTAGATCTCTATGGCCTATTGATGTGTTAGAAACTGTTGCCATTAAACTCATTAAAAGTAATAGTTTTAACGTTGTTTCTAATAGGATATTGTTGCTTGCCTTTCTGACTATTTGTAGTAAATCTATGAGAATAATTGCCAAAAAGGTTTTACGGTATAGAGTCTCTCTCCTGATTATTGTCTTATAATGTCCGGTAGTTTATTGAAGAATCTTGATTAAATTGCCTAGCCTCACGGTCTTTCTTAACAAGCCTTTGGGTGGACTGTCTTTAAGATCGAAGTTAAAAGGGTGAATTATTTTCGATTAGTTGAACAGGAACGAGTCCTCTATTTGTTTCAACAATATATCTGATGAGTTATTGTATAGCCTTGTTAAAGTTAAGGGTATCAGATTATCTATATAGATAGTTGCGAATAGATGGATTATTCTGGGGCATCGACGATCGATCAATGTGCTCTTCTAAACATTAAACTATGCTTTTTACCATTTGCTACTCAGACCTCCCTCTCAAATTGCCTAATTCAGATTTAGCCCCACAGCACCATACTTTTAATACTCCATTGTTATTTATTCCCATAAACTAACTTTGCACTGAAAAGTATTGCCCTAGGATTTGAGACAACTAATAATATCCTAGAAGAGCTTGGTTGTAAAGATGAAGTACATAGGGAAATCTTATATCTTTTATATCTGACAATTTAAGAGTAATTTGTTCTAGAAAAAGATAAGAATGGCTTGCTACGCTACAACATTTGTTTTTGTGGTCTTTTTTCTATTAGAAATACAGAGAAGATATCAATTGAGGGTGGTTTAATCGTCTTTGAAAAAGATATTTTTGGAATGATTGTTCTTATGCTGTTTGATGATAAATTCGATGTTATTATATGTGTATGCGTTTGTTCATACAGTTCTGGTAAATGGGTGTATGACTATTTGAAGGCGAGACAAGTTACCATTACTGAGGGTTAAATTTGGATAACTATTGCTAGTTATTTAAGTTTCCCATTTTAATCAGATAAATTATTGTTAATACTTTATAATAATAATACTATTAGCTGAAATATTATTATTCATTTATAAAAAAATAATTAATGAAAAAAATATGTTTATATATACTAGTTTATCTAATATCACTAAAACTACAGGCTGGAGTGTCTGAATTTCATTTCTTTTTGGCCAAAAACATTATTATCATCGATTGTTCTATGTCTTACATCAATCTATCTGTACGACTATTTATCTTTTTTGGTTTGTTATCTGTTGAAAACTTAGCATCTGATATCGAATTCGTATTGTAAGTTGTAGAACTTATGATTTTTTAACATCTCTTGCAACTATTTATCATTCTGTCTTTATATTCGGCCCTGAATACTGAAAAAAGCAGAAAAATCTTTATAGAAGAGATTTGAGGGGTTAGATATTTGATATTTGAAGTCTTCCATTTAATTAAAAAGTTCTAAATTATGATTTTCACCTAATGAAGTCAAATTATTTTCTTGGTCATTAACTTTAAATAATTTTCTTGTTGATTATTATTTTAACCAGTCTTTTTGTTCATTATTCTCCATGTCGTTATCGTTAGCAAATTATAGCACACTGATTTCAGAATCTTTGCGCCTGGTAAGCTTTTTATTACTCGAGGAATTAGGATTGTTAAACCTGCTTGTTTTCTTTAGATTGTTACTAAATACAAGATTTTTTAAATCTTTGCTGTTCCTTTTTCCTGCTGCAATTTATGAAGATAATCTCATCACCGTCTTTTTGTTAAAAGTATTTTTGCTCTTTCGATTGGCTATAGATTTATTCAAATAGTTTTTCTCTATTTCAAAAAGCTATTATGTTGATTTATTTTAAGAAAATTAGTCTAAGATTGAAGGCTTTCTTGAATATATCTTTATCGTTGTCTATTTTTTTTATTTTCTAAAAAACTTTTTAGATGTTTCAATATTTTTTTTACTTTTCAAGTTTTTTTGACTCATGTAAAAGTCTTTTTTCCTTTAAAAATTTTCTTATTAGATTTCTTCCTTAAATTCAACTTTTTAATGATTACTCTTTTACTTTATTTACTTTTACTCTTTAGGATTTTATGCTATTTATTTATCTAAAAAAATCTATTACTATTGAATCTATATATTCAGAGTAGACTGTATGAGCCCTTCATTATTTTATTAAGCTTTATCAAAGAAGGTGACATCAGGAGTCATAATCGCATTTTTTACAAATTTTTTGCGACGTAAACAATTATTTCCAATACTTTCATGTTTTTTGCTAAGGCAAATCGTGTCTCTTCTCAAGTACTTTCTAGATTTACCTGGGTTTTATGGTTTTTTATTTTACTAAATCTTTGTTAAAT
>Ga0194115_10007327_pt1 | contig 10974 bp, 11 predicted proteins | sample TA2MahsurfametaG_3_FD_148656 | JGI IMG/M metagenome (GOLD analysis project Ga0194115, IMG submission 148656) | Freshwater microbial communities from Lake Tanganyika, Tanzania - TA2015002 Mahale S4 surface | ecosystem: Environmental > Aquatic > Freshwater > Lake | place: Tanzania: Lake... | reverse complement strand
TAAATATGGTATCAAAAATTTTACCACTTTTTATTTGGATGCCACGGACTAAAGTTTCCCTGCATAATACGAAGACTCGACTTCGAATATTTCGTCAGAGTCGACTTTTATCCTTTTTGGTCGACCCCCCATCCCGTCGCTAGTTCGAGACTTATGTATCAAATTATCCATTTTGGATGTAACGTCGGCTTTTGTGATTTTTTTGTCACCATTGACGTCGAGCTTCGGGTTCTGATTATACCGCGGATCCCCTTCTTTGTATACAAGATTGGGGTCAATCAAAAAATTTGGCGAAAATACCATTAGATACGCCTCGCCGGCTTTTTTAATATTGCCTTGAAGGTTCTTGTTCTTTAAGAATATTTCTTCAAAATATTTATAAACGTAATCAAACTGTAAAACTGGTCCCATCTCTATTAATTGTTCTATGGTCGTGTCCAATTTCTTCGCGGTGGCGGGCATAAACTGAATATATCCTGTCGCTTTAGAAGTCTCGTTTTGTATGGAATGACTAAAAGTATAGCCGGTCTCTATAGACATTACGCCCACCAACCAATCTGGTTCGAACTTTATTCCCCCGTTCAAATTGGTCAATTTTTTACAAATTTCTACCAACTTTTTTCGTGCAGGAATAGACAACTTGTGCACGCCTAAGGTGCCATTTGGGTTATAACCTCCCTGATCTTTTGACGGGATCGTATAAATAAGTGAATCGTCACCTGTCGGGGACGGCGTCACTTCCTCTGTTTCTTCTACCAGATTTAACTTTAGTGGAACAGGATCGGGGAATTGAGGATTAAGAAGACCCACGGGGTCTGGGCTTATTGCTTGCATGAGTCCGGTGAAACCCTTTTCGCTCGATCCGAATATCGTACCTATCGCCGCGAGGACGATGGGCTTAACCAGCATCTCCTGTAGCGTTAAATAATTAACTTCGTTTGTAATACAATCGGAAACAGGCTTAGGAAAATTCTTTTTTATTATGCTCTTAGCCAATTCGTAGATGGCGTTTAAAGCACCATTATTTTCAGTAGTTATTGAATCGGGTGAACCCAACGGCTCGAGAGTCGCAGGTGCTGTCGTCCTCAATATAGTAATCAGTTCGTTCAGCGAGTCGACTATAGACGTAGTCAATTGCTTTTGTTTGTCAGGCAGATTTAGCCCATCGCTTCCTTCGTAGTTTAAATCGGAGAAATCGTCGCTCGGATTTTCAGGTATAAAATTTTCAGGATTCGGTTTCTCGTATTTCGGTTGATAGGTAGACAGTATTCCAGGAATTGCTGAGGGATACACTGTTTTCACGTTTGGGTCGGTAAATTTAAAAACATCACCGACGGCGGTGTTGTAACCGTTAGTTGAACCGCCGAGGGTCGTAAATCCAAAATATTGTTTGATACCATTGATGTCAAGCGAAGGATCACTACCGGTAGACAATACACTTTTAAAAACAGGATCTTCGTAAACAAATTGTGGATCGTAAATTATGACGGGCGGAACGCCATTGTTGTCGGCGTCAGGAATCAACACTTCTGAAATAGACGGCGGCAAATTTATCGCGTTGAGACAAAACGTTACGATACCGTCTATCCAGTTACGATTGAAGGTTGGAAAATTTTCTCGGCTCTTTAAATCTTCGGCTCTAGGCAATATGTCGTAATACTCCGCATCCTTAGGTCGATCGGCTCTAAGTTTATCAATAACTTTATCACGGTGAGTAAAAAATAATTGGGCTGCTCCTCCTTTAATCAAAAAGTTAGCGCCATCTTTTTTTAGATAGCCCGAGTGCACCATTATCGTCATTTTTATTTCACCAATATTTTGGTAGCAAACGTGCCTTGTTTAGGTTTGCCCGTACCCACAAGATCAGCGCCCGTACTAATAAGTCCTGGTTTATAACTGACCTTACCTTCTGTAACTTGTGGTTTTCCGGCGGCGCCCGGCGCCAGGTTGTCTGTACACAGTATAGCCTTGTCAGCATCTTCACCGCCGAGCTTTATTATGCCCAGCTCTGACGGCGTAAAGATGATGTCGCCCTTCGAAGTAATCGTGAGCGACGCCCACTTCTTTTGATCTATTTCTTCTGTCTTATAAGGAAAATTTAAACCTTGTGCAGATAGAGTCTCAGAATCAGTAGTCTCGGTGTAGTTCGTTACGACCAACGAAATATCTGACCTAGCTATCAGTCTAATTTTATCGGACTTTATTACGACCGTGGCGTCGCCCTGGGCCGAAGAGGTTACATCTTTCGCTTTAGAACTAAAATAGGAACTTAAATTAAACTTTTCGTCAACATAACTTCTCTGAGAAACCTGTATCCTGCTTCTGTCGCTAACAACGTCAGGATCGCCTTCGTTCGAAGGCGGATTTATTTTGTCCAGTTCCTCTTTTACGACCTCTTTCGCGTTGTTTATGGAAACTACCTGTAAAGATTTTCCGCCTTTTTCCTGCGTATAACCTCGGCCAACGACGATGTCGACACATCCGGTTTCTCCTTCAAGGTCGGGGATCACGTCGCGACTTATACGATTGGGTACCAAGCCGCGAGATATGCTTTTTAATTTTGCGATACCTTCTGTCGTATTATCCAGATTTTTGGCGTAATAATTAGCAAGTTGGGAAGCTCTGTCGGTTCCCAGCACAATTAGCGAGTTGTTGCTGCCTTCAATGGCAAGATCTCCAGGACGCTTAAAAAATCTTGGAATTTTTTCGTATTGAATCAAGTTACCTGCGTCGCTCATGTCGCCATTGACCAGACGCTCAAAAATATCCTCGCGGGGGTCGGGCAACAATCTGGATTTTTCATCGACTCGAATCGAAAATTTGCTGGCGTCATTTTCTTGTTTGGCAAGATACGTCAAACCATTTCGTAATTGATAAGGAAAATCTTCTGGTTTTGCTGCGGGTGGTGGAGCAGTACGCAATGCCTGCGGCATAAAAGTATGATTGACATCGTCTATAAAATGAGGCTGAACGACGCTACACATCCAGTAGCCTATCTCACGATTACCTTCTGGATTTTCAAATATGGCCCAGACTAATTCTCCAGGCTTGCACGGCATCGCCAGGTGTGACGGAAAAAAAGGCAACAAAAACATCGGTGGTGACACCGTACTAATTCCAGATAATTTTCTCTGGCCTATTATCGTGTTTCTGGGGAATACTCGAAGGTCCGTTTCGGCCGATTCAAAGTTAGCCGACGGGCTGATGCCCAGCTTGAAGACTTGATTCCAGTATTCTATCTTCTCTTTCGTTATTTTTTTAGGATCGGAGATTACTTCAAGTACGAACATCTGCATGAATGTAGGCAGGGGATCTTTGACCATGGAGGCGATGGCGGTTCTCATCGGCGTAGATTCGCCTTGACCAAGGGCCCTCATCATGCCCAATTTCGCGAATGGATTTATTGGCATATCTTCAACCGTTTATCTTCTTGAACATCTCTTCGGGATCGATCTCGTCGTTGGTCTTCTCTGCCTTCGCGACCAGTTCAGCGAGCCGAATCAGTTGATCATTCGCCTTACTCATCTTCTCGATATACGTCGCCATAGTTTTGCCGTGCACGGCGTGTTCCGTGCTCTTTTCTTCCACTATGTTGACTAACTTCAAGAACATGATGTAGGCGTTTTGTCTATCGTAGATCGCATTTTCGTAGATCTCTTTCCACAATTTCTTCTTTTTGTCAGATAGACCCTCTATCTGATTGAGAAGGGTAGAAAAATCTCTGACTTTTTCTTCCAGCTTTATCTCGGAATTTTCGGAAATTGTTTGCATATCAACCGTTTCTTTGTTGCTCGATCTTTATTTTTCTATAGTGCTTTTTGATAACCTGCATCGTCGTCGTTAATTGCTTCGGACTTAACCCAGAAAGTTCTCGCATGTAAAGTAGTATTGCATTCTTGTTAAGCAGGTCTATCTCGTCTATATTCTCAAATATTGTGATGATCGAATTTATGCACATCAATTCGTTTTCGGTTCGAGCGATGTTCCTGATCTCATAGAGGATTGTCGTAATTGTCTCTGACGACCTGAGATCATCGAACAGCGCGTCCTGAGAAGGAATCATGTTATGCTCGTCGACGATATTTTTTTCGTGAGACGATAACATGCTGGGGTCATCTAGCGAAATATTCTTCTTTGTCTTCTGGGACTTTTGCTTCGTCTTGATGATCAACCAGTTCTTCGCGACGACGTTGAAATACGAGAACGCGTTTGTTCCTCGATTCGCATCGAACTTACCGATGGTCTCAAACAAGAAGTTGACGCAATCGTTCTTTAAGTCGTCGTACGAATCGTAGAGACCGGCGAATTTGTGAATGTTGATGAGGTTCTCTACCAGCTTTTCGAAGGCAGGTAAGATCTCCAACACATACAACTTATCTCTCTCTTTTTTGTCTGTGGATGCCTGAAACGTGGTGATCGCTTTTTGCGTGTCGGAGTTAAAATACATCTTTAGCGGAATTTTTTTTGTTTGTTCTGTCGTTTCTTCTTTATTCTCGCGCGTCATGTCGTATTCTTCCTAGGCGTCAACCTCGTTAGCTTTATCAATCTCCAAGACTTCCTTTTCACCAGTCAGTCTCTCGACAATCGACGCGACGGTATAACGTGCTTGCTTCATATCGTCCACCAAGTCTTTAACGGTTTGATCGTCAGAAAACAACTCTAACTTGGCTTTTTTATCGATTCTCTTGTAACAAACTTCAAGGTCCCGTATCGAAGTCTCCAACATCTCCAATATTTCTTCTTGCTGGTTAAGAAACTCCAGATTCTTCTTAACACTAAAGTAAAGAACCGCCGACGTCGACGCCAGCGCGAGACCTAGAAAAACAGCGACCAGAACTATCATAAAAATTCTTTCGAAATCTCTTCGTATGCGTTTCTGACGGCCGTCGAACTATACTTTTCTTTGATGACAGTCTGTAATTCAAGTGCCCACTCCTTGGGAGTTGAGGGCGACGATTTAAACTTTGTCAATTTTTTCTTCGCATCTTCTTCAACAACTTCTGCCCATTTCATGCCGGGCAAAAAGATTCTGCCGTCAACTCGGGTCGAATGAATCTCTTTTAGATTATAGGCTACACTTATAAACTTACCATAATTCAAAAAATCCATGTGTCCGGACCAGCCCGTCGCTATGACAGGCAAACCGCTGGCCGCTGCTTCCAATATCGGCAAACCATATCCTTCACCTCGGGTCAACGCTACCAACGCTTTGATCTGATCGTGTCTATATAGGGATGCAACGGTGGCGTCGGACATATCGCCGTGCAATAGATGAATTCGGGGAAAATCTCGCGGGCGGCACTCTTTTATGAGGGACTTCATTACTTGTAGCGTCTTGTTTTTATCGATCAATGTATTTCGGCCTATGTTAGTCTTGATGACGATGCCGACGTCTGGTTCGTTCTTGAACGCTTCGCACAGCCATTTGACCGTAAAGAACATGTTCTTGCGATCGTTGAACGGGTTGTCACCAGTTATTTGACCAAACAACAAAAAGTTAAAATTGGTAGAAAATCTCGGCAGGCTAGGTAGAGACTCTGTTGGCAACAATATTTCGTCGCTAAAAGATTCGGGAACCACTTTAACTTCAGTGCGCAAATTTTTGTGCTTCGTAAGCGTAGAAGCAGCGTGCGCCGATGGCACGATGATTAGATCCATCTTGTTACAAGAATCGATCCATGCTGGATTGCATACGTCGGTTTCGATCGCCGCTGTCAATCCGACGTTGTAAGATGCGATCGACGGATCCCACTCGTTAGGAAGTTGTAATTGAAAAGACGCATCGTACTTGTCGGAAGGCTTCACGACCAGGTCGATCGTGTTCTTGGTAATTTTATCCAAGAGTCCATCGTGCAAATTTTTGTCGAGCAACCAAGGAGTATCTCCCCAGGGTAACGCTTGGAATTTAACGTCTAGGTTCGGTTTAGATAACAACCAATTAGCTACTTGTCGACAGTGTACCCCATAACCCGATTGCGTTAGCGCCGGTCCTCTTACTACTACTCTCTTCATTTCAAATCTCCGTATGGCTCCACATTAGAGGTCTATTCGTCTTCCACTCGTCTATACACTTCGTCAGCGTAGCATCCCAATTGACTATCATCTTATCGATGTCGTAATCGGCATGAGCATGAGCCATCGCTTTAGAACCAAGCTCTTTTCTCTTTTCAGGACCTAGCTCATACATCTTCATAAAGGCGTCGGCAAGAGTCTTGTGAGAAATAAGGTCTTCGTAAATGTAAGGAACCATTTGATTTCCCACTAATGACCTGACCTCGGGATCGAGACCGACTCCATATTGCTCACCTGTCTCGTGATTTTCGACTTGTCTCGTTAAGCCGCCAGTCTTCAACGCGATGATCGGCTTACCGCACATCATCGACTCTAACGTCGGTAGACCGAAGCCTTCGTTCGAACTTCTATTGACTATCGTATCGAACGAATTATACAACAAGCTCATCTCTTCGAAAGCTACTCGACCCTTTGAAAAGATAACGTCTTTCGCCACACGCAAGGTGTCTACGACGTGATATAGATTCGGTCCTTCAGGATCGAGAGGTTCCGTATGCATTACCAGCGTAGCTTTGCGATGACCATGCTTTGCTTCAAGCTCATCTAAAAATATCTTCCAAGAATTTATGATGTCGCTGGGCATCTTGCGGCGGGCATTCCTCGAAACGTAACCCACCGTAAAATGATCGAGTCTATCGTCACCTAGCAACTTTTTCTTAAAAGACCTTACTTGATCGTCAGGAAGAGGCTTGTATAGATCCTTCGGAACTGAGTGAGGAATGTAGTTCGTCCTTTCGGGGAAACGCTCCTTAACCATCTGGTACGTTGGCCAATTGATACAGTTAATGAGATCTGTTGACTCATAGAGCACTCTGTTAAAATCCGGCCAAGGATCATTATCCCACAAATGCCAATAGGTTATAGGACAAATCTGGCGTATCTCATCGGCCATCTCCCAAACCCAGATGAAGAATCGAGGATCCGTAAATAGCAAGATCGCATCTGGACGTAACTGGACCAACGTCTGTCGAAGTAGGTTTCGATCGCCAAAACCGTCGGTCGGTTTGATGATGAAGTCAGGATTGACAGCCACGGTTTCGTAGTTATCATGCTTCATCGCGCCGCCGAAGCACCTAAAACTATATTTTCCAGTACCGATGAGTCCGTGAATAAGCCAACGAGCTTGTGTACCGACGCCCGATGTCGACAACGGATGATCGCACAATATTAGTATTGTTTTTTTGCCCATCTTTAATCTTTCTATTGGCCTCTATCATAATAATTTTTTTAGGTTTGTAATCTATTCAAGTACAGTGCTCAGTACCTTTATATTCGCACCACGTACAAGCGTCACGATTTTTTAGTGCTATGCCTCTTTTTACCGAAGTAATCATGTTACTTACGACTTTGAGTGAACGTTTGATAGGAACTTCCCCAAGAGAAACTGAAAATAACTCGCAATGATCGCCGGGTTTCGCTGCCTTCTTAAGGAGCACGAATCCGCACCGCACGTCCTTCATTGGAACGTCAGGATTCTTTTGACACCAGTAATTTTTGTAGAGCGCTAGCTGGGCCTTCACCATGTCATCGCTTCTCTTTTCGCGGAACCATCCTCTAGCAGTAGTTTTGTGATCTAAGATCCAATACAAAGTTTCTCCTCTTTTTCCCTTGCATTTGATTATACCGTCAATGAATCCCTTAAAAGCATGAGGATGATTTTTAACTGCTTCATAGAGTTGATGCTCTGCATCAACGACTTCCCATTCGGGGAATGTGTCATCTAAAAATTTAGGAACTTCCGCAAGTATTGCAGCAGCTTCTCTTTTAGATTTTTCTAAAGATGAAGGACTAAAATCTGGATTTCCTTCGTACTTCGCCCAGGCTTTCTCCATGTGCTCGAAAGCAATCTCGGGTTTCAGCTCGCGAGTCAGTAGGTAGTGTTCACATGACGCGTGGACAGCAGTACCAAAGTCTAATACAGGAGATGGTTTCGAAAGATCAACTTTTTTGATATGAACTAAATTGTGACGATACGAACACTCTTTCCAGAGCTTAACTTCTGAAAATGAAACGTGCTGTTTTCCCGTCGGTAGTACCTCAAACGAGGATGTTACTTCTTGCATTGAAACATAGTAACACCCCCTAAGTCGTTAGTTCAAGTGTTGGGCTTTTCTGATTATTGCAGCGCTTCTTTTGTGGCTTTGGTTATGTCTATGCCAAAAGATTTGAAAACTTCTTTTGTGACAAGAAAAATTTTTACGTTTGGGTTTGATGCAAATACATGATCAAATTTTTCTTTTTGAATATCTTCAAAAAAAGCACCTTTAACATCTATATAAACATCCCACATTGGAACATAGAAATCTGGATAATAACTTTTTTCATTTCCTGCAGCATCGTAATATTTCAACCGGCCTTCATGAGATTTATACTCAATGCACAAAGAATCCATGTGATGGGCAAAAACTACTTCCCATGTTCCTTGAAGCTTGACTATTTCACCGTTTGGTTTAACGTGATCAAACCATTTGCAACGACCAACTGGCGAATGATTGTATTTTCCAGACGCCCAAGCATCTCTTGTGGTTTTTGAAGCTTTTTCTTTCCAAGAGGGATCAGAAGCAAATTTGTAGCTTCTAGTTTGTCCTTGTCTCTTGGCGACGTCAGGATTTTTCATTCCATTTTTGTCGCCTTTGTTTATTTCTCTTTCTACAGACGTTTCACTAATTTTTTTGGCCCATTCAGGATGAGACTCTTTTGTCCTGTATGCTTTTCCGTAAGCAGGATTTCCTTCACCTGCATAAGATTTGTTGACACATTCTCTTGTGCAATATTTTTGTTTTCTAAGCTTATATTGAACTTCAAAATTGCAATTGCAACCTTTGCATGTCAAGGTAACAGTTTTTGCCATGTTTGTAATTATAGGTCATGGTGGGCACTGTTTATCCTTTTTCATTTTTTTTGACAGAAACTGCTCGACCAACTAATTGTTCCCAATCTCTTTCAGGCCTAACTTCTAGATTTTTTTCCCATGCAGCTTTCATGATTTTTGCGTCGACTCCAAGGGCATTTGAAACATAAATCATTGCATTAATGTCCTTACAAAAACAGCTGCCTCCAAAACCTAAATGGCCGTCTGGACCTGGCACGTTCCAATGACTGGGTCCTACTCTCGCGTCGTGAGAAGCGTACTCAACCACTTTATCATAGTCAACGTTAAGACCTGCCTTATCTAGCGCTTCACAAACTTGAAGCATCTCGTTAGCAAAAGCGACCTTGACAGTCAAGAAATTATTCGTCAAATACTTTACCATCTCTGCAGTCGTCGACGATGTTTTGATCATCTTTGCATTTGAAAACGCTGTTCTAAAAATTTGTTTAACAGTATTAATCCAAGGCCGTGGACCTCCCAAAATAATTCTATCTTGATTGCGCATGTCTTCGAGAGCTGTTCTTTCTGTCAAAAATTCAGGATTAAAAACGACGCGTAAACCTGATTCTTTAAACATTTCGTTCCACTTCTCAGTAGATCCGGGTGGAACTGTGGACTTAATTACGGCGATTCTTTCGCCAGGCACCGCGGCCAACTCTTTTAAAGCGCCTTCAACAATACTGAGATCTGCTGAACCATCTTCGAGCATAGGCGTAGGAAGGCACACAAAATAAACATTAGAAAAACCAGGTGTTCCACCTTCTTCATTATCTCCGATTAATTCTGCAATGGATCCTGGGTATCCAGCAACCGGATCTCCGTGAGACGGTAGCGCGCCTTTTACGTACTTACCGGATTTATCGTAAGCGTAAACATCAAACCCACGTTCTGCGAAAACAGTTGTAAGCGATCCACCAACGAACCCTTGACCTATCACGGCTATACTTTTCATGCTTTTGTCTTTCTTTTCACACGTATTTTTTATTTAAAGCTATTATATCAGGATGTTCATTTAATATTTCTATTATTTCACTTGTCGTACCATCTATTTTTCTCTTGTTTAGCTCACCGAATATAAAAGAAACTACTTCAAAATCTTCATGATTATCGACAGTGTATCTATACCCTGACCAGTCTTGAGAATTTTTTAACATGCCTGTTTTAAAAATTTCTTTTTCTCGACACATATAGTGAGTAACATGTTCTCTTCCTTCTGTAGAATTTTCAAGAGAATTAGCTTTTTCTAGAGCATTAAACGAAAAAATCTCTATATCCGATCCATTTGGATACACGCTTAAGTTTGCAGGACAAGTATTCGCGTAATAAGATAATTCTGGATCAGCATTAAAATTTTCGAGACATTTATCTATCATTAAAAAATCTATTAAAGGACAGTCTGCTGTCAATCTTACAACGACATCTAAACTATAGCTTTTTGCACATTCATAATATCTCTGTAAAACGTCGGATTCAGAACCTCTAAAATAGTCAATATTATTTTCTTTACAAAAATCTTCTATTACGTTATCTTTTTCAAGAATAGACGTAGCTACTACAATCTTGTCTAATTTTTTAGACTTTCGAACGCGTTCTATCATATGAAGTAAGAGCGGTTTTTCTCCTACATTCTTTAAAACTTTACCAGGAAGACGAGTAGAACCCATCCTTGCTTGAATAATTGCGCCAATCATTTTTAAATTCTCATCTCTAAGTAAGTCTAGCGAAACCTTCTTCCTTTACTCTCGTTTCAAGTTTTTTGAATAAAGTATCATCGCTTAGATGTTCAGAAAGCGACTTTATCACATCTCTAAAATTTTTAATATATTCGTCGACAGCTTCTTTAGTGTGAGAAGCTGAAACGTAAATACTAGGCGCTGAAAGATAACCTTTCTTAAGCATTTCCTGCGTTATGAACGTTAATATTTCTGCATTTTTTATATAGTTTAATTTAAAGGTTATTAAAGGTGCATACTCGGTTACCTTCGCATCTATTTCAAATTCTGAAAAAACTTTTTTCCACATATCGCCGA
>Ga0194115_10007325_pt1 | contig 10974 bp, 10 predicted proteins | sample TA2MahsurfametaG_3_FD_148656 | JGI IMG/M metagenome (GOLD analysis project Ga0194115, IMG submission 148656) | Freshwater microbial communities from Lake Tanganyika, Tanzania - TA2015002 Mahale S4 surface | ecosystem: Environmental > Aquatic > Freshwater > Lake | place: Tanzania: Lake... | reverse complement strand
TATTTAAGGAAAGCGGCTCTTTCTGCCCGTGCGCACCGGGAAATCTCACACTTGGGACGACCGGGATTGGCTTGCGCCCCCAAGGCAACGGAACCTGCCTCGGCATTGCCGAAAACCATTGGTAAAAGGATGCCACCTCGTCGCACCGAATAGAATTCATCCCCATGAAACGGACAGGGCAAATGCCCTGCCGCCATGGATTCATGGGCTAACCTTCCATTTGGCGCAAGAAAGCCTGCAGCCGTTCGGTCAGTCCCCTCAACTCCCCGTCCGCATCCCCCAACACCACCAAATCTCCTTTGGCCCGTTCCAGCAGTTCCACCGCCTTGCGCATTGCAAACCGGATGCCTCCGGCCGCGCGAACTTTCGCCACCCCTCTGCCCTCCCCTTTCACCAGCTCCGCTCTCAGCACCTCCGACTCCGCTTGGGGCAGGGTTTGCAACGCATGCAGCACCGGCAGGGTCCATTTTCCTTTTTGTAAATCCGTGCCCAGCGTCTTGCCGCTTTCCTCGTCGGTGCCGGTTAGATCGAGCACGTCATCGTAAATTTGGTAGGCACAACCCAGCTGATATCCGAAGGACCGTGCGGCCTCCCGGCGGGACGCCGCCGTTCGGTGCAAAAGGAAGGGCACTTCTGCCGCCGCCCGAAAGAGCGCCCCGGTCTTGAGACCCACCATATGAAGATAATCCGCCGACGACATTTTTAGGTCAAAGCGCCGCTGGGTCTGCAAAATTTCCCCCTCACAAAGGTGGCGCGAGGCTTCGGCAATCTTGCGGGCCACCTCCGCGTCCTCCAGTTTTGTCGCCAACTGCAGCCCGTGGGCAAAGAGCGCATCCCCCAAAAGCACCGAAAGTTCCGTGCCCCACTTCATATTGCAGGTGGCCCGCGATCTCCGCAGATTCGCCCGGTCCAGCACATCGTCGTGGACCAGCGATGCCACGTGGACCAGTTCCACGATCACAGCCAAGTCGCGGACGGATTCCGTCCACCCCCCCGCGGCTCGGCCGGCCAACAACACCAAGGCCGGTCGCAGGCGCTTGCCACCGCCCTCCAAAGCGTAGCGGACATACCCCTCCGCCCCGGGATCGAATTGGGAGGCTTGATGTAAAATTCTAGCCTCAACCTGCCTTAATTCCTTCTCCAGCTCCGGGGTCGGTCGAAACCAATCTACCGCCGGACGGAGCCTGTCCCTTATCTCTGACTCAAGCATGTTTTCAACCTAGAAACCGCTCCTTCCAAGTCAAACGACCCCCACCGTTGGCAGCCCCTCGCGGCTAGCACGTAACGCCATGCTGACGATCCCTTTGGGCTCTGGGCCGAAGGCTTTGGAGGGCCATGCGCTCCTTAAGCCGCCCTGCTTTTGGCAGTAAAATAAATCCTGTTTCCCGATCGCCGATCACCTCACTCCTCGTTCCCCGATACATCCAGTGCCACAGCCCGATCAGGGCACAGAAGAAGGCGTCCGTCCGATCCTCGACTGGCTTGGACCATGGTCGGGTCAACAGGGACCGGGTGTCCGCATCAACCGCAAGCCGGGGAAACTTGTTCCCCAGACATTGCTTCAGCAACCGCTGAAGCCTCCGAAACTCCCTTCTCCGCTCCACCACACTCCCCTTCTTGTACTTCACGATCCTTGGAAGCCCGAACATCCGCACCATCGCCGGATGGGGATACACCTCCGCCACGGTTTTCTTTTCCGCGGTTGGTTCCCAACCCACCCGAAACCCCTCCTTTTCTAAAAGCCTGGCGATCCGGGGTGGGCGCGGACACTTGGTGAGGTTCGCCGGATGGCAGGCTGCATGCTCCCGATGGAACATCCGGTGGGTCAAGCGATCCACCGGCCGCGTCCCAGTCTGGTTCGGACAAACCAGCGGTGCATCCACCGCGACAAATACCGATTTCCACGTTTTCTCCTTCCCCCGGATCGCTGCCAAAAGCTCCTGGTCCCCCTGCGGATAGGCAAACCCGGCCACCCTTCCCCTCTTTCCGTTCCACTCCAGAAAGCAAAGCCCGTCGTGCTTTTTTTCCCCCCACGCCAAATCCACACCTACCAGCAGAACTTTCACCTCCTGATTCTTGCCCCAGCCCCGCCCCAGCGAAAGGCGGATCCTCAAATCGTCGGCTCGCGGCTTACCACGCTTCTGGGATAGACTGTGAAAATCATGGAAATCGGTTCTTTCTGGATCGCGTTCGGGCTGACGCTCTTTGCCGGCTTGGCCACCGGCATCGGCAGCATCATCGCCTTCATGGCCAAACAGACCAATCACCGCTTCCTCTCCATCTCCACCGGATTTTCCGCCGGCGTCATGCTCTACGTCTCCTTTGTGGAGATTTTTCAGAAGGGTGCCGTGGCCCTGACCCAGGCCTACGGTCCGGTCCAAGGAATCTGGCTCAACGTGGGCTTTTTCTTTCTGGGCATCCTTGTGGTGGGCCTGATCGACAACCTCATTCCGGAAAAAGAAAATCCGCACGAACAGCCCTCCGCCTCCGCCCTCGCCCCCCTGCACAGTGCCCATCCCAAGACTCCCCACATGAGCAAGGAAAAGCTTCTCCGCATGGGCCTCTTCACCGCCTTTGCCATCGCCCTGCATAACTTTCCCGAGGGTCTGGCCACCTTCCTCGCCGCGTTGGAAAACCCGGCCGTCGGCGTGGCCATCGCTATCGCCATCGCCCTCCACAACATCCCGGAAGGCATCAGCGTCTCCGTTCCTCTTTTTTACGCTACCGGAAGCCGCGCCAAGGCCTTCACCTACTCCTTCCTCAGTGGGCTGGCCGAACCGGTCGGGGCCGTCATCGCCTACTTCAGCCTCCGCTGGATGATGGGCGGGGAAATCCCCTCCCAGGTGATGGGAGCCTGCTTCGCCGCCGTCGCCGGGATCATGGTCTACATCAGTCTCGACGAGCTTCTTCCCACGAGCCGCGCCTACGGCAAGGGCCACGACAGTCTGCTCGGCCTGGTCGCCGGCATGGGCGTGATGGCGCTCAGCCTGCTGCTGATGAAACCGGGCTGATTAGCCGATCCGCTCGGCGCCAAAAATACTGCGAATCGCTTCAGGAATCTCGATTTTCCCGTCTTTTGTTTGGTAGGTCTCCACCAGCGCGATGAAGAGCCGGGCCAGCGCCGTGCCCGAGCCGTTCAGCGTGTGGCAGGGCCGATTCTTTCCGTCCGCTCCTTTGAACCGCAGCCCCATCCGACGTGCTTGAAAATCCCGGAAATTGCTGCACGAGGACACCTCCAAAAACTGCCCCATCCCCGGCGCCCACACTTCCAGGTCATAACAGCGCGCCGCCCCAAATCCGATGTCACCCGTGCACAGCTCGATCTTCCGATAATGCAAATTCAACTTCTGCAGCACCGCCTCGGCGTGCCCGCACAAAGCCTCCAGGGTTTGCATCGAACGGTCGGGATGCTCGATCCAGACCAGCTCCACCTTGTCGAACTGGTGCATCCGTGCCAGGCCGCGGGTCTCCTTCCCGGCACTCCCCGCCTCCTGGCGAAAACAGGGCGTATAGGCGGCGTACTTTTTGGGCAGATCTCCCTCCGCTAAAATTTCGTCCCGGTGCAGGTTCGTCACCGGCACCTCCGCCGTCGGCACCAGGAAGAGCGCCCCACTCTCCGTCGCGTACATATCTTCCCGGAATTTTGGGAGCTGCCCGGTCCCGATCATGCTCGCCTCCCGCACCAGGAACGGCGGGGAAACTTCCAGATATCCATGGGAGCCCGTGTGCAGGTTCAGCATCCACTGGATCAGCGCCCGCTCCAGCCGCGCCCCGGCCCCGCGATAGACCGCGAAGCCGCTCCCCGAAACCTTCGCCGCCGCCGCGAAATCCAAAATCCCCAACGCCTCCCCCAGCCCCACATGATCCTTGGGCTTGAAATCAAACTTCTTCGGCTGGCCCCAAGTCGCCACCACCGGGTTGTCGGCCGATCCCGCACCCTGCGGACACTCCTCCCACGGCAAATTCGGAATCGCCAGCAGCAGCGACTCCTGCCGCGCTTCCCCCTCGGCCGTCAGCCGGTCCAGTTCTGCGATTCGGTCGGACTTCGCCTTCATCCCTGCCATCAGGTCGTCGGCCGGCTGACCCTTGGACTTCCGCACGCCGATCTCTTTACTGATGGTGTTGCGCTCGGCCTTGAGCTTTTCCACTTCCCCGATCAGCTTCCGCCGCTCCTCGTCCACCTCCAGCACCTTGGCCAGACCGTCGGTCGCCCCCTTGCCCCGCTGCGCCAGCCTCTGCCGAACCCCCTCGGGGTCTTTGCGGATCAAGGCGATGTCCAGCATCGACGTATTCAACCTATTCAGAGGCTTTCCGTCGAGGCCTGCCAAAGGTTTTGCCGACCTTTTTCCGACCCGCTTTAACGGAAGGATGTCTTCCGTTCCGATCCGCGGCGCCGTGCTCGATCTCGGCTCCAACACCTTCAAGCTCCTCCTCGCCGAGCAAGCCGGCGGGGTTTTGCGGATCACCCACGAAAAAGCTTACCCCGTTCGCCTTGGGGAAGGCGTCGCCGTCACTGGCAGGCTCCAATCCACCGCCGTCCGCCGCGCCCTCAAAATGCTTTTTTTCCTCCAAAAAATAATCTCCTCCTTCGGCCCCTCCAAAGTGGTGGCCGTCGGCACTGGCGCCCTGCGCCGGGCGCGAAACCGGAAAACCTTCCTGCAACCCGCCGCCAAAATCCTCCGCCAACCCGTCGTCATGCTTTCCGGCCTGGAAGAAGGAAGGCTGATCGCACTGGCAGCTCGCTCACTCAGCCGACCGCCTCGACCCCGCTATCACCTCGATCTGGGCGGCGGCAGCCTCGAGGTGATTGATTCCCAAAACCCCAAAAAACCCAAAATCCAAAGCCTCGACCTCGGCTGCGTTGCCGTCCGTGACACCTTGCTCTCCCGCCAGCCGCCATCCCCTGATGAGTGGATGCGCGCCCGGGGTAAAATTGAGTCGGCCCTCCGCAAACTTCCCCGGCCGAACCGTTCCGCCCAGGCCACCTTCACCGGCGGAACCGGCCACGCCTACGCCTGTCTTCTCCGCAAAAAAAATGTCAAGGCCCGCCGGCTGGAGAATCTCCCCATCCGCCGTGCAGAGCTCATCCGACTCATCCTCCAATTACTTCCTCTTTCCCCCAAAAAGATCGCCCGGCTTCCCGGCATGCCGGAAGACCGCGCCACCGTGGCCTTGCCCGCCTTCCTCGTCCTCGATGAGGCCATCCAGCGCTTGCGCCTCTCCAAAATCCGGATCAGCACGCATGGGCTCCGTTACGGCATCTGGCTGGCTTACCTGGCCAAAGCTCCGGTCAGGACAATTGTCCGATGATTCCCAGAACCCCGTTGATCAAGGAGGCCCTCGTCCTGATGAAGAACTGGGAGGAGGAACCGCAACACGTGCTGCACGTCACCGACTGGGCCGTGCAACTTTTTGAGAATCTCAGTTCCGAACACAATCTTGGAAAGAAGGAGTTGGATTACCTGGCCGCCGGAGCTCTGCTCCACGACACCGGCTGGGCCACCGCCACGGAAGATCGTCCCCACCACAAGGAGTCAGCCCGCCGGATCCGCGAGCATCCTTGGCAGAACCTTACCCAGAAGGAGCGGGAGTTCGTGGCCCTGATCGCCCGCTACCATCGCAAAAGCGCGCCCTCCGTCCAGCATAGCCGCTTCAAGAATCTGGAAACTGGCCGTCGCGATGGGCTCCGCTGGCTCGCTGGGATTCTCCGCATTGCCGACGCCATGGACCGATCCCACAAGCAAAAGCTGGTTTTGGACAAAGTGGAGCTGCGACCGGGAGTTTGCCTCATTCATACCAAAGGCGAGGGCCTGGCAGAGGCCCAACAGGGCCTAGCTCGCAAATCCGACCTCTTTCAGCAGGTCTCCGGACGCCGACCTTTCCTAAAAATCGCCTCCTCCGAGCCGAATCGCCCGCGGTAGCAGTTCTGGTTCAATATCCCCTCATGAAACGTTGGCGCCCTCAGCTGATGGCCCTGCTCATTTTGGTGGCCTTCATCGGCTTTTCCTACAGCTACGTCCGCTACTTCGTCCGCGCCCGCACCCATGCCGTCATCGTCTTCCTTGTACCCGGGGCTAGCCCGGAACTCCTCTCCCTCGCCCAAACCCGCCATCCTAACCGCTCCTTCTCCGGACTCGACCAGGCCGACTCCATGGCCTTCGTGGAAACTCACGCCTCCGACCAGCTCGTGGGCGATGCCGCCGCCCTCGCCTCCTTTCTCGCCACGGGAGAGATCGGCCCCGCCAACCAGCTCAGCCTCCGCTACGACGGCAGACCGGGCGACACCCTCCTTTACCAAGCCCAGCGCCGAGGCCGTGCCGTCGGCATCATCTCTTCCGGAGCCGTCACCTCGCCAGGTGTCGCGGCGTTTTTCGCCCACCAGCCGGACGCCTCGGTTTCCGCCACCGTGGCCAACCAGCTCCTCGACTCCACCCGTATCGACCTCATTTTTGGCGGTGGCCGCGAAGTCATCGAGACCGAGAGAAAGGTCGGCCACCGCGACCTGATCCAGGAGGCCGAAAAGCTGGACTACACCATCGTCTTCGACCGTGCCGGCCTGCAGAGCTTCCCGGCTTGGAACACCCGCCGGATCATCGGACTGTTTGCCCCCAAGGAGCTGCCCCTCGCCGCCGCCGATGACGGCGGAGCCGGCACGGTCCGCCTCTCCGACCTCGTCGAGCGGGCCGTCCAGACCCTTGCCTACAACTTGCTCGGATACTTTCTCGTGGTGGAACATCCGCTCGTCGCCGTGGCCGCCGGTCAAAATCAGGCCGATCTCGCCGTACGCCAGTTGCATGAGCTGGACCGCGCCGTCGACATCGCCCGACGCTACGCCGGCAAGAACGCTCTCATTCTCGTCTACTGCCCTTACTCCGTCGGCGGTTTCCAGTTCCTCGACTCTGCCACCACCGCCAAAAAAAACCGTTCCCGTCTTCCCTCTCTCTCCTGGCACAACGGCCCCGCCGGTCTTCGCACCGGTCGGACTGCCTCATCCTCCGCCGGTTTTGGCTGGGCCTGCGCGTACGGCAAGGGTTCGGCCGAGGTCCACGGCATTCTCAATCCCGGCGAACTGCACGCCATTCTCCAGCGCCAGCTCTGAACACCACCCGGATCAAGGAAATCCTGGCCGCTCGCGGCCTCCGCCCGCTCCGCCAGCTTGGGCAGAACTTTCTCGCCGAACCCACTCTCGCCGCCCAAATCGCCCAAGCCATCGGTCCGGCAGGCTCAGAACCAGTGCAGGAAATCGGTCCCGGTCTCGGCGCCCTGACCCGCGCCCTGCTCGCCGCCGGCCACTCCGTCGAGGCGCTGGAAATCGATCAAGGCCTGATCTCCTTTCTGCAGGAGGATTTTAAAACCGAGCCCCGCTTCAAACTGATCGAGGGAGACGCCCTGAAGACCCTCCTTTCGCAACCGCCCAGGAAATTACTTTGCGGCAATCTTCCCTACTCAATTTCCACGCCCCTCCTCGTCCAACTGGCGTTGCGGCAACCTCCCCCCGAAACCGTGGTCGTCACCCTCCAAAAGGAAGTGGCGGACCGTTTTGCCGCCCAACCACGCTCGTCCGATTACGGCGCGGTCACCGTATTGCTGCAGACCGTCTTTCAAATCGAAAAGGTTCGCGCCTTACCTCCGGAAGTTTTTTACCCACGCCCGCGAGTTGATTCCGCCGTCCTCCGCCTCCTCCGCCGCCCCTCCATTCCGGGCGGGCTGGAGAAGTTTTACGCCTTTGTGCGGAAGGGTTTTTCCCAGCGGCGCAAGCAGCTTAAGCGGGTTCTGCCCGTTAATCTCGCCCGCCGGGCCGAGGAACTCGATCCTTCGGAATGGTGGCAACTCTATGAGCAGTGTGGACGAGCTATTTGATATCGTGGACGCGTCCGATCGGGTGGTCGGTTCTGGCCCTCGCTCGGAAATCCACGCCCGCGGCCAGCTCCACCGGGCCGTCCACCTCTGGCTTTACGACCCCAATGGCCGAATTCTCCTACAACGCCGCTCCCTCTCCAAGGATCGCGAGCCCGGGAAGTGGACCTCCAGCGTGAGCGGTCACGTCAATGCCGGTGAGGCGTACGACGCCGCCATCCTCCGGGAAATTCCCGAAGAAATCGGGGTACCCGCCAGCTCCTGCCGGGACCTTGGTCGGGTCGGCTACTTTCCGGCCTGCCAAGAGACCGGCCAGGAGTTCGTCTGGCTCTACCGCGCCGTCCATGCCGGCCCTTTTCAACCCGACCCTACCGAGGTTGCGGGTTTGGAATGGTTCCCGCCGGATCAACTGGAGGCAAAAATGAAAAACCAGCCACAGGAATTCTCCTCCTGTCTGCTTCACCTTTGGCAGCGGAGACCGAAATGACCGACCGCCTCGCCGGAAAAAAAGCCGTCGTGGTCGGTGCCGGGATCGGTGGCCTCGCCGCCGCCCTGCGCCTGCGCAAAGCCGGGGCTCAGGTCGTCCTCCTCGAAAAAAATGAGGCGGTGGGTGGCAAGGTTTCCGAACGTCGCAGCGCCGGCTTCCGTTGGGACCTTGGCCCCTCCCTTTTCACCATGCCTCAGATCCTCGACCGGCTTTTTGCCGATCTTGGCGAAAAGCGGGAAGACCATCTCAAGCTGGAACCGCTCTCCCCCACTTGCCGTTACCGGTGGGCCGACGGTTATCAATTCGACGAAAACGAGTTTTTCTGGTCGCGCCCCGACTCCGCCCGTCTCCTCCGTCACGCCGAAGGCCTCTACAACCTTTCGGCTTCAGCATTCCTGGAGAGCGATCCATCCGAAGTCTGGCGCAAGGTCTGGGATCCGCGTCTGCTTCCACTTTTACGCCATCTGCCCGCCATGAGCCCTTGGCGCTCTCTCGCCTCCGCCTCCCGAAAATTTTATCGGGATCCGCATCTGCAGCAGTTTCTCCAGCGGTTCGCCACCTACAACGGCAGCGATCCCGAACTCACCCCCGCCACTTTTGCGGTGATCCCTTACGTTCAGGCCCGGTTTGGCGGTTGGTTTATTCAGGGAGGAATCCGGCGATTGGCAGAAACGCTGCTTGGTCTCGCCCAAAAAAACGGGATAGCCATCCACTTGAAAGCCGAGGTGGCCACCATCGAACCCCATCAGGTCACTTTAGAGAACGGTTTCCGCTTCCCGGCCGATCTGATTTTTCATAACGGGGACGTTTTGCGGGCCTACCAAAAGACTATTCTTCATCCCGGGGCCCGGGCCATGGCCGAGAAGATCGCCAAACCTCAGCGGGCCATTTCCGGTTTTGTCGTGCTCCTTGGGGTCAAAGGCAAAGATGCCTCATTGGGTCATCACAACATCTTCTTCTCCGACAACTACCCGCTCGAGTTTCAGCAGATGTTCCGGGACAGGCGGCCAGCCGAAAATCCCACGATTTACCTTTGCCTCAGCGCCCGCTCCCAACCCGCTGACGCCCCGCCCGATCACGACAATTACTTCCTGCTGGTCAACGCCCCGGCGGAAACCGAAAGGATTGACTGGGCCAATGAGTCGCCGGCCTACACCGACCGCATCATTCGAATTCTCGACGAAAAGTTTCTGCCTGGTCTGACCAAGCGGATCGTCCACAAGGAGTGGTTCTCCCCGGCCGATTTCGAAACCCGCGACGCCGTCGTGGGCGGCTCCCTTTACGGATGGGCCTCCCACGGCATGGTTCCTTCCTTCCTTCGTCCCCCGATCCACTCCCCGCTGATGAAAAACCTCTACTTTGTCGGCGGCACCACCCACCCCGGCGGAGGCCTCCCTCTTGTCCTTCTCTCCGCCGAAATCGCCGTCCGCTTGGCCTCAAAAAAGACCTGACCAAGCGCTAAAGCTTTTCTGGGTTTTCCAAAAGCTCCGCCACCCGCGCTAACAACCGACCCGCCGCCCCGCCGTCGATCACCCGGTGGTCAAAGCTGAGCGTAAGCCTCGCCTCATTGACCGGTTGGAAGGAGTTGGTCTTCTCGTCCCAGGCCGGAACCTTCTTCGCCGCACCCAGTCCCATCACCAAACTCTGCTCCGGCAACGGAATCGGCGTCGCCCATTCCAGTCCGAAAGTTCCATAGTTCGTCACCACCGCCACCGATCCCCCCACCGCATCCGCCGGCAATTTCCGCTCCTTGGCCTGTCTCATCAGCTCCGTGTAGCCCGGAAGCATCTTATCCAAGGAGGTTTGATTCACCTTTCGCAATACCGGCACCAGCACGCCGTCCTCCGCCTCCACCGCAAAGCCGATGTCGATCGAGCTGGGATGCACAATCCGGTTTCCCACCAACCTTCCTGCCGGAGCACTGTTCTCTCCCAGTGCCATGCCCAACGCCCGGGCGGCATATAAGGTCGGCCCAGGTTTTCCCGGGTGTTGCTTGCGATGGGCCATGACGGCATCCATCCGCGCACCCCGACCCACCGTGGCCAGCGGCCGTGTCCAGCTCCTCCGCATCGCATCCGCCACCGCCACCCGCATTGACGACGCCGGCGTCAACTTCTGCTTCTCCAGATCTGCGATAAACCTCTCGAAATCCTCAATGGTCACTCTCCCCTTTCCCCCACTCGGCGCCAACCCGGCCAGGTCCGCCGCATGCAGCCCCAGCTCGTTGATCCGCGCTTTCATCCTCGGCGAAAGGTAACTCGCCCCCGCCGCCTTCGCCGGTACCGGCAACCCGGTAATCGTCGGCAACACTTCGCTCCCATTCCCATTCGCTCCGTTTTCATGCGCCACGGGGATCGCCCCCTTGGATTTTTTTTCTGCTAAGTCCTTGCCCGGTTTTTTCCCACCCGCGGCGGCGGGCGTCTGCGCCTTCTTCGCCGGTTCCTCCACGGTCACACCTGCCGCCTCCACCTGGCCCAGCACGTACCCCACCGGATAACTTTTTCCCTCCTTGGCCTTCCACTCTTTCCAGACCCCGCCATAGCTCGTGGTCACGCTCATCACCGCCTTGCTGGTCTCCACCTCGGCCACCTCCTGGTCGGCCTTCACCTTGTCCCCAGGCTTCACCTTGA
>Ga0194115_10007319_pt1 | contig 10982 bp, 6 predicted proteins | sample TA2MahsurfametaG_3_FD_148656 | JGI IMG/M metagenome (GOLD analysis project Ga0194115, IMG submission 148656) | Freshwater microbial communities from Lake Tanganyika, Tanzania - TA2015002 Mahale S4 surface | ecosystem: Environmental > Aquatic > Freshwater > Lake | place: Tanzania: Lake Tanganyika... | reverse complement strand
GGATGGAAACGATAACAAGCCAACAGATTTTCAAACTCTGCAATGGAACAGGGGATGGATCGAATAATGATTTCCTTCTATGTATTACCGACCAATTGCTAATACAACAGGAAAAGGATCGTGAATCAAATCGTGATTTCTCCAGGAAGATTAATTTAGTAGGCAGTGCCGCTCTAGTATTCTTCATGCAAGCAGGTACGTTACCCCATTTTTCCCCCTTTGACTTTTGGTCCACCGCTTAAGGGAAGGAATGAACGGTGACTAAAAAAACGAGCCATGATTTTCGATTATCTTGTTCGAAACCTCTCTCACCCGCGTGTTTTTCCATTTTACACAACATCAAATAATGACCACCAAAGGTTTTGCGATGCTATGTGCCGGTGCAGTACGACGAAAAAATGTCCAAAATACCATGTTGAAGAATCTTTTGGATGCGGTACGTTTGTTTAGATATATTTGGTCCCTGGTCCGATTTTGTTCGATGTTCATTTTCGCAAAAAAATAATATAACCCCTCACTCACTCCTTTGATCTGTCATTTTTTTTCATTTCATTTTCTACAAAGTGTGGAGCATCGATTGCCTTTTATTCGGTAGGATATGCCTTTGCATTCGGTGATTCAACAGAGCCCAATGGATTTATCGGAACGACGAATTTTTTCTTGATGGATGTAGAAGATTTAGCATTTTGGATGTTCCAATATGCCTTTAGTGCTGCCTCGACGACGATTGTTGCAGGGACATTGGCAGAACGTTGTCAAATGGCAGCCTATTTATGTTATTCTATCGTCTTGGCAGGATTCGTATATCCTGTGATCGTACATACTTGTTGGTCTTCTAATGGATTTTTAAGTCAAACGAATGATAACCCACTCTTCGGTGTCGGTGTGGTAGATTTCGCTGGGAGTTTGGTCGTCCATACGACGGGAGGTGCAACCGCTCTGTTTGCTACATTGATTCTGGGTCCCCGTCGTGGAAGATTCCATGATGAACAGGGTCGAAAATTGGATAAGCCAAAAGAATTCCCTGGTCATTCGATCGCATTACAGGTAAGTGAAAGAAGCACAGCGGTCTTGTAGGGATTTTTCACACAAGTTTTCAGTGGGGTCCCTTATCTCATATCGACGAGTGTGTTCTCGCTTATATACTATGTAGATGCTGGGTACCCTAATTCTTTGGTTTGGTTGGTATGGATTCAATGCCGGTAGTGCATTGATTGCCCCCTCTCCTGATCAAGCCCGACTAACTGCACTCGCGGCTGTCAACACGACGATTTCTGGTGGTATGGCGGGTCTTTGTGCTCTATTTGTCAACTATTTGGTATTGGAACGGTTGACGGGTGAGCCGATTCTAGATTTGAAAATGGCCATGAATGGGAGTTTAGCCGGTCTTGTAGCTGTCACAGCCGGTGCAGGCGTCCTCGAACCATGGGGTGCCCTCATTACGGGTGCCGTCGCGGGTATGATTTATTTAGGAGGGACCCACCTCCTTGTCACCCTTCGTTTGGATGATGCTGTCGATGCAATCCCTGTCCATTTATTAAATGGAATTTGGGGTTCAATTTCTGTCGGCCTATTCGCATCGAAACGATATTTGGAACTTGCCTATGGGAAGGAGATGAGACATGTTGGCTTCTTTACCTCCTTTGGTTCTGGTGGAGCCGATGCTCATCTTTTGGCTGCCAATCTTATCGGCGTTTTGTGGGTGCTTCTTTGGGTCCTCGCCGTTATGATGCCCTTCTTTGTTTGGCTTGATTGGAAGGGTTGGTTCCGTTCAGATCCACTTGAAGAACTTGTCGGCCTTGATACATCCTACCACGGGGGTCTTTTCCTTTCGGGAGGTGATGATGGTGTAAATCCGGAATACATTACCGAATTCCGAGAGAAACGATCGGAGTTACGTAATCGACGATCTCGGGATTCCATTAAGGAGGTCCCCTATGAGGGGGGAAGTAACGATTTCGGTGAGGATGGAGAAGATGGAGAAGATGGTGGTGAGGACGCCGAAAACGATGAGGAAAAGTAAAAAGGGAATATGGGGAGGTGTGACTTGGGGAAATACCGGTTGCACTCCACTGTGAACGGCTGTGAATACAGGTATCCTCTATCGTTACTATCCATATGGACGGGTTTCTTACAGTACACTTACACGTACGGTACTCTGTTGGCGTTGAGAACGCGATCTTTGCTTCTCTGGTCAAGTTTAGTCCATGTAATCATATTTCAATCTTCTCTACCCCTAAACGACTCCAAACACTGTTAATCAATGATGTTCATTTCCGTTCTAAAGGGGGTACGGTCCAAACCGGGTAGCCGCCGAATAAAACGCGAAGCCCATGGTCTTTCCCATCCAGTGCCATATCGTGCCGTCTGTATAGATAAGTAAGTTATTTGTCGAGTTTTTTGGTACAAAAATTTGCCGTCGCTGAAGCGCCGTGCTCCCACTGTCGGGCACGGGTCATCAGAGACTTGCACTTAAATGTCTGTGAAAGTGACCGGTTTGTCCATCTGCTCCCTCTCCACTCCCCGACTCCCAGCACTACTCTCATGAAAGGGAGGATAGCAATCAAGTATCACCTCTATCGTCGGGAGTATCTTTCTTTTTTCCACATGAATCGACGACCGAAACAAAACTAGAAGGGATGGTGCTGCGAGTCACTGTCAAAAAGGTTCATGTCACCACCACCATCCGGCAACGACGAGAGATTCTTTGGTTCCGGTATCTCCTTGTGGTGGCAATCCTAGTATGGAGTTCCCAAAGTTTTATTTTTCATCTCGTTCACCTTGATCCATCTTCTTCTTCTCCCGTACACTCTATTCTAAGTGATCTTTTGACGGAATTCAAATCAGGTAGGGCCAAGACAGGTATCCGACCTTCAGTCATTCATTCCGATACCAATGACTTACCAGAAGTCAAGTCACGAAACGAAACGTCGATGATCCCGCCGTCTCGTATGCTTCCCGATACCATTAAATCGCCAGAAATCAAGTCAGCAACAGGATTATCTGCTATTCATGTTCCTTCTAGTGAAGATAGTAAGGCTGTTGATAGACTCATCTTTGAACACACGAGGCAAATTTGTGATCAGGTCGATAAGCGATCCATCATGACCGAGAACGAGGGCATCCATAGCACACGGCTAGTACAAGAGTGCTTTGGGGCTCTCAACCAATCTCTCACAGACCCATCGACGAAACAAATGTCAGAAACGTTTTGTGAAAAGCCGACACTATTCCACGCCGTCTGGGTAGGTCCTCTAAAACGAACAGTCCGATTGAGTCTCATGTCGATCGTCTACAATCACCCTCCTGGATGTGTTGATGTAACTCTATGGACTGTCGATAATCCAAGTCGGGATGCCGCAGAGAAGGGTCTACGCCCGTACGTCCCTGAGGGATCCCTTCATGTCCGTACCCTCGATGGCAAGGCTCTTATGGAGGAAATCAATGCGACCTTCCCTGACATTGGCTACCTACTGGAGGAAAAGCACGGACTCTTTGATCAGGTCTCGAATCATCGGAGCGGAGGTCTTGCAGCCTACTCGGATGCTCTTCGATTTTTACTTCTTGCGGCGTACGGTGGAGTCTACCTCGATGTAGATGTCTTGGTGATGCGTTCGTTCCGTCCTTTGCAATCTCGAGATTTCTGGTATCGATGGTCGACTCAGGACTATTGCAACACGGCTGTTCTACACCTTAAGAAAGGCAGTCCAAATGCAAAGACAATGTTGGTCGAGGCCTTGAACCGTTCACAGAGTATCAGTCAAGTGTCCAGCGTATTGTATCCCTCGAATGCTTATGCTCTCCACAATCAAGTACAAGGTACGATTGAACTATTGCCATCGGCGTACTTTGACCCCACATGGGCAATACATGATCTCGGATCACCAGCATTATCGTGGACATCGTCAACGTACGGGATGGCATTTTTCCCAACGTTCTTTAACAGTCCAGGACCAGATATGAAAGTGCTTCAAGATTCGGACGAGTTCTTGTTTGGTGGTTTTGCGTATCATTGGCACAATCAATGGGATGCGAAATTTCAGGAGGATAGTATAGCAGCCGTCTTTGAACGACATTTCGACAGCATGGCAGCAAAACTACCAAGCAGACAGAACCAAAATACACAACGATAAACTACCCAATGAAGAAAAGCAAGATTCCAGTACCTTGCGACGTGAGTCGCAATGTAGAACTGGTTTTTGAAGATTGGTAGAAGATTTTAGATGGTATGTGTAAAGCTCCTGGGCCTTCCTCCTATTCCCCACCAAGAAATGATTCCGTAACTACCATGCAGTGTTTGGGCATCTTCATATGAATACTATAGCCTTAATTATGGCATCTGTATCACGGAGTCCTCTCACAGTCAATGGCGTATTGATTTTTTCACATATGCTGTGTACCTACGCATATTATCTACATAACGCATGTATGAAACGGAAAATAACGTTATGTTGACACGTTGGACTACTGAATGGAGTCTTTTTCCACGTGGCAACAACTACGGGTGCAACTTCTATCTTCACTTTTTTCCGTCCGTGTCGATGTGGAAGAAGCTGCCATGTAAAGGTTAACCATAGGTGGTCATAAAGATGTGTAACAAGTGCACTGTGGTCTTTGTACTCGGCCTGCTGATATTACTGTCGATACAGTTTCAGCCGTCCGATTCACTTCAGACAACAATAGGAACCAGACGCCCTGGAGAATCATTGACTCGATGGCCTACCAGCACAACTCTAACCCTGACGGCGACGCCTGACGATACGAGGGATCTTCCTGGTCTTGATGATGATAGGAATGGACCACTACAAATCCAACGACGAAGACTTTTCTCAGATGCCATTTCATCTGCGATGATCATCACGAGCCTTTCAATTGTCCTTCCACCGTCGGCAGATGCTGTCGTTTCATCTGATGGTGCCACTCCGAAGACAGTGACGACGACGATTTCTCCTATTGAACTCGTCGCCACGTGGTCTGCTACTGCAGGTTTGAATGCTTTAGATCCGACAAATCCCAATTTTGTTTCCTTTGATCCATCTGCCTATGCTGCGATGCGGGATGATCCATCCAGGACGCCCCTTTTCAAAAAGGCTTTAAAGGATCGAATCCAGGCTTCACCACCCCTTTCGCAAATTGTTTTGGATTTAGGTACGGGGCCATTCGCTCTTTTTGCGATAATGGCTGCTGAATTAGGTGCTGCCAAGGTCTATGCGATTGAAGCCAATCCTGCGGTAGCAGCATCAGCCCGGCAGGTCATTCAGAAACAGGGATGGGATGACATCATTACCGTCCTGGAAGGATTTTCCACCGATATGACGTTACCTGATAATGCCAAGGCGGATATTATTGTAGCAGAGATCGTGGGGTCCATCGCCAGTGAAGAGGGTGCCTATGCGACGATCTTCGATGCCCATCAACGACTGCTAAAGGATCCGAATAATCCCAACAACTGGATACCGAATCGTATTCAGACTTGGGCCGCCCCAGCGAGTTATACATTGCATAATCTCTTTCGACCACCAGAATTCGATTGGACGAAGATTGCAGCAGAACCTGTTCGATTCAATTGTCGAGATAACAATTTAGGTCTTTTGGATGATCCTCAATGTGTCGAAGATATTGTATTTGCGGATATTGTCAAGAATCGGGGGAATATGGGGGGAAATACCAAGATGACAACGACATTACATTTTTCTGCTTCTGACAATCGAATGCAAGAGGCGAATGAAATTTTTTCGGAAGAATATCGGAAGGGTGGATTACCAAAAACGGAAGCAATCGGACTCGCAAGGACGGCATCACACTCTTGTACGGGCATTGCATTATGGCCACGTCTTTTCTTACCAGGGCTAGACGATCAGGGGAATGGATTAGTCATCAACTCTCGATCTCATCCATCAGGTGATCCTCAAAGAAGTCATTGGCAGACTGTCTTACCGATTATGGGTGCAACACCCGCTATGGGTATTCAACCGGGAGATTCGATTGACGTTACGTGTCAATTTGATATATTCTCAACTCGTGTCAATGTGGCTCCCTCATATCGTATCACTGCCCAGGTATTCGCGACTGGAGGGACTTCGTAGTTGAAATCGTCGCATGAAACACAATGATCCATGCGTCAGAAGATCTCTACGTTACAGTTAGGTCTGTGATAGTGAATTTCTACAGATAGGCTATGCTTACCCGAATCATTTAGACTACAAATCAACTTCCCCGTGTACGGCGACATAACGATTCACAGTAGAGCCTTCGTGTACCATACCACCACCACCTTTGAACCTAGATCTACCTTCCAGAACAGGTACATTCGTCCGGAATCGGATCAGCCAAGGCTACCCAAGATTGATTCCAAGATGAGAAGGAAGAATTGCTGCTATCATGGGTACCATCCCCGTTGATGCTCTCCGTCGTCCATTGTCCACACTGACATGTCAACCATGGCATTTGTTTCAGGATGGTATAAAATCTCCATCGATTCAAATGGGGACTACCACCTACCTCAAGATATCGGAGTCTGGATAGATTGGTAATCTCGGTAGGGAGTATCGAAAAATCATTGTTCCCTACAAGGAATACGAGGCAGAGAAGAAACAAAATAAACCAACAACAGGATGGTAAGAAAAAGATGATATCCTTCTGGGAACATCCACACTCCACTTATGGCGAAAGGAAACCAGACTTACCGAGTGATAACCATTGGAGTTCAACAAAACGTCCTATTTCCGTTGGGATCGAAGTCAATAGATTATTCGCTGAGGGAGAGACGGAGATCCAATCATTTCCAAATAGAGACGAAGGGCAAAAGATTGTAAGACGATTTGTTTTCGTAAATCCGCGGAAAGGGTGTAGGACCATGGAAAGATATAATTGTATCCAGTCCAGGTCGCATATCCTACTCGTCTCACATAGACTTACATAAATCCAAGGACACCAACGACGTCAATTGAGCCAATTCCATTGGGACTCTTCCTACAAATCCATTTCCATTTAGGGATAATCCTTCCAGTCGAGATAAATATCCGATTTCGGTAGGCACTGTCGTAGACGTACGTCCGGTAGTGGTGGTGGTCTTATTGTTGTTGTCGTTGTTGAAGGTGGGGTCATCACTATCATCTTCCTCCTTGTCAAGATGCCACGACCCGCTCGGAGTCCATTCCAACCATTTCACATTTCGTACGATACTCGTCCCCAAGGTCGAACTGTCAATGGGTGGTATCTTCGTTCCTGAAATACGCAAATCATTCAAGGTCATTGTCGATGTTGTTGCTGTTCCATTCATTTGGTCTTCGTCTGATCCAGAGAATATGCCAGTCAACCCGGTATGTTGCAAGTATAGGGCTTGTAGATGAGATCGTAATTGCCAACTCCCCTGAAAGGGGAATGTCCCAATCAATGAAGGGCTATTCGATAAATCGAGTAATTGTAAATGTGTCAATAAAGTCAATTCGACAGGAATCGTTCCTTGAAGATCCCATCTTTCCTCATCTAAGTATGAACATGTTGTGTGGATTGACGGTGAGTCGGACGAGGAGTATAAAAGGAAACAAGATCATGATTCATTGGTACATTCAAGAGTGAGAAAATGGAAGGTAACATGGACGAAAGAAACGGACAGGAAACCACCGAAACTTACTCCAGACTAAACTGTTGATGACAAGATGATGTTCCGTGTCCGTATTGCCCGTCGCATTACTCGTAGTAGTCGTCGAAGGAGGATTCAAAGTTGCACTACCGCGATTCGAAGAGCAATGGATCCCCTTCCATCCACAGACATTCAATGGTGATAGTGGCAATAAAGAAAGTCTCATACTAATGTCATCAATGTCTTCGTCAATTTCACTGTTGTCATCCTGATGATTTGAATTTCCAAAGATGTACGGTATAGTAGACGGGTTGACTTGTACTCCGTTTACGACCATGATATCCATATCCAATTGGAAGGATTGGAGCAACGATACAATGATTACAGCTTGTAACCATTCTTCGGTAGAGTAATAATGTTCAAGGCGATCCAAAAGTTGTTGGATTTCATCCCCATGAGGATGTCGATCCAAGACTAAATAATATCTCATTTGACTTTCGGTGTCCTTTCTTTCTTCATCGTTCATGGTTTCGCCATTGTCATCGTCGTCGCTGTTATTTTGAGCCTTACTTCTATCGTCGTCGTCGTCATCGTAGTCCAATGGGAATGGGATGACAGGAGAATGCCATCCAACTTCAACATTGTTATCATCATCATACCAGAAAAAGGAATAAGATGAGGCAATGTCATTGACCCATTTCTGGACGATAAAAACTAAAGCATTTTCTTGTCCGATTGAATATGGAAAACATGTCGTGTTGGTGGTCTCGGAAGAAGGAGACGAAGACAATGAAGGTGTAGATGATGATGTCGAAGAGAACCATGGCTCCTTATCATCGATAGCTTTGTTATTATCGTTGTCAGACAACGACGATGATGACGACGAGGAGGAAGAAGAGGAGGAGTTGTTGTTGGGAGATATGGGATCAAAATACGGTACGATCATTGCTTGGAATATAGGATAGTAGTAATTGAAGAGAGCTTGTCGAGTTTGTAATTGATCTTCCTCCTCGCCACCATGATACAAGATGGTGTTACCACCTTCACTTCTTGTCGTCGTCGTAGTAGTAGTTGTCGTTGTCGGAAAATTGGTCCTGACAGTCCCATGTCGTCCCTTTTCTTTTTTCTTGTCGTTGTTGTTCCTGTTGTTGTAGGAATCATCTTCTTCGTCATTCGAAAGCGACGTCGTCGTCTTCTTCGTGGTCTTTGTCGTCGTCGTGATGCTGGTCGCGGAAGAAGAAAAAGTTGTCGACGACGATGACGATGGGGTGATTCGAAATGGAGTTCGACGAGGAATAGAGCATAGTAGTGATGAGGAACCTTGATGATGATGAAGAAAGTTGGGAGATGAAGGAGGAGAAGGGCTACTACTACTGGTCGTCGTTGTTGGAGTAGTAGACGAGGTCGGATTCCTTGTAGGATTTGGAGATGGATTCTTCGTCATGGCGGTAGTAGCAGCCGTTGGGGTTGTCGTGGTAGTATTGGACGTGGGAGCCACTGTAGTAGTCGTCGTAGTCGTAGTAATCTGATTCGTCTGCTCTTCTTCCGATCCATGATTGGAAGTCGAAGTGGTCGAGGCAGGAGTAGTCGGACTACTCGTAGTAGTCGAGTTCTGGACGTCTCGAATCGTCCAAACAGTCGCATGAAGAAGAATCGTAAAGAGTAGGAATAAGACAAGTAGAAGGAAGATAATCCTCCCCTTCATCCATTTGTCCTTCCTCCATAGGTAACAACCACCACCGTAACTATAGAATAATGAATAATGAGATGGGTGAGAAGAAGAAGAAGAAGAAGATGATGATGCTGTTACTGGATTCTTCTTGATCATCATATCATCATCTTCCTGTTCGGACTCATCATCATCATCATCGTCATTGTCATTCAGAGGTTCATCCAAAGCAAGTTCCTCTACTTGTTCTTCTCCTTGTTGCTCAAGCTTGTGATGTTGGACTGGAATCATGTTATGATTGTGATTGATGATGACATCGTCATTGCCCATCGTGACCATCATGAGAGAAGAAACAGAGGAGGGGGAAGAGTAGTTTGTGGGAATAGTCGTGGGAGTGAGATTGTTGGTGATGGCAGAAGCAAAAGCAACAGTAGTACTACCAGTCTTGGAAGCAACAGTAGGAGAGGATCTAAGCACGATGGCCGTAGACGTTGTAGTTGTAGTAACGTTAGTACTGGTAGGCGTCGAGGGATCAAAGACGACATCTCGATCGTCATCCTTGGTCTCATTGTTGTTCTTCTCATTATTGACGTCATCATCGGCGTCTTCGTCATCATCTCCATCAGACGGAAAATCGACATAATCCATAAAGTCGTCTTGAATTTGTCTTGTTGGTGGTGATGGTCGTCGTTGTGGTGGTTGTGGTTGTTGGCAATGATAATAATCGTCATGAGGATGATAATGATGATGAGGATGATGATTCCCATTATGTAAATGAGGAGGAGGTGGTAACGAATCCTGTCGATAGAGGGTACGAGTCGAAAGAGAATCATAGTAGTAGGTTGGGAGGACGTAGATGGATTGAGAAAAGTATGGACGATTCCTCAATGTCGTTGAGGGAGTCGCGGAAGTTATCTTGTTGGGGTTGGGGTTGCTGTGGGTGATGATGTTGTTGTGGTGGTGGTGATGTAGGATACTATTTTTATTCTTGTTCTTGTTCTTGTTCAGATAGGAGTTATGATGACTTCTGGCTGCCATGAGCATTCGTTGTCTTCTGGTAGTCATCGTAGTCGTCGTAGTTGTTGTGGTGGTCGTCGTCGTGATAGACGAAGAGGGTGATGATGATGCCCAAGAAGATACAAAGGAATGAGATAATGTCGATGAAGATACCGATCCTTCGGTTGTAAAACTATCTAGAGACGGCATGTCACATGGAAAGGATGATGATGACGATGAAGCGGAACAACGAACAAGGATTGCTTCTTCATCAATGTCATTGGGGTTCTTGTAGTTGTGGTTGTAGATGTGACCTGTTAGAACCTCCTCGATCTCCTCCTTGATTCCAATCCCTTCGTCTTCTGCTTCGTCTTCTTCTTCGTAGAGTTGATACAAAGGAAAGGTCTTCTTCTTCGTTACAAAGAATTTGGAGTTGAACATCGCATACACACTCACTGCGCTTCACTTCGCTTCACTTCACTTCACTATCAATGTCAAATCTTTATCGGTGTGTATGACAAATGGGGATTTTGCGAACCAATTGGTACACACACTCTCTCTCGTACTCTCTCTTGGTCTTGGTTCCCTTCTTCCTTCTCCATCTCCCCCTCACCAATGATTTTGGGACGGTACCACACACACCGTCGTGTCATCATGGGGGAGGGAGGGGGGGGGGGCATAGTACACCGTAGTCACAGCACTGTACTGTACCACACACTCATTCTTTGGAGG
>Ga0194115_10007318_pt1 | contig 10987 bp, 11 predicted proteins | sample TA2MahsurfametaG_3_FD_148656 | JGI IMG/M metagenome (GOLD analysis project Ga0194115, IMG submission 148656) | Freshwater microbial communities from Lake Tanganyika, Tanzania - TA2015002 Mahale S4 surface | ecosystem: Environmental > Aquatic > Freshwater > Lake | place: Tanzania: Lake... | reverse complement strand
CTTGTCGAGGGCAACAGGCAGGTCGTCTAAGCACACCCCACAGACCACAGGGACGCGAATCTCCCGGTCCGTGTCGTCCACGTTGACCTGATCGCCGTCGCATGGGCCCCAATGGAGCGTCGTATCCATGCGCCCATTGTCCCACGCCTACCGCACTTTCATAGCGAACACGCGGCGGCGGTTGTGCATCTGCACCGTGCGTAACACCATGTTGCAATAGCCTTGGATTCGGTCCTCGTCTGGCACTTCCGAATCTTCGATCATCTGGAAGCACGTTTCGCAATCTGCCACGCGTAGCAGATTGCAGGCCGAACATACGTCAATGCGACACAATCGGCACAACGCCGCAACCGCAAGCATCATGTTCTCGGGGTCATCCGGCAGTTTCTTCAGATACCCAACCAATGCGTACCCGCTGATCGGTCCGCCGGTATCCAGGCTTACCATTGCTCGCAATGTCTCTTCCGTGGTTGGTTGGTATCCCATGCTCATTTCACTTTCTGTTGAAACCGTGTGCTTGCTTCCCCTTGAGTGTGGGCGCTGTCAAGCGCCCACACATGGGGGGTATGGGGGGTGTGTGTGACACTTTTTTTCCCCGTTTTTGACCCAAAAACGCCACTTTTTCGAAAAGTTACACACGATGTGTGCAACGCTTTTTGGCCCTGTATCGCCATTTTTATTCGGACCCGCCTCTGTCCCATACATCAGCGGGAAGCACTCTAGTGGCAATCCATCGGTCGACCAACTTCCCGCTAGCCCTGTCCGTAGTCCCCATCGCGCGCCCAATCTGCGATTGCAGCGCCCGCTTGTTCCGCTTGTTGGGGTTGAACGTTTCGCCCAGCTGCGCGACCCTCTCTAAGAACCGTTCGTACAACTCGCTTGCCTTGGTCTTTTCGGCAGACTTTTCCGCGTCCTTATCCAAGTCCTTTTGGCGCACCCCCTCCAACCGGCGCACGTCTATTGCCTCGTCGAAAACTGCCTTGTAGCCACCCATGCGCAGGCCCAGCGGCTTGAACGGTTCGAAACTGCGTACCGCCGCGTCCAGTACCAAACAGTTCTCGTCCTGGTGCTTTCGTAGCACCGCATGAGTATCCGCCGCGCGCGCCATACTGCCAGCGCCGGCGCCCATATCGGTAACGGATTTCGCCAACTGAAGTCCCTTGCTCGTATGGTGAATGACAATCACGGCGCAATTTAGTTCGGTTGCAAGGCTGTCTAAACTGTTGAAAAGATGGGTCATCATCGCATTGTCGTTCTCGTCGTAGCCAACGGGAATCAGCTTGTAGAACGCGTCCAGCACGATCAGCCCCAAACCCTTGCCCTGGTACTCAGCCTTCAGCCTCGGAATCAGACCAATCAGGCTTTCGCCCTTGCCGCGCGCAGATTCCACGTAGATAGGCATTTCCGCCGGGTTCAAGCGCATTTCCCGCGATACCTCTACGAACCGATGCCGCAGTACGCCGCGCGTCAACTCATTGTCGTAAAGCAGCGCGCTTCCAGGCGTACAACTCGGGAACAGTTCAAACATGCTCTTTCCCGCCGCATAGGTAAGAATGATCTGCATTGCCAGAAAACTCTTGCGGGTCTTCGGGGACCCAATCAGGTTCATTACCTCGCCGCGCCGCAACATTCGCGGGATGATTTCGGGGGCCACCGGCCCAGCAGTCTCTAGGAATTGCCCTAGCGTTACGCTGGTCGCGTCCACCAATCGCAGTTCGCCCGTTTCTACGTTTACTTCCAGCTCGGGCGCGGTTGGCTTCTGAACCGCCTTGCGCTCAATAGTGGAACTTATACTTCCACTTTTTTGAACCTTTGCGTATGCCCCCGCGTCAGCCCCAAACCCGCGCATATTCAGCGTCCGCAACGCAAGGCGCATGTTGCCGCCGTGTACCGCATGCGCATAGGCGTAGAACTTCGAATACCCCTTCAGCGGTTCGAACCCCGGCGCGGCGTCGCTAAACACGAACAAAACGGACCCGTTGTAGGTCGCGCTCAGGGTTCCGGCGGGCTTCCCAGGACGCCGTAGCGCCTGCTGGCGTCCGCCGCTTTTGCTGTTGACCGGATTAGCCAGCAGCGACCACCCAACGCTCACCAGGTCGGCAACAAGGTCCCCACGTGCGTTGTAGTCCTCCCAAGCCGTCAGGACGCCCCTAGGGCGCTTCGGCTCGCTTGGGGGGGCATCGGACGCCTGTACGGGCTTGCAGGACGCTACAAGGTCTCGTAGGCGGTAACGCAGGTCCGTATCCACGAACACCAGTTGGCAAAGCACCGGCTCGCCTCGCTCCGGCTTCACATTTAGATACCCAGGGACGCGCAAGATGCGCCGCCAATCGCTTACCGACGTGTCGCCCTTCAGGCGTTCCCGCAACTCTTTCTGTGCCGCCTTCCATTCCGATTCGCTGCTGATCGGCTCCTCCAGCGCCCAATACAGGTGTACCCCGTGGCCGCTGTTGACCACCGCCGTAGGCGTCAATACGCCCTGGTCGCTCAGGTAGCCCATTGCGGCGTCTACCGTGCAACCCTTTTCGTCGGTGTACGGGTCGGAATCAATGTCCACGTACAGACACCGGGAAAGCTCTACCGGCGGCGTCGCCCCCGTCTGCGCGTGAATGTTGCGGGGCGAAGGTCCCCAGCACCAGTTTTGGAACTGGCCCGTGTTCATCCGCACAACCGCCTTCCGCACCTGGTCCCGATTGGCGCGAACCGCGAACGCGTCGTACCGGTTTTCGCTGTCGGGAATGCTGCGGAACTCTACGCAGTCCTCTTCCAGCGTCACCGCACCCACCAGCTGCCACAATCCTTCGTGGATTTCGTCGGTGTCCATGCTTCGTCCATGAAAAGCCCCCCGGCAACTGCCGGGGGGCTGTTGCTTGCGTCAGACTCAGAACGGGATTTCGGGGTCGGTTGGTCCGCTGGCGTTGCGGCTCAACTTGCGCGGCTCCGCCGCCTTCGCGGCTTCACCGAATCCGGCTACCCATTGCGACACGTTCAAAAACTGCGTACCGGTCGCGGTGGGTTCGCCCAGGGTAAGAATTGCGACGCCCACGCGGCCAACCAAAGCGCTCTCGTCAAAACTGGTGCCGCCAACCGGCTTCGCCAGTCCCAACGCCGCGCACAACTCGCCCAAGCGCTGTTCGGATGGCGTAACGAAAACGTGTACCCACTCCTCCGTGCCTTCGATACACGTCTTCAACTTCAGGCGCGGACCGAACTTTCCATCCACCTGTTCGGCGCTCAAAACCTCCAACTTTTGACGCCCCACAAGTCCGGTCTTGTCCTTCTTTCCGCTTCGCTTTATCTCAATCATCGACATACCTCTTTTGAATTTCGACGAACACACAATCAAACAGGCTTGCGGCTTCGTCGATTAGCCGCAAGCTCTTCGGCGGGACCTGATGCACGTTGCATACCACCCGCGTAAAAGCCTGATTTTCCGTCATGCCAGCGGCGCGCAGGCGCGCGTACTCCGCCTTTTGCGCTGGGTCGCGTACCTCCGTTGCAAGCCTTGACCAAATGGGCTTGGATAGTGCCGCGTCAATCCGCGCGTTTAGCGCCTGGTCGCGTAGATAGGGGGCGAAGTATTCCGCCCAGCTCATGGTTTCGGTGTTCATGGTTCGTATCTGCCACACTTACTTCGAAGTAGCGTCCAAACGCTCCCTTGCGCGCTTGTACTGCCCCACAAGGTTCAGCCTGTATTGCTCGTCGGTCTTGGCGTTACGCCGCGCCGCGCCGCGCGCCTGAGCGGCGGTCCATGCTACCCCGTTGGCAGTCGCCACCTTTTCGATTTCCTCACTCAACCGTTCGTCGGTCCACCCGTCCAGACCGTCCGACGCGAGCGGGTCTACCCGCGCCGGTTCGGTCTGTAGGGCGGCGGCATCCGTCGATGATGCCGCCAAAAGTCTGTTTAGCTTTACCAGCTCCTCGTCTTGGGAACGCGATACGGTCACAACGGCGGGGGCCACGTGCGTTTCCGCCTCGTAGTCATACTCAGTAGGCCCCGCTAACCCAAACGCGGCTTTCAGGCAATGCACTTCAGCCTTGACGCGCAACATGTGGCGTGGGCTTTTTGCCCACGTGGGCGTGTTCTGCTTGAACTCGTCTAGCCAGCACTCAAACGAAAAGCGCCCGCCATCGGTGGTCAGCACGGTATACGTGCAGGACGCCAACCTACCTTCGGCGTCGTACCCATAAGTTGCTTCGCCACTCAGATACCGCCGCGTCGCGTGGGCTAGCTTGCGCCACCCATCGACGCCTACCACGATGGTTAGACGCCCACCGAAAATGATCGGGTACACCTCACGGCGAAGCGGGTCTAACCCCGAACTTTGCATCATGTGCATAAGCGCAAGCCTGTCCGTATCGCTTGCAGACTTCGGCATGACGCTGGCAATAATGCGCTCCATCGTTTGCGTGTCGATCACTTGTAACTCGCTCATGGTGTTTTCTCCGGTTCGAACAGCGGGCACTTTGCCTTCGCTTCGGCAATTCGTTGCTTTGCTAAATTGATGTATTCGCCATTCAATTCGCACCCAATACCGTTGCGACCCCATTCAACAGCGACGGCAAGAACCGTCCCGCTGCCGAGAAACGGGTCTAGCACTACGCCGCCTTCAGGGCATCCCGCCCTGATGCACGGCTCCACGAGGTCGGGCGGCATCACCGCGAAGTGTGCGCCGCTGTAGGGCCGCGTCGTGATCGTCCAGACGGAGCGGCGATTGCGGCCCGATGAATCGCAATAGGCAATTCCCTCGCGCCCAGCGTCGTTTCTCAGCGTGCTGCCAGCACCGTTCTTTCGCATGTTGCGAGTTTTTCCAATCAGGTCAGGTCGCGCACTTTCCTCCTTCACCGCCTCCGCGTCGTAGTAGTACCGCGCCGACTTCGCCAGCAGGAAGATGTATTCGTGCGCCTTCGTGCAGCGGTCAGTCACGCTCTCGGGCATCGGGTTCGGCTTGTGCCAGATGATGTCCTGCCGCAGATACCAGCCGTCGGCCTGGAGCGCGAACGCCACACGCCACGGGATGCCAATAAGGTCTTTCTGCTTCAGACCCGAAGCCTTCCATTTATTGACAAAACCGCTTGTTGCGACTCCGCTCATATTTCGCCCGCCCGTTCTTGCCGAAACATCGACGAACCCGCCTCCGTTGAACTTTCCGACTGGCGTGTTTGCGTATGTGTCCCCCAGATTCAGCCATAGCGTCCCATCGTCCCGCAGCACCCGCCGCACCTCGCGGAACACTTCCACCATGCGAGCAACATAAGCCTCCGGCGTAGCCTCTAGGCCGATCTGGCCGTCGTGCCCGTAGTCACGCAAACCCCAGTACGGCGGCGAGGTGACGCAGCAATGCACGCTACCGTCTGGGATCGTTCGCATCATTTTGATGCAGTCGCCGTGCTTGATTTCGATCATTGCTTGATCCGTGTGCCATTTCGTTGTGCGCCAGCCAAATAATTACTGAAGCTTTTTTCACGCCGCCAGTTGCCGTCCATCTCGTCGCGCCATTGCTCAATCGTGCGCTTACAAAACGCTCCCGGCGTCACCAGGTCAATCAGCCACGGCCAATGCTTCAAAACCGCTCGGAAAGACTTTCGCACGTCCTTTGGAATCTTTTTCAGGCCACCTCTCCGCGCAGGCGTCGCGCACTTGTACATGAGCGCTTGAGCATTGATAAACGCTAGCGTTCGTTCCTGCGGGGTAGTCATGCGATTACCTCACCCTCTTCCAGCTGGCGGCGCAACCAGGCGGGTACGCCAATTTTCACCACCTCTTGGCTGTAGGCGGGGTACTCGTCCTTTGCAATGCACTCCGCCCACAATTGCAAAGCGCGCTCGACCTTTGGCGAATACAGGTCGATTACCTCGTCCTCCAGCTCGTACACGCCGACGCAATGCGGGTACTCGCTCTCGACCACAACGAACACGAAATGGCTACACGGGATGTTCAGCGCATCCAAAACGCGCTGATACGCCGCCGCCTGGATTCCGTAGGACCATTGCGCAATCGAATGCTTGAAGCCATTTTCCGAAGCCCGCCCCCTAGTGGTTTTGATATCTAGAACGATGCCATGTCCATAAGCATCCAAACGCGCCTTGGTTGGCACTATGTCATTGTGGAACAAACTCAGTTCCCGCCCAATGCACCGTTGCAGCAGCGCCCGCGCGCCTGGGTGGGCCATGATTTCCACTACCATGCCCTCGACCTGTTTGCCTTGCTCGCTGCTAAGGATTGCCTTGGACGCATGGTTTTCCATGAACTGTTCGTAAGCGTCCTTTACTTCCTTCCGCCGCCGGTCGCCGCCCGGCCAGACTGCAAACTGGTCGGGGAACAGGTGCGGTTGCAGGATTGCGCAATGCAACGCGCTTCCAAGCACTTGCGATTCGTTTGCGGGCTTCGGATTTCGGATGCGTTCGATGACGTGTCTTGGACTGCCTTGGATCAATTCACGCAGCAGGGACGAACCCAGCGCGTCTACGCGGTGGTACTCGTCTTCCGGCATGTCCTGCACCACCCGCTTTGCCAACAAATCTTGGAAGTTCATCACGCCACCCCCAGCAATCGACGCGCGGCACAAACCAAACGGGTACGCAGCGCAGCGCGGCGAACCTCTGCCCGCACAATGTCCACTTCGCAGATTTCGCGGCGGTAGTTGCCCTGGCCCGTCACAACCAACGGGTAATCACGGTCGGCGTTTGGGCTACTTACCCGGTCAATAACGCGCATGACAATGCCCTTTGAAAAACCGCGCAGCTCGCAGCGTTCCGGCAGGGCGCGCACCACGTCGCCCAAATGTTCGTCGCAAACCAACCGCATCTTGGTTGCCTGTCCGGTGTTTCGGTCTGCAATCAGGTCTTGCGCAATCAATGCAAGGTCTTCGACGCGCTTCCAGTATTCCAACGTTTCCATGCGTGGTCTCCTAGTTTGCAAATGAGGATGGGCGCGAATCCGGGTGGAAGCGGCTGCATGGAAGCCGTTGAATCCGCGCCCATCCTCAATTGCAAGTTCCATGCGCCAACTTCCACGCGCACACTATCGGCACTTCCAGCCAGCGCAATAAAAACTTTCGAAGATTTCTTACCGGCTCGCGTAACTCAAAGCAGGCGGCGCAGTTGCGAAACCACGCTTGTTACAACGCCCTTAGCGGCTTCGAACGCCGTTCCAACGCTGCCGCCGGTCCCGGCAACCGCTCCAAACTTGCCCAGCGGGCAGGAAACGCCCGCAAGAGTCAGTTTCACCGACAGTTGCGAACGCTGATTGGCAGGGCATCCGCATTTCGTACAGAATCCGACGCCGCCGGAATCGGCAATGCCGTTGTAGATTTCGACGCGCCCAGGGCAGGACATACACGCCCGAATGCGCTCTTCGATTACCTCGGATGGCGCGGGACCCTTTAGCGCGTGTTTTGCCTCGGTTGCTAGGTACTGCTTTACGCCCGCAACCGGCGGTGTACGCCGGGGCTTCAACTTCTGCCGCTCGCGCTGGTCCACCATATGTTTGTGGACCGTGTTTTGTGCCTGGGCGTAATCGGCGCGAACCTTATCCGCAGCTTCCCGGCTTTCCTGCGACATGGGGCGGTAATACCAAACCTTGCTCATGGGTTGGTGTAACTGTAATCGCTGCTGGTTTGGAAAGCCAAGGTATGTTCGGTGCAGTCGGTGCAAAGGTCATGCGGCAGGTAGGGCAACTCATACGGACATGCCTTGGTATCCGGCACAATCCAAACCCATTGCCCGCCGACGTAGCTCCACGAACCGGTAGCGGTGGTCCTGCTGGTATTCGTAACGGTGGTGGCGCTGCCATTTAGCCGAACGTGGGTCGGTACGCGAGTCCATGTTGGATACGCGGGGCAGTCACACGGACCGTTTAGGCGCGGGTCACACGGGCAGTTTGGGTCCGTGTCTGGGTCGCAGCAATGATCCACCAAGCAACCGCAGGATTCCGCCTCCCCAGGCGAACAATAGCTGGCGCTTGCGGGGTCGGTTTCGGTGGGATCGCAGCAACAGTAATCAGCGGCGGCGGGATTGGTCTGGTTAGGATCGCAGCACGGGTTTTCGGTTTCCGGGTTTTCGCTGATCAGCTCGCAATCGGAAAGGCAATAGCGGCCCCACGGCGGGCAGGGGTCCCACAACGAACCCCACAAATGCAAGACCGGCTCGGTACGTACCTGGGCGCAAGGCTGTTCGAACGAATTGTGGGAGTCTTCGCACGGCGTCGCGCATTCCCCAAACTCGTTTTCCGTTCCCGCGCACCCCGTCGCGGTGTAATCGCACGGGTTGTATTGCGTTTGGTCACGCGGCGGATTTTGCCCAACCGGACCCGGTAGGTAAGTATTGTTATCCGTCTTTTCCACCCGGTCGCCAAATGCGTCCAACGTCCGGTGGTCTGGACGGATTACCGCGAACGCCATGCGGGCGCTAGCCACGGATGTAGGCGGATGGTATAGGCCGAACGCGCTACCGAAATAGGAATACTGTTGCTCAAACTGGCCGGTGTTGCACCCGGCTTGTGTATATGGATTGGGACTTAGGTAGCTGGCCGAACACGGTTGCATTGGCTGAAGGCAACACGCACCAACCCATTGGGAGTAGCAATCGGACGGGCAAATAGCGCCGCTCTCATTCAAACCCTCGGGGATTGTGTGCTGCCAATTGTGTTCGAACGGCATGCCCAGCAGCGTCCCCAAGATTTTGTCGATTTGGTCATAGGCGCTAACGCCCTGTCCGATGCTGTTATAGAGGCCGCTCATATCAAACGCTGGCACGATGACAATTGGGTAGCCAGGGGACGGGGCAAGCTGGCCGCTTACGCCTCCACCCTCGCATGAGCAACAATGACATACCGTACCCTTGCGGTTCCACGCGTCGCCTACGCCATTCCTTACTCCGATATGCCAAGGTCCCCAAGGCTTCGAGCCCATTCGTCCCCAACTCCAGTTTGCAGGCTCAACCGCGCTGCACAAATTCAGTTGCAGCGATGTGTAGAACTCTGATGTTTGGGCGCGGTAGGAATTGTCGTACCCGTACTTGTCTAGACCTAGTGCGTAAATGCAACCGTAGGAAAACACGCCGCCATTGGGATACGTGTACTGCCGCAGCGAACCGCACTTCCGCAACTGGTCGCCGCATTGTTCGCACTTTTGCGCCTCGCGGCTTGGAACGGTGTCGCATTGACCAAACGCAACGCCGTTGTTCTCAAGTGTGCTTGGGGCGCTGTTCCAATGCGTCGTGTTGGTTCCGGCATGCACCCCGTTCAACATGAACTGGACGGGGTAGTAGAACTTAGTTTCTATGCCGTAATCGTTTTGCTCCCCTGGCGTGTAACTGGCGTGGCTTGGGCAGATTTGGTTACACGTGGACGTAATTGGGTGAACGGTTACACAATCGGGATTCGACCCCGCTTCCGGCGCTAGTCCATCCAACACGCGCTGGGCGCTATTGTTCCATCCGTAGTTCGTGTCTTGCCAAGCTGGCGTTCCGGCGTTTACCTGCCCAGCGCTGGTCCATCGGTCCGTCAGTCCGCCCGTTGCGCGCGCCCAATTGGGGTCATGTCCCGACGCCTCTGTAGCGGGGTTTGCGCCAACGCAACCGATGCCTTCAAACACAAACGAACTCAGGCCACCGAAACCGCCCGACGCATAACACAATTCCAAAGGCGCGCCCGCCTTTTCATAGTAAAACTTACGGTCCGCATTGCATGTACACGTAAGCGTTGCGCCGCCTGTAATCACGTGTTCGGTAGTTCCGCTCGTAACCGCCAGCATCGAATCCGCCGTGCAATCGCGGCAATTGGACGCGCCGTTGGTCTGCCCAGCGGGGCAGCTGGCGTCCTTGTTCGTTGCTCTGGTGGTTACAACCTGCCCGGTTCGACGCACCGCTACGGCGAAGTCCTGCTTTACCTCTAGGTCGCAGCACGATTTGATTCCGTCGCCGGATTGCCTGCTGAAAACAAAGTCCCGCCAGCACTTTTCGATGTAATCGGCGCTCCACGGCTCGCCCTCGTCCTCGCATTCGCACGGCACTTCGAAAGGGTCTGTCGATGGCGAAGGATTTTTGGGGTCTCGCCTGGGGAACTGCACATTGATAGACGGAAGCGCCGTCATTACCTCGGCGTTCAATTCCAGCGGTAAATGCGGGTCGGTTTCCACCCCAAGGTCAAACATCGGTTGCGCCGGTTTGGAAGTGGGATGCCATGCGCCTAGCCGATCAATATGAACGTTGTAGGTGACGGTATCCGCGTCGGTGTCATAAGCACCGTCAAAAACTGGCTTGTAATACGCGCTATTTACAGGGTCCACCGCATTTATGGCGGTCAGGTCTGGAGCGTTGTACGTGTGCGGGTCAACCTTGGGCGGCGGCGGACTCATCAGAATATCCGTCCACCCGTTCACAATCTCCGAAACCGCTTTGTCTCCCCAACAAACCACCGTTCCGTCAGCGAACGTAACCGCCGACGTGGTATAGCCAGCGTGCAACCCAACGATTTTCTTTAGGTTGGCGTTTGCCGGGTCCGTAAGGTCGCCCTTGCTGGACGTAGTTGGGACATTGCATTGCCCCATTGTGTTCAGACCCCACGCCGAAATGGTGTGGTCGCTGTGCCTCACCAGGTTGTGGTACGCGCCGCATTCAATATCAATCGCCGGTTTTGACGCCGTGGCAGCGGGAACCTTCAACGGATGCCCCACCGGCGGTTCGCTCGGGACCGTTTCGTATTCGCATGTTTCGCCCACCGTGGTTTGTTGCGGAACGCCGACATACACGGTCAGGTTGCCGCATTGCGACATAACCAGAAAGTGATACCAACCGGCGCGAACTAGGCGCGGCGGATCGGTCAGCGCACCGCAACAAACCCGGTGAAGGTTGCTCACTTATTCCACGGAAGCTTGGCGTTGAGCCACTTCCACATGGGCGGACCAACGAGAGCGCCGGCGACGAAGACAAGAGCGCTGAAGAATCCGGTGCCAAGTGCGTTACGCAGGGTTTCCATGATCCTGTT
>Ga0194115_10007316_pt1 | contig 10990 bp, 10 predicted proteins | sample TA2MahsurfametaG_3_FD_148656 | JGI IMG/M metagenome (GOLD analysis project Ga0194115, IMG submission 148656) | Freshwater microbial communities from Lake Tanganyika, Tanzania - TA2015002 Mahale S4 surface | ecosystem: Environmental > Aquatic > Freshwater > Lake | place: Tanzania: Lake... | reverse complement strand
AGTTCAAGTTTGAGCAGGAAAAGAAGGCCAAGGAAGCCAAGAAAAAGTCTCACCAAACCGAAGTGAAGGAGGTGAAGATGCGCTACAAGATCGATCAGCACGATTACGACGTGCGGATCGGTCAGGCGTCCCGCTTCCTCAAAGCCGGCGACAAGGTGAAGTGCACCGTGATCTTCCGCGGCCGCGAGATCCAGCACACCGCCCTGGCTGAGCAGCTGCTCAAGCGCATGGCCAAAGACCTCGAAGAAAAGGCCGAGATCCAGCAGGAGCCCAAGCGCGAGGGCCGCAACATGATCATGTTCCTCACGCCACGCAAAACGCCGCTGGCCAAGGAGAAGGAAGCGGAAGCCGCCGCCAGCAAGGCCGTGCGCACGATCGAAACCCCACGCCAACAGGCCGCTGCGGCAGCAGCCGAGGGCTGAGGATCCAGCGCGAAACCTGGTTAGTCCAAACACGGACTAACCTGAGGGCATTGCCGTGGCTCAATCATGCGCACTGTGAATGTGCACGAAGCGAAGACGCACTTTTCGCGCCTGATCGACGCGGCCCATGCCGGCGAAACGATCGTGGTGGCCAAAGGCGGCAAGCCCTGGGCGCGATTGGTTCCGCTCGACAAGCCGGCACCACGCAGGCAGCCAGGCGTTCTGGCCGGCGTTGTGAGCTTTCCGCCAGCGGAGGTGCTGCTGGAACCCCTGCCAGAGGATGAGCTCGAGGCCATCGAGCGCGGCTTGCTGTGACGCAGGAGCGGCTGCTCCTCGATACCCATGCGCTGCTGTGGTGGCTGGCGGACCCGAAGCAGCTGTCAGCCAAGGCCTATGCAGCGATTGGGGACCCGGAACACCAGGTGCTGGTGAGCGCTGCCTCAGCCTGGGAACTGGCTACCAAAGTGCGCCTTGGCCAGCTAGAGATGGCCCAACGGCTGCTGAGCGAGCTGCCGGATGTTCTGGCGAGCCAGGGGTTTGAGCTGCTGCCCATTCAGTTCACCCACGGGCTCAGAGCCGGTGGATACCCGCAGGCTCACCGCGATCCCTTTGATCGCTTGCTGGCTGCCCAGGCTGAGCTGGAGAACCTCACCCTGGTAACCCTTGACCCAGCGTTACAGGCCTTTCCCTGCCAACGGCTCTGGTGATGGGATCAGAGCGCTTCGCCAAACAACTCCAGCATCGCCGCCCAACCGGCGGCTGAGGCTTCGGCATTGAAGTCGGCGCGGGCTTCGCACATGTAGCCGTGGCCGGCGCCAGGGGCCCGCATAAAATGGTGTCGGCTGCCTGGTGCGGCCGCCAGGGCTTGCTCGATCGCGCTGAGCTCTTCCGGGGGCATCAGTGGATCCTGATCGCCACAGAAGCACCACAGCCTGCCGGGAATCCGCGGCACATCGCTGAGCGTGGGCACTCCGCCGCCGGGGCGATCGGTAGACACGCGAGCGCCATAAAAATCACACGTAGCGGCAATCACCGGCAGAGTGGCAGCCAGCATCGCCAGGTGGCCACCGAAGCAGAAGCCCACACAGCCCAGGGGCTTCTCCCCCAACCCATCAGCGCTGTGGTTCTGCTGCATCCAGGACGCCGCTGCCATCACATCGGCACGCAGCTGTTCGGCCCTCACATGATCGCGGTGCTGCCGGCCGAGCAGCAGACCAGCCTCGTCGTAGCCGGCTTCCAAGCGAGGCGCCGTGCGCCAGAAGGTGCTGATGGCGAGGGCCGCATAGCCCTGCTCCGCCAGACGCTCAGCCACGCTGCGCACCCAGCCGTTCACACCGAACACCTCAGGCAGCACCAGCACAGCCGCTCTCGGGTCCTCGGGGCGCGCCCACCAGGCGGGCATGGCGCCCTCGGGGGTGACCACCTCGGTCCAGTTCACCTGAATCGCTTTTGTCACAGCCGCTTATGCCGGGATTGCAATTGTCACCGGCGCCAAAGATCCGTATGGTGGCGCCGCAGCGTTGTGCCACTCCGGTTTGCGGTTCCACATTCAGCAGGACAGCGACATCCCGGCGTCGAGCCAGCTGTACAACCAGATCTGCTTTGCGATCGCCGCGCGCCACTTCCCGCCCGGCCATCGCTTACCGAGCACACGCCAGCTGGCGATGCAGACCGGTCTGCATCGCAACACGATCAGCAAGGTGTACCGGCAGCTGGAGAACGATGGCGTGGTGGAAGCCATGGCAGGCTCCGGCATCTATGTGCGCGACCAGCAAAACCCGCGCGACATCAAACCGGCTCCGGGCCCCCGCAGCCGCCACCTCCCGGATATCGATCGCGAAGTGCGCCAGAGCGTGGATGGCCTGCTCAATGCCGGCTGCACCCTGCAGCAGGCCCGCGACCTGCTCACCCGCGAGATCGACTGGCGCCTGCGCTGCGGTGCCCGCGTGCTGGTGAGCACCCCGAGGGAAGACATCGGCGCCTCGATGCTGATCGCTGAGGAGCTCACCCCCCACCTGGATGTGCCGGTGGAGGTGGTGCCGATGGAAGAGCTGGAGAGCATCCTCGAGAGCTCCAGCAACGGCACGGTGGTGACCAGCCGTTACTTCCTCCAGCCGGTGGAGGAGATCGCCCGGCGCCACAGTGTGCGCGCCGTACCCGTCGACCTCAACGACTTCCGCCATGAGCTCGATCTGCTCAAAGACCTCAAGGCCGGCAGCTGCGTGGGCCTGGTGAGCATCAGCCCAGGCATCCTGAGGGCGGCTGAGGTGATCCTGCACAGCATGCGCGGCAATGAACTGCTGCTGATGACCGCCACCCCCGATGTGAGCAGCCGCCTGCTGGCCCTGCTGCGGGCCTCCAGCCACGTGCTCTGCGACCGCCCCAGCCTGCCGCTGGTGGAGCAGAACCTGCGGCAAAACCGCGCGCAGCTGATGCGCCTGCCCCAGGTGCACTGCGCCCAGAGCTATCTGGGCAGCGCCACGATCGACCTGCTGCGCAAGGAAATCGGCCTGCTGGCGGCCTGAGCAGGCGTCAGACTCCCCCCATGCTTAACGCCCTGCGCGCCGATCTGGCGATCATCAAGGAGCGCGATCCGGCGGCCCGTGGGGTGCTGGAGATCCTGTGCTGCTACCCAGGGCTGCATGCACTCACGCTGCATCGCTTCAGCCATCGGCTCTGGCGGCTGCGCTGGCCGCTCACACCACTGCTGGCGAGAATCCTCAGCCAACTGGGCCGCTGGCTCACCGGCATCGAAATCCACCCCGGCGCCCGCATCGGCCAAGGCGTGTTCATCGACCACGGCATGGGCGTGGTGATCGGCGAAACGGCCGTGATCGGCGATCAATGTCTGCTGTATCAGGGGGTGACCCTGGGAGGCACCGGCAAAGCCCACGGCAAGCGCCACCCCACCCTGGAACACAACGTGGTGGTGGGTGCCGGCGCCAAGGTGCTCGGCGCCATCCAGGTAGGCGCGAACACCCGCATCGGCGCCGGCTCGGTGGTGCTGCGCGATGTGGCGCCCGACAGCACCGTGGTAGGTATCCCCGGCCGGGTGATCCACCAGAGCGGTGTGCGCATCGACCCCCTGGCCCACTCGGCCCTGCCGGATGCCGAAGCACGGGTGATCCGCAACCTGATGGAGCGCATCGATCAACTGGAGGGCGAACTGGCCCGCACCCAGGCCTGCCTACGGGAGCTGGCGGCGGGTCGACCGCTTCTGGAACCCTGCCGCGGCGAGGCGCAGAACCTCAAAGACCGTGAGATTCTTGAGTTTCTGGGGCAAGACGAACGGGCGTGACCGTATTGGCTTTTCCGCGCTCCCTGCTCCAGCACCGCACGCTGCTCTGGAGACTCACCCAACGGGAGGTGGCGGGCCGCTACCGCGGCTCGGTGCTGGGCTGGAGCTGGAGCCTGCTCAACCCGCTGCTGATGCTGGCGGTGTACACCTTTGTGTTCTCCACCGTGTTTAAAGCGCGCTGGCCGGATCTCCAACAGGCGGGCCCGCTGGGTTTTGCGATCAATTTGTTCGCCGGACTGATCGTGTTCAACCTGTTCGCCGAATGCATCGGCAAGGGGCCCACGCTGATCGTGAGCCAACCCAGCTACGTCACCAAGGTGGTGTTTCCATTGGAGTTGCTGGCTGCAACAAGCGTGGGAGCAGCCAGTTTTCATGCAGCCACCAGCCTCGTGGTGCTGGGGCTGTTTGAACTGCTGGCGATGGGTTCGATCCCCCTAACGGCTCTATGGCTGCCCTTGGTGTGGCTGCCCCTGCTGCTCGGCTGCCTGGCTCTGGGCTGGCTGCTCTCCGCCCTGGGTGTGTATCTGCGGGATTTACCGCAGCTGGTGGGCGTGGGCCTGAGCGTGTTGATGTTCCTCAGCGCCATCTTTTATCCGGTAACAGCCTTGCCAGAGCGCTGGCAACCCTTGCTTCTCGCCAACCCACTGGTGCTGGTGATTGAGCAGACCCGGCGCATCCTGATCAGTGCCAGCTCACCAAGCCCGCTGTACCTCTTGATTGGCATACCAACGGGGCTCCTGTTGTGTGAATGGAGCTACCGACTGTTTGGCAAGGCCCGCCGCGGCTTCGCGGACGTGATCTGAGCCATGGCAATGAGCAGCAACGTGGCCATCGAGGTTGACAACCTCAGCAAGTGTTATCGGGTGTTCAGTTCACCCCGGGGCAGGCTGCTGCAAGGTCTGTGGCCAGGCCAACGCCGTTTCTACGAACCCTTCTGGGCGCTGCGTGAGGTGAAGTTCAGCCTGGAGCGTGGCCGCACGCTTGGGGTGGTGGGCCGCAACGGCTCAGGCAAGAGCACCCTCCTGCAACTGCTCTGCGGCACCCTCACGCCCACGAGTGGCACCGTGCAATGCCAGGGGCGCGTGGCGGCGCTGCTGGAGCTGGGCAGCGGCTTCAACCCAGAATTCACAGGGCTGGAGAACGTTTACCTCAATGCCGCTCTACTGGGGCTGAGCGACCGGGAAACCAATGAACGCCTTGACGCCATCCTCAGCTTTGCCGATATCGGTGATTTCGTGCAGCAGCCGGTAAAGACCTACTCCAGCGGGATGGCTCTGCGCCTGGCCTTTGCCGTGCAAGCCAACATCGAACCGGATGTTCTGGTGGTCGATGAGGCTTTAGCAGTGGGTGATGAGTACTTCCAGCGCAAATGCTTCAACCACATCAGCCGCCTGCGCGATAGCGGCACCGCCATCCTGCTGGTGAGCCACAGCTGCCCGCAGATCATCAAGCACTGCGATGAAGCTCTCCTCCTTGACCACGGCCAGCTGCTGCTGCATGACACACCCAAGCGGGTGGTGACGGCCTACCAGCAGCTGAGCAGCAGCAGCGCTCAGGGCCCTTGGCAACCGGAGCAAGCAGAATCTGTCCGACCCCATACCACCGTGCGCTATCCAGAAAACGGTGGTGCGATTACCCATCTGGAGATCCTGGATAGCAACGGCCAGGCCTTGGAGCTCTGCGCAGCGGGTGATGCCTTCCAGCTGCGCTTCCGCTACAGGCTCGATCAACCCTTCAGCGAGCATGATCTGCAACAAGTGCACGCTGGTTGCAATCTCGCCACCCACGATGGTGTGCAGATCACAGGTCAACGCTGGGATCCCACCAACGCTGAACGCGAACAACTCAACGGTGCCAAAGGTTTCCAGCTCAGCTTCCACTTCCGTGGTGGCCTGATTGCCGGCACCTATTTCATCAGCGCCGGGCTTTGGTGCGGTGAAGATCGACGCTTCCTGCATCGCATCGTCGACCTGGCGGCGCTGAAGGTAGTCGACCAACAGGCCAGTACCACGTTCGGGCTGTGCGATCTTAGTGCCGCCCCGCCTCAGCTCATCTGCTGAAGATCAGAACGGTGTGGTGAGGTTGACCGGCTTGCTCAAGCGCAGCTCGCGGTAGGTGGAGGCCTGGGCATCCCAGCGACGCCGCAGGGGGTCGTGGCCACAGAGGCGCATGACCAGCGCGATCGGCTGCAGCACAAGCCAATAGACCAAGCCAAGCACAATCCGGCCATTCACCCAGCCAAGGGCATGGCCCAGAGCCATCCAGGCGCGGTATGGCTGACGCAGACTGCGCGGTGCAATCAGACCCAGTAATACCAGAGGCAGACCGATCCAGATCGGCCAGATCGCGGGTGGATGCCCGTGCAGGGCAGGAAGAAGCCAGCTGAACAACAGCAGAATCAGGCCACCAACAACGAGGCCGAATTCACGCAGCTGACGGGTCGTCGTTGAGTGCTCCATCAGTCGAGCTCAAAATCCTGCATCCAGCTCAGATCCTGAGCTGTCTTGGGTTGTTCGTGTTTGAGCAGCAGGTGATTCTCCAGCACTAACACATCCATCTCCGTGCGCATGAAGCAGCGGTAGGCATCTGTCGGGGTGCACACAATCGGCTCGCCGCGCACGTTGAAGCTGGTATTCACCAGGGTGGGGCATCCGGTTCGCTGCTGAAAAGCGCGGATCAGAGCGTGGAAGCGGGGATTGGTGCGGGCGCTCACAGTTTGCACGCGGGCGGAGTAGTCCACATGGGTGATCGCCGGCAAGCTCGAGCGGCAGATGTTGAGCTTCTCGATCCCGAACAGCTGTTCCTCATCGCTGCTCATGGCCATGCACAGCTCCCGCTTCACCGGAGCAACTAACAACATGTAAGGACTGGGTTGATCCAGCTCGAACTGACTGGCAACATCCTCCTCCAGCACGGCAGGCGCGAACGGCCGGAAACTTTCTCGGTATTTGATCTTCAGGTTCATCACGCTCTGCATGGTGCGGTTGCGTGGATCGCCAAGGATGGAACGCCCTCCCAGGGAGCGTGGACCAAACTCCATCCGTCCGTTGAACCACCCCACCACCTTGCCCTGATCCAGATACGCCGCGAGCTGGGCAAACAGCTCAGGATCGGCCAATTGATGCGAAGGGGCGCCCAGGGTCTGCAGGTCTTTGGCGATAGTCTCATTGCTGAAACTGGGCCCCAGATAGGTGCCCTGCATGGCATCGCCGCCCTCGCTGGGATCACACGTGCGCTGCGGGTGATCGTGATACCAGCCCACCAACGCCGCCCCCAGAGCTGAGCCGGCATCGCCACTGGCGGGTTGAATCCAGATCTTGTCGAAGGGCCCTTCGCGCAGCAGCCGGCCGTTCGCCACGCAGTTCAGCGCAACACCACCGGCCAGACAGAGGTTCCTGGCACCGGTTTCGGCATGGAGGGAATGGGCGAGCGCAAGCACGATCTGCTCGGTGATGCACTGAATCGATGCAGCCAGATCCATATGGAACTGGGTGAGCTCCGATTCGGGCTTTCGAGGCGGCTGGCCGAACAGCTCATGAAAGCGGCGACTGGTCATCCGGAAGCCGCGGTGGTATTTGAAATAAGCGAGATTGAGGCGGAAGGTGCCGTCGGCCTTGATATCGATCAGGTGTTCGCGGATCAGCGCCGTGTATTGCGGCTGGCCATAGGGGGCCAATCCCATTAGTTTGTATTCCCCAGAATTAACCTTGAAACCGCAGTAGTAGGTGAAAGCTGAGTAGAGCAGACCCAGCGAATGAGGGAAGGAGATTTCCCACAAGGGCTGGAGTTCGTGCTGCTTACCCAACCAGGCCGTCGTTGTTGCCCATTCCCCCACACCATCCATGCAGAGCACGGCCGCCTGCTCGAAGGGGCTGGGATAAAACGCGGCTGCAGCATGGGAGAGGTGATGTTCGCTGAACAGCAACGGTGGCAGCGCAGCGCTCGGGTCACGGAGAAGCTGATTGAGCTCCTGCTTGAGCTTGTGCTTCAAAAACAGCTTCTCGCCCAGCCATACAGTCATCGCTGAGGTGAACGACCGCGATCCACGTGGAGCTGCCCCGATATAGGTTTCAAGCAGGCGCTCGAACGTGAGCAACGGCTTCTCGTAATAGACGACCGCATCGAGCTCTTCGAGCGCGTAGCCCCCGATCTGGAGGCAGGCCTCGATCGCCCGGGCTGGAAAGCCGGCATCATGCTTCTTGCGGCTGAAGCGCTCTTCCTGGATGGCGCTGACAACCTCACCATCCACCACAAGGGCAGCCGCACTGTCGTGATAGAAGCCGGAGATTCCGAGAATGGCGGTCATGAAAAAAGTCCTCGAATCCTGCGCACCAGCGGGGGCTTGACCCTCGAGACGGTGCCTCCATAGGCCTGCTGCTCCTGCTGCTGCCAGATCGGGTTGTTGGCATAGATCCGCCCGAGATCGCCGGAAGAGAAATACTCAGTGAGATCGCGGGAGTAGCGATTCACATTGTCCTTGGGGAAGGAGAGTGACGGCGTTGGCGATGGAAGCAAGGGTGCAATTTTCTGATGCACGTCTTCTTCCAGATGCTCCAACCGGATCACATCACTACAGTGCTCAATACGGAAATAACGCATCCAGTAGTCAGCCGCAACCCAGACACCCCCCAGCCGCAATGAATAGAACAAGCCGCTTTTCACCGGTTCAAACGGAATCTCAAGGCCCATTTTCAGCCGTTTGTGGTGCCAATCGCTCAGCAACCACTGGGGTAGCCGCCGCAAGGTGATGTAAATGGGCTTCGATTGCCCAGCAAACTCCCAATCCGGGAGGCGCGCCTCGATCGATTCGTGCTTGCTATCAAGCGACTGATCGTCAGCCACGATCGACGGAATGGCCAGTTCCGCGAAAAGACGCGACGCACTGGTGCCCCCGGTTTTGGGGAGATGCAACCAGATGAACCGATCTCCGATGATCAAGGCAGGAACTCCACCTCAGGCAGCCTGGGGAGCAGGCGCCGGCTGGAACATGAACATCGAGTAGATCACGTTGCGGCGCATCTGCGTCATCATCTCGAGGAACATGTCGTAGCCCTCGTTTTTGTATTCGATCAGCGGATCCTTCTGGCCGTAGCCGCGCAGGCCCACGGATTCACGCAGGGCATCCATCGCCTGGAGGTGTTCACGCCAGAGCGTATCGATCTGCTGGAGGATGAAGAAGCGCTCGGCTTCGCGCATCAGGCCGGGGCGCTGCTGCTCGATCTGGCCCTCTTTGATGTCGTAGGCGTTGCGCAGCTGTTCCTGCAGGAAGGCTTTGAGTTCTTCCACGGAGAGGCCGCGCAGCTGCTCAGGCTTGAGGTCTTCCAGGAGATACACAAATTCCTGCACCTTGCTCACGAGGCGATCGAGATCCCACTCCTCGGGCGGCAGATCGGGGTTCACATAGGCCTCCACGATGTCGTCCATGGTGCGCTCGCCGTAGCCCACCACCTGCTGCTTCAGCTCGCGGCCTTCCAACACGCGCCGGCGCTCGGCATACACGGCCTTGCGCTGATTGTTCATCACCTCGTCGTACTCGAACACCTGCTTGCGGATGTCGTAGTAGTACGTCTCCACCTTCTTCTGGGCGCCCTCGAGCGAGCGGGTGAGCATGCCGGATTCAATCGGCATGTCTTCCTCCACGCGAAAAGCATTCATCAGGCCGGCCACACGGTCGCCGCCGAAGATGCGCAGCAAGTTGTCTTCCAGAGAGAGGAAAAAGCGGGTCGAGCCCGGGTCGCCCTGGCGGCCAGCGCGGCCCCGCAGCTGGTTGTCCACCCGGCGGGATTCGTGGCGCTCGGTGCCGATCACATGCAATCCGCCGGCTTCGCGCACCTGCTCGTCTTCCGTTTTGGTCACGGCTTCGTATTCGCCTTTCACGCGGGCGATCATCGAGCGCAGCGCCTGGATCTGAGCATCGTCAGTAGGGGCTTTTTCAGCAGCCTGGGCGATCTTGTCTTCCAGCTCAAGCACCGTGAGCTGGCGGTCGCCCCAGGCCTTCACCAGGTCGTGGGCGAGCTCGGAGAGGGAGTGCTCCGTGGCATCGCTGAGAGCGCAGGGATAGAGGGCTCCGATGGCGCGCGCTTCGGAAGGGGCCTTAGCGGCGGCGGCACTGGAGGCCGCACCGAAACCTGGAGCGGCTTCCGGAGCACGCTGCAGCGGAACCGGGGGTTTGTGGCCTTCCTCCGGCCGCACCAGGCGGGGCAACAGCACCTCCCGCAGCTTGAGGCGGGCCATGTAGTCGGCGTTGCCGCCCAGGATGATGTCTGTCCCGCGACCGGCCATGTTGGTGGCGATGGTCACGGCGCCAGCGCGGCCGGCCTGGGCCACAATCTCGGCTTCACGCTCCACGTTTTCGGGCTTGGCGTTGAGCAGGTTGTGGGGGATCTGCTGTTCGGCGAGCAGGGCGCTCAGCAACTCCGATTTCTCCACGCTGGTGGTGCCGACGAGCACGGGCCGGCCGGTTTTGTGCACCTCGGCTGTTTCCAGAGCAACAGCGCGCCACTTGGCGGTTTCGTTCTTGTACACCTGATCGGTCCAGTCGGCGCGGGAGCGCACGCGGTTGGTGGGCACGATGGTGACTTCGAGCTTGTAGGTCTTCTCGAATTCCACCTCTTCCGTTTTGGCGGTGCCGGTCATGCCGGCGAGGCGCGGGTAGAGCAGGAAGAAGTTTTGGTAGGTGATTGAGGCGAGGGTTTGGGTTTCGGGCTGGATCGGCAGGCCTTCTTTGGCCTCAATCGCCTGGTGCTGGCCATCGCTCCAGCGGCGACCGGGCATCACGCGGCCGGTGAACTCATCCACGATCACGGCATCGCTGCCGCGCACGATGTAGTTCACATCCTTCACGAAGAGTTCCTTCGCCTTGAGCGCATTGTTGATGTAGTGCGCCCAAGGGTCCTGGGGATCAAACAGATCGCTCACGCTCAGCAGCTGCTCGGCCTTGGCGTAGCCCTCATCGGTGAGGGTGCAGTTGCGCTGCTTCTCGTCGACTTCGTAGTCGCCTTCGGGATCGATGCCGTCTTTACCGAGTTCGGCGGCGCGCACCAGGGCGGCGGCCACCTCGGCGGCCTTCTGGTATTTCTCCTGGGGGCGCTCCACCTGGCCGGAGATGATCAGCGGCGTGCGGGCTTCATCGATCAGGATCGAGTCGACTTCGTCGATCACGCAGTAGTGGAACTCGCGCTGCACCACCTCGGCGATGTCCGCCGCCATGTTGTCGCGCAGGTAGTCGAACCCCAGCTCTGAGTTGGTGGCGTAGGTGATGTCGCAGCCG
>Ga0194115_10007313_pt1 | contig 10992 bp, 21 predicted proteins | sample TA2MahsurfametaG_3_FD_148656 | JGI IMG/M metagenome (GOLD analysis project Ga0194115, IMG submission 148656) | Freshwater microbial communities from Lake Tanganyika, Tanzania - TA2015002 Mahale S4 surface | ecosystem: Environmental > Aquatic > Freshwater > Lake | place: Tanzania: Lake... | reverse complement strand
CCGAAACAGCTGAAGCAGGTGCGCCAAGTGAGACTGGTTTAATCTCAAGTTATGTTAATTGCACAGTTAAAAAATATGCTGGTTTGCAAAGGTATTCTGTTGAGATTCTAGACCGCGCAGACCCAAGCTTCTTTGACAGCATGTTAGACAACATGAGGCGAGCTTTTGCAGGTGCAACAGAAGCAGCTGTGATTGCTGAACTTACAGCATCAGGCACACAAGCAAGTGCACAAGCAGCAACTGTTGATGGTTTAGTTGCATTTGTTAAAACCGAAGTGCCAGCAGCTTATCTAGCAAGTGGTGAATTGGCTACACGCTACATTGCCGGAACTTCACAATGGGGCTTATTAATTGGCGCACAAGATACAACTGGACGACCAATTTTTACAGCAAGCCAACCACAAAATGCAGCAGGATCAGCAAGCTCGCAATCATTGCGTGGCAATGTAATGGGTCTTGATTTGTATGTTTCGAACAAAGCAGTATCAACAACTATTGATGAGTCAGCATTTATTGTTGTGCCATCAGCAGTTGCAATCTATGAAAGCCCAACATTACAACTAACAACTAATCAGCCAACCACAGGCGAGATTGAAACATGCTTATATGGTTACATGGCAACAAAAGTATTAGTTGCAGGTGGAGTTCGCCGATTTAACTTGACCTAATCGGTAGTGCCTAAAGTTGCTCCCAGCTTTAGGCATCTAAGAGTGGGAGTAAGGAGATGACATGCCAACCATAATTACAGCTGCCGAGTTGCGATCTGTGCTTGGCGTGTCATCATCTTTATATGACAACACATATTTAGAAGGCATAATTGATACAGCAGAAAACACAATTTTGCCTATGTTAGTTACCTTTAAAAGCCCAGTTCAAAAAGTATCGCTAACCAACAATGTTGCAACATTTACGACTTTAGGCATCCATGAATTTACAGAAGGACAATCTGTTATTATTGCAGGTTGCGGATCACCTTACAATGGCACACGCACAGTTTTAGATAGTAATTTGACTCAATATACATTCGACGCAAGTATTACAAACGCAGATGTTGACGAAGCAAATGTTATACCTAGTGGCACAGCTACATTGACTGGCGCATCAACTTATGTTGGCAACCAATCAGTTCGATCAGCTGTTTTTGTTGTGTCAGTAGAGGTTTTTCAATCAAGAGTTGCAGCAGGTGGACAAATAGAAGGTGTAGATTTTACAGCAACTCCGTTTCGCATGGGTCGCAGTCTTTTTAATAGATGTGTAGGTATATTAGGTGCGTATTTAGATGTTGAAAGTATGTGTCAATAGTGCCAGCATCCACAATTTTATCAAGTATCCGCACACCATTAGCAACAGCACTATCCTCAGTTGCCGGCAATGTGTATGCATTTGTGCCGGAAGCAGTAATGCCACCAGCTGTTGTGGTCGTGCCGGACAGCCCATATTTAGAATTAGAAACAATTAACAAAACAACAATACATGCTAAAATTAATTTTACAATATCAGTAGCAGTTGCCTATAACAGTAATCCAGCATCGTTGGACAATATAGAGCAACTCATATTAAGTGTGCTGGCAGTAATTCCAACCGGATACATTGTCAGCTCGGTCGAAAGACCAACAGTAACAACAGTCGGAGCATCGACTTTGCTTATTGCAGATGTTCGAGTTTCTACCTACTACACACAAACCGCATAAGGAGTAATCATGGCAACCACAGTAATAACCGGTCGTGATATTTCGTTGTCTTTCACAGGTGGAACAGACATCGAAGCACAAGCGACCAACGCAGTATTAACAAAAGTTAATGAGCGACAAACTTACCAAACACTGGATGGTGAGGCTTACAAAACAACAAACATTTCTGGAACATTCCAGTTAGACATGTTGGCAGATTGGGGCAAAGCAAATTCAGTTTGCGAGGCTTTATGGGCTGCTGCAGAAAGCGCACCAGATACAGATATTTCAATTACACTTACAACTGCAACTGGTGCACAATTTGTATTTCCAATAAAGCCGGAGTTCCCAACAGCTGGTGGCTCAGGCATGGATGCACAAGAAGTATCATTTACTTTTACAGTATCTAAAGGTGAAGTAGTCGAAACATTTAGTTAAAAAATAACTGGGAGCACAAATGAAACTAGCAATTACAATTGAATATAACTCAGGCGAGCAAGCTACTTATGTAGCCCAACCGCCTGAGTGGGCAAAATGGGAAAAGCAAACAGGTCATACAATTATGCAATATAGAGAAAAAGCAGGTGTATGGGATCTTATGTATTTGGCTTACCACGCATTAAAGCGTGAAAGTGGAAACAAACCTGTTAAACCATTTGAGGCTTGGATGGAAACTGTTGCCGATGTAATAGTTGGTGATGCAGACCCAAAAGCCACAGCGCAGGAAGCCTAAACAGATTATTGGTTGAGTTGGCACTTGCCACACAGATACCAATGAGTGAATGGGTTGATGCAGACGACATATTGACCGCGATTGAAGTATTGGAGCAAAGGAATGGCAAATGAAACAATTGCGTATAGCAAAAATGATTTGCGCGATGTCCTTAAAGCTTTCAAAGTTATGGGCGATCAAGCAACGGATGAAGCTAGAATTATGTCTGCTGAGTTGGCAACTTTTGCATCTGAGGAAATTAAAACAGCAGCTCGTGGCAGAACAAAATCAGGCAAAGTTGCGCAAAGAGTTGCAGACGGTGTTGCAGTTTCAAAATCAAGCAAAATTGGCGAATTTAAATACGGATTTGCAAGACAAAAATTTTCAGGTGGTGCTTCTACACAAACCTTATGGGGTGGCGTTGAGTTTGGTTCAAACAAATTTAAACAGTTTCCTAGTTATTCAGGAAGATCAGGTCGTGGATCTCGCGGATGGTTCATATATCCAACCTTACGCAGAATTCAGCCTGAATTAATTACAAAATGGACAGCTGCATACAATCGCATATTGGATAAGTGGGCATAATGGCTAGAGATACTAGAACGCTATCGTTAAAGATATTAGCTGACATTGATGATCTGAAAAACAAATTGGATCAAGCTGATGGCAAAGTCCAAAGTAATAGCGAAAAAATCGCAGCATTTGGGAAAAAGGCTGCTGCTGCTTTTGCCGTAGCTGCTGCTGCTGCGGTTGCGTATGCCGGTAAATTAGCCATAGATGGTGTTAAAGCAGCGATTGAGGATGAGCAAGCACAATTAAGATTGGCTGCTGCCTTACGATCTGCCACAGGTGCTACTGATGCTCAAATAAAAGCAACTGAGGATTTCATACTACAAACATCACTTGCCACAGGCGTTGCAGATGATCAGCTTAGACCGGCAATGCAACGATTGGCAGTTAGCACAAAAAATACTAGCGAAGCCCAAAGATTATTAGCTTTGGCGTTAGATATTTCAAAAGGTCGTGGTTTGAATCTCGAACAAGTTGCAAATGCATTAGGTCGTGCACAAGATGGCAACACAACAGCATTGGGTCGTCTTGGTTTAGGTTTGAGTAAAGCTGAATTGGCAACAATGTCATTTACTGAAGTGCAAGAAAAATTGGCAGAGTTGTATGGTGGCGCAGCAGCTGCAAATGCTGACACTTTTCAAGGTAAAATTGACAGATTAAAAGTTGCATTTGATGAAGCAAAAGAAAGTTTGGGCGTTGCATTGCTGCCACAAGTAGAAAAATTTATCACATTTTTGAACGAAAAAGGCATACCAACGCTTAATGGTTTTATTGCTGGATTGACTGGTGATGCAGGATTAACTGCTGCATTGGACGAAACACAAAAAGGAGCTGCAAGTTTTGGCAAAGCAATAAAAGTTGTTATAGGTATTGTGCAAGGTTTTATTACATTTATTAGAGAAGCAATTGGTTTAGTAGTTGAATTGGTTAATCAAATGATTAGAGCAATTAATCTGGTTAAACCAGGAGCGGACATTGGTTTTGTGCCAAATCCATCAAGTTTAACCGGCAAAGCTGGTGGCTTTTTGGGTAATCCTCCATCTGTGCCTTTTGGTGCTGGCACACCATTTGGTCAAGCAGGCAGCAACATAAACATAACTGTTAATGCTATTGATGGCGAAGGCGCAGCAAGAGCAGTTGCAAATACTTTGAGCAGTCAAGCAGAAAGAAGTCGCACAGCCTTGCGAGATGCGGCAATTCGTAACAGATAATGACTGTTTTTACGCCTGATTGGAAACTTACAATTGCTGGTGTTGATTACACCAATATAGCCATTTCAGATGTGCAACATCAAGCTGGCAGACAATCAATTTATGAACAGCCATTGCCATCTTATTGTCAATTAACACTTGTTGCATTAAATGCACAAACTTTAGATATAGATGTTAATGACAGTTTAGTATTACAAGTAAAAGATAGTTCCGGTGCTTATGTTAATTTATTTGGTGGAGATGTTTCTGATATTACAGTTACAGTAGGACAAACTGGGTCGATTGCAACAGTTATTCAATACACAATTTTGGCAATGGGATCATTAACTAAACTAACAAAAGAAATTTATGATGGCACTTTAAGTCAAGATGAGGATGGCAATCAAATTTATGATCTATTGTCTAGCGTATTGTTAGGCACTTGGAATGATGTGCCGGCTGCATCTACTTGGTCAGGTTATGATGCAACTGAAACATGGGCAGAGGCATTCAATCTTGGTTTAGGCGAAATTGACACTCCTGGACTTTACACAATGGAAAACAGAGCAGTTGATCCGGACACGATTTACAACATAGCAGAATTAATTGCTAACTCAGCATTTGGTTATTTATATGAGGACAATGAAGGCAACATTGGTTATGCAGATGCCGACCATAGGCAAAATTATCTTTTAACAAATGGTTATGTTGATCTTGATGCCAACCATGCTTTAGGTCAAGGATTATCGACAATTGTTAAATCGGCAGACATACGCAACGATATTTATATTAATTACGGCAACAATTTTGGATCGCAAGAAACAGCGACAGATGCAGATAGCATTGCAATTTATGGATACAAAGCCGAAAGCATTAATTCTGTTTTGCATTCAGCCGTAGATGCACAAGATGTAGCTGATAGATATATTGCGCAACGCGCTTATCCATTGCCAGTATTTCAATCAATAACTTTTCCCATAACAAACCCAGAAATAGATGATGCAGATAGAGATGATTTGCTAGGTGTGTTTATGGGTCAGCCACTTAATATTCTAAATTTACCAAATCAAATTTCCTCCGGTGAATTTGAAGGTTATGTTGAAGGTTGGTCATGGAGCACAAGATTTAACGAGCTGTTTTTAACAATTAATCTTTCACCAGTCGCATTTAGTCAAGTAGCGATGCGCTGGAACACAACACCTGTTAGCGAAACTTTCAACACAGTAAGCCCAACGCTGACATGGGAATACGCTACAATAGTCGCCTGATAGGAGTATAATGCCAACTACCACAAATTATGGCTGGACAACACCAGCCGACACCGATCTTGTCAAAGATGGTGCAGCTGCAATTCGCACACTTGGAACTGCAATTGATACAACAACTTACAATAACGCTAATGCAGCAATTGCCAAAACTATTGTCGATGCAAAAGGCGACATTATTGCAGCAACCGCAGCCGATACAGTTAGCCGTTTAGCTGTTGGCGCGAACGACACAGTTTTGACTGCGGATAGTTCTACCGCAACAGGATTAAAATGGGCGTCGGCTGCTAGCGGTGGAATGACTTTAATAAGCACTACTTCTCTAACAGGCGCAGCGATAAATCTAACATCTATACCACAAGATTACAACAGTTTAAGATTAGTAATAAGACAATATAAACCTGCAACTGATGGCGACCGTTTTGCTTACAGATATAATGGTGATAGCAATGCAAATAGATACAGGAACGCAGAATATCAAACTGATTTTGAAGGATCATCTGCATTCAACCAAAGCTATTTATGGACTGCGCCGCAAGATGATACTACTGCCACAGGACTAATTGTTTTAAATTTTCCAGATTATACTAATGCTACAACTTGGAAATGGAATGACATAGTTGCGCTAAGTGTTAGTAATACTGATACATCCGAATTTAGAGTGTTCAAAGCAATAGGAATTTACAATCAAACAGCCGCTGTCACTCAAATTAATTTAGTTAATTTTACTGGTGGCAATTTTACATCAGGCACAGCTTATCTTTATGGAGTTAAATAATGACTAAACAACAAATAAAAGAATTTAATTGCGAAACACAAGAAGAAACTATAAGAGATGCCACAGATGCTGAGATAGCACAAATGAGAATTGATGCCGCTGATGCACAGGCAAGAAAAACCGAAGCCGAAGCAAAGGCAGCACAACGCCAAGCAATTCTTGATCGTTTAGGTTTAACTGCTGATGAAGCAAAATTGTTACTTGGCTAATGAAGCCTTGGTTATCTAAAGCTGCTGAAACATTGCGCGACCAAATAAATGGAGCGTTTGTGGGTAGGAGCAGGAAAGCTGATGGGTGGATCGGCGATAGTAAGCATGCATCTAGAAAATCCGATCACAACCCAAGACCTGACGGAGAAGTATGCGCGATTGACATTGACGCTAGCCTTTCTGACCAACAAGAAATTAGTTATGATTTGGCAGATCAGCTTCGACTTGCAGCAAAAAAAGATAAGCGTATATCTTACATAATACACGCTGGCAAAATTGCTAGTGTTAAATCATTATGGAAATTTAGAAAATATACTGGCATCAATCCACATCACAAGCACATCCATATTTCATTCAAACCTAATCAAACAGGCGAAAAGTTCGACATCCCACTACTGAAAGGCAAATTATGAAACTAACGAGAAAACACAAAGCAGCAATCAAATCATATTTAAGAGCTGTTGCAGCTAGTGGTGTAACTGTTGCGCTCGCTATTGTTGCCGACATACATCCAGCTTACGCCACATTACTTGGTGCTGTTATTGCGCCATTGGTAAAAGCTTTAGACCCAAACTCTGGGCTTGAAGTTGATTATGGTGTAAATGCGAAATGAGTCCAAACGAATGGGTCGCATTTGGCGTTGGCGTTTGCAGTATCGCGACCGCTTTATTACTGGCTCTACGCTGGGTTATTAAATCTTATCTAGCAGAGCTTAAACCTAATGCTGGCAGCTCAATAAAAGATCAAATTACTAGGTTAGAAAAGCGTGTTGATGAGCTGTTTGCAATAGTCAGTAGGCGACAATAATTACATGGCGAACACACGCAAACGAGTAAAGCGGACAAAAATCAATAGGCGGAGAGTTCGCCAAACTATTGAGCCATTGACAAAACTAGATCAACATTACATTGCGTTGCATGCGTGCTATAAAGCAGCTAGAAAAGCCGGTTTTACGCCGGAGCATGCGTTTTGGTTAATGACCGAACATAAAACATTTCCGGATTGGGTGGTTGGCGATGGCGGCATAATTCCTAGCATTGATCCAACAGAAGGCGATGACGATTAAGGCAAACCGCAGGTATTTAGTAACACCAGACTTGCAAATTCCGCTGCACCATCCAGCAGCGATAAAAAATCTTATCAAAATGGCAAAACACGAAAAGTTTGATTTTGTGTTAAATACTGGAGATGAGTTAGATTTAGGCAGCCAATCGCGTTGGGCAAAAGGCACAAAATTGGAGTTTGCCGAAACACTTGATGCCGAGCGCAAAGTAGGTCAAGAGATTTTGTTTGACCTAGGCACCACCGACATAGTTCGCAGCAACCATACAGATCGATTATTTAAGACATTGCTTAAAGGTGCGCCATCATTGCTGGGATTGCCGGAGTTGCGTTATGAGCGGTTCATGGATTACTCAAATATGGGCATCCGCTTTCACAAAAGAGCTTATGAGTTTGAGCGTGGCTGGGTGTTGGCACATGGCGATGAAGGCAACATGTCAAAACATGCCGGTATAACAGGTCTAAATTTAGCCAAGAAATGGGCTAGGAGCGTCGTTTGTGGGCATAGCCATAGGCAAGGTGCAGTTCGCCACCAAACTGGCTTAAATGGTCATTATTCAACGATTTGGGGTATAGAAGCCGGTCACCTTATGGACATGCGCAAAGCCAGTTACTTAAAATACAATTCAGCCGACTGGAATATGGGTTTTGTGGTGCTTAGTTTTGGCAAAAAAAGTCATCAAGTTGATTTAGTGCCAGTCAATCATGATGGCTCATTCACCTATAACCGTAGGACTTATTCCGCTAAATAACAAAAATGTTATACGCCACGCCTGCATCTCGGCTGGTGGCTGTCGGTCATTTAAGTCAAACTGAACCCAATGCACAGATTGTGCAGGATGGGAGCAAACAATGGAAATCGTAGGTTACGGCTTTGTTATAGGCTGCTTTATTGGTTTAGGTCTTTATTTTTTAGATCAATGGCGCATGGATAAACATTACCAAAATGGTTATTGGGCTGGTAGATCAGCTGGTTGGAAATCTTGCATAGAACATCAGGCTAAGGTGCAAAAGTTAAAATTAAATCAGGTTTTTGATTATGACAAAAACTGAGCAATTGTTAGATGATGTTGTAAAAACAATACATGAACGCGGATCAATGTATGGTCATCCGCATCCACAGCATGAGCGGATTGCAAAGTTTTGGTCTGCTTACTTGCACTTCCCAGTTACATCAAATCAAGTTGCAATGTGCATGGCATTGGTCAAAATCTCAAGAAGTATTGAAAGCCCAGAAATTGACGATCATTACAAAGATGCAATTGCATACTTGTCATTCAGCAAAACATGCCACGAAGCAATGCAGGATGATGCATTAGATTGGCAGGAATGATGTTTAATTTGCAAGATTACGAAACAGTTGATGAACGAATACACAAATTTTGGAAGGAATATCCTGATGGAAGAATTGAAACAGAACTTATTGAGGCATCGAACACTCGATACATTGTTATTGCTAAATTATATAAAACGGAAGCCGACACAAAACCGGCTGCAACTGGTTTGGCATCTGAAACAATTACGGAAAAAGGTGTTAATAGCAATTTTGCATTGGAAAATTGTGAGAGCTCAGCAATCGGTCGTGCGAGCGCAAATCTTGGTTTCTCGGCTAAAGGCAAACGCGGTAGCAGAGAAGAGATGGCTAAGGTAAATGAATGGGAAAAGCGTGAAGAGCAACGCAGATATAGCAGAGCAGGCACTCGAGCAGCAGCTGTTGAGGATGCATTAAGAGCATCATTTCAAGTTGAGAATAAACAAGATGATCCGCAACAATGGAGCATTGCAGATGCTGTCAATGCGGTTGGTGCAAAGCCAAAAGAACCGCCATTGTGTGAAAATGGTATGATCTTAAAAGAAGGCGTTGCAAAATCAGGTAAGCCGTATTATGGCTATGTTTGTGGATGTGGTAAACCCAAAGATGAACAATGCAATCCAAAATGGGCAAAAATAACAGCGCAAGGAAATTGGTATTTTGAAGGAGGTGAATAATGGGTTATGTAGCAATTATAGATGGCAGCGGTTGGGCTGTTGAAATTGATGACAATGGCGCCCATTTGGTTAAATCTTTGATTAAATGTGAAGCTTGTGGAGATGATCGTGTGTTTAAGAATGGCATATGTTTTAGATGTCATGAGCTAATAAATCGTGATCCGGTTTAAGTGTAATGGCTGCAAACAAAACACCGATTTTATTGAAATTGAATGGAAAAACAAGCCTTACGGATTTGCGTTATATCAATGCAAAGTTTGTGGATGCGTAGGTGTTAAAAACAAGGCTGAAAAGATTGGTCAAAGTGATGGCAGCGTTAGCAGATGCACAGCTTGCGGATCATGGCAATTTGATGGCGTGCTATGTCAGACCTGTATGTTAATAGGTGAGTATGACAATCAGATATAGTGCAGATGGCACTCGCTTAGAGCAAACTGGTTGGCGTGATGAATGGATCAGCAAGCGACACCGAACTTGGGGTTATGATCTACCAGCTACCGACATTGATTTTATATTGTTGGAATACAGTAATCAAGAGCCGGTTGCTTTAATTGAATACAAGACTGTTGGCAGCATGCGTTATTTAGGCACAGAAAAAGCAATACGAGATCACCGACCAGTTTCTACATTAGCAGCCATGGCTAATTTACCTGCATTCATAGTTGCGTATGACACCAAAAATATAGCGTTTTATGTTAAATCGACCAATCATGCAGCAGAGCGCATAACGGAATACAATTGGCTTATGATGAATGAAACCAGTTTTATTGATTTTTTACGTGATTTGAGGATAAACCATGAGTGAGGCTGGTTACGATTGCACTTGGATCGATCAGTATGACATTGTGCCATTCTTTCATTTGCCTTCTGACCTGCGATTATCTTATCGGACTTGACTTTATATGATACGCTCTAGATCGCATTCGCCATCAAGGCGAAAAGGCGAGCCGCACCGCGGTAAGCTCGCAAGGTGCACGCTAGTTGGGCTCGCTCTATTTGTAGCACAAATTATTAGCCTTGAAATAGCTGAATCTCAATCTATTTACAAAACAAATCATTATCGTCAATGGGCATTTATTAAATTAAATGATGTAGATCAATTTAATTGTTTAGATGTGTTATGGTTCAAAGAGAGCCGTTGGCAACCAGATGCAAAGAATGGTAGCCATTACGGAATACCGCAAGGCAAATCAGATTATTTGGCTAAAGTGAATGGCTTCAAGCAAATAGAGTGGGGATTGAAATACATTGAAAATAGATATGAAACACCATGTCTAGCATTGGTGCATCATAATGCGAAAGGCTGGTATTGATGGCAAAGTCAGCCTTACGATCTACTGGCTCAACCTACCATTGGCGTAAGATAAGAGCTAAGGTGTTGCATCGAGATCAATACGCTTGTTACTACTGTGGTCAAGATGCCACGACTGTTGATCATTTGCTGGCAAGAAGCAAAGGTGGTTTAGATACAATGGATAATCTTGTAGCTGCATGCACAAAATGTAATTATTCAAAAGGTGGGCGGTTTTTTGTGAGCGCACCGACAC
>Ga0194115_10007312_pt1 | contig 10993 bp, 10 predicted proteins | sample TA2MahsurfametaG_3_FD_148656 | JGI IMG/M metagenome (GOLD analysis project Ga0194115, IMG submission 148656) | Freshwater microbial communities from Lake Tanganyika, Tanzania - TA2015002 Mahale S4 surface | ecosystem: Environmental > Aquatic > Freshwater > Lake | place: Tanzania: Lake... | reverse complement strand
AGTCGTGGCAGACCGTCCAGCTTTTCGCATAAGCTGGGGAAAATAGATGCTAGCGATTATTGACTGGTTTCATTGTGATGGTCGTGCCCCCGCCCTTATATAACTTAACCGGGTGGCCCGATACAAACCGTTCGCTATAGGGGAAAGGCAATCGTGGAAAGGTATCGTGATCCAAAGTTGTGCTTTAGACAATGGAGCAATGTTCAAGAGAAATCCCGTGATATGGTCGCTGAAACGCACATCCCCGTCGAAAAGGGTCGTCTCAACGGTCGTTCGGCGAACCTCCCATTCAACGGACTCACCGGATTCGTTAATCAAACGCATATGTTTTGTTTATGAATACCACCTTGGATTCTACCCAGTATAAACGATATCCGAAGCTGGCTGCTGCACGTGAATGTGCACAACTCATCAGTAATTTTCACTTTTTTCAGCCACCACCGATGCAATAAACCGGTATCCGGAGTATTAAATTCGGCGCAACAACGTTCACCACGATCTCATCACTTGCAAGGTATCAGGGATAACCAGTTCTGTTGCCACTGATAGCACGACATCGAAGCCTGCTTTTCAAGGAAAGGAACATGAAACCTTCGGAAACAGTTTGCGAAGTGTTTCCCGACTGCACTAGCGAGATGACTCCAGTAGGCTCCGAGTCCATCAAGGCATTGATACCTCGAGCCACTAGTGTCTCCCCGGTATTGTCGCCTAGAAGTGTCGTTAAGCGGCTAAGTCGAAGAGGAGAAATAGACCCGCATGATGATCTGATGATCACAAGACACGAGAAAAGTGCTTTATCGCGTTTGTACAGAGTTACCCGGAACACGAAACCGTCCAATCACGCTTGGAAAGAATGGATGTCTGGAGCTTCAATTGTTTCTCCAGTAATGTCGCCCAGAAGCGCTGTAAAAAGAATAAAGAGTCGTAGAGGAGAAATAAACCCATATGATGATCTCATGATCACGCGACACGAGAAGAGTGATTTCCCGCGTGCCCACTACGCTTCACGGAACGATACAGAGACAAATCACGTTTTGGGAGAATGGATTCCGCATGTGTCAAATGTGTCCCCAGTGACGTCGCCTAGAAGCGTCGTAAAGCGGTTGAATGCTCGAAAAGGAGAAGTATACGCATACGATGATCTGATGATCACTAGACACGAGAAGAGTGCCTTCCCTCGCGCGGACGGAGTTTCGCGGAAACGTGAAGAGACGAATCACTTTCTGAATAAAAGAGGTTTCTCGCTTGGCAGTAGGGATACAGCAACAAGGACGATTCGATTTATTGGCGAGTCGATTCGTCATGATGAGTTTCCCACTGTACAGTATTCGGAAGAGGAGAAGTCACTATGTTGGTACTCTCAGAGAGACTTAAGTCTGGCTGGACAAGAAGCACGGGCCTTCGTTTATTACATGGAGGAAGAGGCGATCGGATCATCCGGATCGTGGAAGAGAGGTTTAGAGAATCTGACACTTGATAGCTTCACTACCTCTGCTCGCAATCGACGGATGGCACTTGAGGCGGTTCTTTCAGAGCAAAATGATCAGCGTTTGAGAGGTGAATATGATGACAAGGCCATGTCCGAAAAATACCAGAAGATCAGTCTCTCATGTAGATTTCCTGCGTATCATCGGGCTCTACAAGACCAAAAAGATGTCCTCCCTTCACGGATTCTGAGACGATCTTCGTCGCTATCCCAGGTATGGTCAGTCCCAAGGGGCATCTGTAGGATTCGTCGTCGGGCGAGTATGGGTGCTAAGTCTGGTACGATAGCGCGTGCCTAACCAGGATAAGAGATAATGCTACCGTTGTCAAGCGTCTCATTCTTTATTCATGACCCATTTCCTCCATCCTATCCTTTGTATATGCTATCGTTTGTGTCGTGTTAGAGCAACCGCAATAAGCCCAACCAGATACACAGCGGCACCGAAAAGAAACATTGTTCCGGGTCCAGTATAATCAAAATGATGATATATAAAATTGAAGCTGAGTGGCCCGAAGGCTTCGGCGATTGAAGTGAGAGAGAACAACGCTCCTTGTATCCGACCTTGCTCAAAATCTTCGACACACTTCGACGCCAACGAAGACAGCAGAGGACTGCTGGCGTTGGAAAATTGCGCTAGACATAATCCAATGTACAGTTGCCATTTTCTGTCCGATAAGCCGTAAATCAAGTTGTGCATTATCCCGCTGCAAAAGCAAACTATCAATGACCCTCGCTCGCCAAACAACGATATCATATGTTTCAGAAGACCTGCTTGAACCAAGACTCCAACCATGCCCGCAAGGAACATCATGGATGCCACATCCTTATCATTTACGCCCAGGTTTCCCTCCGCGTAAAAGAAGAATAATATCAAATCAGCACTGAAGACTAATTTGGAAGCAAATGCCGCAACGGATAGCAAGACTAGATGCCTACTTCGTCCCAGTATTGACATCGCTCGGAATGTTCCGGTGATATTCACGCATGCGAAACAACAAGTTTCATCGGGACTACTAGCCAGTGGAAGCGCATCATGTCCATTGGTCCTGATGCGCGATTCGGTGGGCAAGGTCTCCGGTAAGAAACGTATAGCCAGCAGCAATGCCAAACCTCGCACAGCGCTGGCAAACATTGCAACATGAAGGTGGCTCATGATCGAAGCAAAGTAGGGTGCGATTGCTATCCCACTCATGAATGACCCGACGAAAAGGCCATAGGATATCGCTCGGTGGCGATTGGGCATGATATCAGAGAGCTGAGTAAAGGCTATCGAGAAGACATGAATGATGCTCGCAAGACTATCAGCCACAAAGAACCAAACTGGTCCAACAAATGAACAAAGCTGGACGAGTGTCAACGAGATCGGACCAAAGAAAAGTAGAGCAAGGCATGTGACTTGGACACCCTTTCGACCGTGTTGATCGGAGTAACTCCCAACAATCGAATTCGATAGTATCGCCATAGTATATCTGGCAAACGCTGTAGAGGATGCAACATTCTGAGCATGTTCAGAGCCTTGGATACACGCTTGCGGCTTGTTCAGCGCTATTGCACTACATGGATCATCGTTTGGTCCATACCCGTACACGCGCTCTGCGTACGCCTGAGTGGCGATCTGGGGCACAACACCCATTATGCATCCCCAACCGATCGCCGTGAGAAATCCCAGCAACAAGATCATTAGACCACCCCTTGAACGACGAAACTCATCCAGAAAGGATTTCCCAAAAGAAGATCGTTGATCTTTTCTAGAGTCAACGACGGGGGTTCGATCGTCGAGGTCGTTTTCCTCCTCTGGATCTGATGGCTTGCGTAGCGCACGATCTCGCTCTTCGGCAAAAAACACTTGAGGGGTCACCCGGACTGGTAGCAATGGAGCTGCATCAGCAATACACTCTTCTAGACAGTCGTCGAAAGTAGCGGATACATCGTTCCTTGGAGGGAAGAGGATTAGTGAGCAGAAGGCATCCCCCTCGCACCCTGCCAGGGATAGCCTCTCTGATAATCGCCCCTGGCTACACTCCTCGCATTCGGGGCTCATGGCCACCGTAGCCGAAGTTAGATTGGAAGGAGAGGCACTGCAGTTGGTCTTCGAGGTATCTTGAGATGATGACAAAGAATGGTCATCAACCATTCGCTGAAAAAGCTCATCCTTGAAAGAGCAATCGTTCGAAATCGCTCCATAACTCGTTGTCTCTCGCATATCCTTACATACGGTATCTCCTTGCTCACTACCTTGAATCTGGTAAGAAAATGGTGAACTAGTTCAAGTTCGATGCAAGCATTTTGTTGCCTTCGTTTGTGGCATCAGGCCGAGTTCCAGAATATGTGAAAGTGCCTGAAGATTTGGAGGGCGATGTTGCCCCTGCTGTACTCCGTGCTTGTGCGCGGTATAGTATCGTACTTGCATACGAACCCTACTTTAGGATACGTGTATACCTACATACATTGGGCCATGAATGTCAAATTGGCTATCACTGTCACACAATACAGACGACGAGGGAAAGGAGGAATCTCCAAGCGCTAGAGCTGTCAGCACTTGCTAGAGAGCATGAGGTACCTGGAACGACGAATAGGCGGCACTCTAGGCCTTCGAGACCCAGTCAGTCGAGACCCAGACAGTTTTCAGAAAGTGATATTACTGCTCAAACGATACCTAAACAACAAGGGTATCAATGACACACTAGAACGGTGGACCATCTCACAGTCTGTGCGTTGGTGGCTATCAAGATCTCTATCGTATGTTGTAGCTTGTCGTCACCCTACCTCACCATGGGATACAGTATGGAGGAGTGACTGACACGAGCTGTGGCCAACTACCCGTCGGCGTTTCTTCCACGTCCAAGAAGCTCAACGATTCATGACGGGGTCTTTAAGTTTTTCCCAGAATTTATGAATACCGTGTATTTTTTTGTCGTCGGAACCCCCGTCCTCTCGTGGGATGGAATATCAAAGCGTAACTTACTGTTAATTCTCAATCTTGAGACCAGGAACCCCCTTGAGACCCATTTTCCCAATCGTTTTCTTTTGGAGACTAGGTTGGTCCTTCAGACCATTTTCTTTCGCCCACATGTTGGCTTGGACGACAAGTTGTTGCTTATCCCATTTGACCTTCTTCAGGTGACCATTGTAGTACCCCAGCCAAGCCCTGTATGCTTGTTCGGCAGATTGACGCAATCCCTCATCCCTACCAACCTTTTGGAGGGCTTGATCGACGATTTTCGTAATCTTCTCTGTTTCGGGGATTGATGTCGTTTCCAACGGCATATCTCCCAGCTCACGCTGAACCATGTAATGTTCTTCGTAGGCCGCCAAAAGTAAGGCACCTTTACCTTCCTTTCCGGCTCTCGCAGTTCGGCCTAGTCGATGGATGTATTGAGCACGATCGGTGAGGCCAACCTGCAATACAAAGCTAACATCTGGATAATCCATCCCCCGGGCGGATACATCAGAACTGAACATGACTGCATTCTTCGCTTCTCGGAATTCTTCCGATGCACGATCACGTTGCTTCTGACTCTTTCGGGAATGAATTTCCAGTACCTTGAATCCTGATAGATTGGACACAGCATTGAATGCCTCAGCCATGAACCCTGTCAATCGGGCAGTCGTGAAGAATACGATAATCTTGTAGGGTTTTTGACTGGTCTCACGATCAAGGATACTAGTCAACGCCAACATTTGTTTCTCCTGTGGTGTAACGATCAACTGTTGCTGAACGTGTAAATGTGTTTGTTCACTGTCTTCTCCGACTGTGTCGACAAAGCTGTAGGTCGGACGAAGTGCAATACTCGCTACTTCTGACACCGAAGCCGGGATCGTGGCAGAAAAAAGGAGGGTCTGTCGAGACTTCTTACTTGGATCCAAGAGACGTAAAATCCGTTCAATGTCAGGACGGAATCCCATATCAAGGAGTTGATCAGCTTCATCAAATATCAGAGAATCCAAACTTGCCATCCGTTCTGCCAAACCGTGGTTCTGTAAATGATCCAATAGTCGTCCAGGTGTCGCAACGACAATCGGCGTCGTCCCCTTTAGACGTTTGAAATCATCCTTTATATTCGTCCCCCCAACACATACTACGACCTTTTGAAGATTCTTTGGTTGAAATGTCAATAGTTTTTCAGTTTCAGTAGCAATTTGTTGTGCCAGTTCTCTTGTAGGAGAAATAACTAGACAAAAGATATCTGTGGGAGAAGAATCTTTCCGATTCGTCATCCGTTCAATAGTAGGGATCATAAAGGCTAATGTTTTCCCCGTACCAGTCTTAGCCTTGGCAAGGCAATCTTCACCCTTTAGAATCAAGGGTAAGGTTTCCGATTGGACGACAGTCATTAATTCATATTTGAAAATTTCGGCCAGAGATCGACGGATCGATGCAGAGATATCTAGATCCGAAAATTTGTGATCCGTAATATGAGCCAACTTACTGGCATTTGGAGAGGAATTATCACCACCACCTTCACCACCATCCTTGCTGTCTATCTGGTCAGCCTTCATCATCGTTGGGTCGTCATTGGAATTCTCACCCTTCGGTTTATCCTTCCGACGTTTACTTGGCGCGGCATTGTTGTTCGGACCGTGACGATGTTTTTTCGGATTATTACTCCCATTCGCCTCGTCTGCCATCATTGAATCCTTCGGTTCTGACCTCCCCTCCTCGTCTCGAGGAGTCCTGTTGTTATTCTCACGCTGTTGTCCATTCACACCAACTCCATCTCCTCCTCGTCCTCTTCCACTCGACCCACCACCTCGTCCCCGGCCACCACCACTACCTCCTCCTCCTCCTCTCCCACGACCGCCACCACCACCTCCTCCTCGACCACCAGAGTTGCGTCCTCCTCCTCCTCCAGCCCCACCACGACCTCCACCGCGACCTCTTCCGCGACCGCCTCCTCCACTGTTGGTGGCATTTCCACTACGAGGATGACTCAAGGCTTGATCTACTTTTGACGATTCTGACATTTTTTCGTCTTCTTCTTCTTCGCTTTCTACGAAATGTTTCCCTTCCCTGTACTTGATTCACTATCTCGAAGAATATGTGGTTCCGCCTCTTTCTCTCTCAACCACTGGTATCGTCCTCCTGTTGTGGTACGTCGGAAGGAAATAAAGTGGAACGCTCCCTTCCTCGGAATGACCCACCCAAACACGTATGTACCCTCTCCCCAAAGCCATCCCAGAACCCGATTCCAGAATTGTTGATTGTATGTATGCTTCTATTTATAAAGGATATGTAGGATAGATAAGCAAAAATCTATGTCTAGTTGGTATGTACATAGTACATTTCCTGAACCTAGGATATGTTCCTATATATCGAAGAAGAACGAAATCGACACGGAGCAAAATGACAGTGAAATGCAAGACCATTTTCCTTCGAAAAATACGAAGGACACCGTGACCGAAGTACGGAAGTCAATGCTCTTTTATCGATTTTCTGTGGTATCTATTTTCATTTGATGGGTGTACGGCTCCCATACCCAACTACTAGTTTCATACTACCTTCTACGACTGAGACAGACCCAAAAAACGAACATCAACAAACGACAATGTCTCGCTACGAGCTGGAACTGGCTCAGCGTTGTGTGGTATTCGCTGCAAAAGTACACGAGTCAAAGATGAAGGAACTCGAACAGGCTGAGTCATGGATGCGACGATTACAAAATGAATGTCAGGAAGCGGAACAGGATGTCAAACTAGCCTTGAACTGCCTTCACAAAGTCGAACATAAACTTCGTGTCGTAGTGATTGACGATGATCAAGGTATGAACGACACTCCAGAGGATTTGCTCGATCAACCCACTCCAATTCACCAATGCTACGTCGCGCATGAAGAACCACGATCTCCATCGTCCCCAGATCCAGAATCATCAACAACCGGCTATCGGGGTAGCCAAAACAATAACAATGACGGACTGAAGAATTCAACATCATCCCTGGTACTTCAGGTCCTGTCTTGCAATGACAACGGGGTACCGTTGTCTGCCTCAGTGCGACGAGCCCTGAAGCGCCATTATCGGAAATTGTTGAGAGTCGTTGACCATGACGACAAACATCGAGAATCGGAAAGCTAGACACCCACAAGGGACGCATGCATGTAAATTAGCACATGAGTATCAAACCCAATCAAGAAGACTGTATGCCTTTAGCTGTAGCAGCTTGCCATAGGCTCTCGTGCCAAACTTCAAAGGCGAAAAGTTCATTCTCGGCGGACGTCTCCTTGTCCAAGTCCGTGGCGACTTCAGCCATTATTTGTAGGGGCTGTCCATCCAGTATGTCCTTCAACTTAACGTGCAATGACTGACTCACGTCGATCTGAAACTTCTGATAATCCATGAGATGCTGGAGGAATTCGAATGTGTAGAGTTTGTCGGGGTCAGTCGCCGGAGTCGCACTCTTTGAAATGAAGGATTGATCCATGCGTTTCTTTCGAGCCCGAGCACGCTCAAGAGAATCCTTTATGGGATTATCTCGTTGTAATATGGAAAGATGCGCCTTTGTTGGTTCGCTCAATTCTCTCGTCATTATTCCATCCGAATTTTCGGGAGAGACATCTGCATCCTCCACGAGAATAGTACGGGGAGCACTTCCAAACGGACTCAGCATGTAGGGTCGATCACACTTCTCCAGCTTCATGCTTAACTGAGGTGCAAAGAAATGAATGACCTTCATGGCTGCCCACATGACGAATGTCGGAGGAAGTTTTCCACAGGGTCGACGAAATCGATATCCAGTCACAATAGTCGAAAAGGGGATTTCCTTCTTGAAACGGCCACGAATCACTACCTGATATCGGATGATCTTGTCATCGAAATAGCCTTGTCGACCATCGGACGGCTCTGTTATGATTCCAGGAGTTCCCTGTAGTCGAAGCATCATCGTCCCCCTAAAGAGAGGTGATTCAAAGTCTATGACTAGGGCCTCACCAGGCTTCTCCATCCCGTTGTTAATCGGGAGGATGACAGAATGCTCATCATGCTCCGAAAAAACAGGATCTTCCCCCGATTTCGAATACGTCGGATCGTACTCCCTTCGAAGGACATCATACCACGTCTCATTTTGACCAGGCCTCCATAGGAATTCCGTATGGCTGGCTTCCTTCCGAATTCCCAAGATGGACGTCATCCCGTCTGGTTTGGGTCGGAATAACAATGGAGCTTGAGGCCATTCTGCGGGAGCCAAATGAGGAATTTCATGTGTATTCTTTGTCTCACATTCACCAGATATCGATGTAGGAGGCGGACATACGCGGGATGATGACGATGTTGATGATGATTCTCTCTCAGTTAGATCCGGCGACTTCTCATCTCGATCCTCCCTTGCGTTGTCGTCATCTTCTGCCCTTTGACCAAGGATACATTCAAAGGATTCCCATACATCATCTACCGACTGAGGTGTTTCCAATGGTACCGTAGTATCTTCCTGCAAATGCGAGGAAGAGCAATGATAGGCGACTCGGGTCTGCTCGACTATATTCCCACCATGTCGCGTCATCGATTGACCTTTCCTCCCTCTCAAAAAATTTTCAAGGATCCCTTTTGGTCGCATCGTATCTGAGACTTCCCTATTCTTCGACCGCCGTACCATGGTGGAGAGAAAGATATGATGCTACGACTTAGGAGTGCAAAGGCTCTTCACTGATCACGTCAAGTGAAATCAAGTTACAACTAAATGTTGTTGGAAAACTGGTAAAATGTATGTTTCTTGTATTTTCGCAGTAGCTTCATTTCTCACCCGAAATTGTATGTTTACGACTGTGTGGTGCACCATAGGTCTATTTTTGTAGATGGGAATCGCTAACGATTCTTGATAGGTATATATGTTCTTATCTAGGATACAAAAATCCACGTTTTGTGTATATATCATGCTAGTCATCGTCCTTCCGATAGAAGTCATGTGTCGTAGATATGTCTGGTATTGCAGATGGTAGGAACATACGGTAGGCTGACGTTGACTGTGACTGTGATTCTTGCTTTGCTTGTTATGTATGATGATCTCACCGATGCGCTCTATTTTTCATCATCTGTCCGGTTCGAATTCCATTATGATTTATTATTTGGCGAGAAATTCAAATACTAGGTCCAGCTGGCGAGGAAATAGCGGTAAATCTTGTATCATATGACGCCGGACTATCGGAAGTTTTGTCGGAAACCAAATTACCCCGCCTACACTAGAACAGTCTGGCCTTCTATATTTATTTCGAATGGTTACCATAAAAAATAGTCCATTTTATCGTACCACATCCAGACTCTTAGCGATAGTTTCGCATTGGAGATTTTGTGGATCATTCGTCGGGCGTGACGAACAAGGGTGCCAATTTATATAAGGGAGAACAGCCATACGACTATCGTTCTTTGGAAAGGTAGGCGGGTAGTAGGGCCTGTATACCGCCCACGAACCGCTCTTCTCAAAGGAGGATGCCAAGCACCAGGGAACCCGCAGATCACTTGTATCACTCTTCCTCTGATGCACAACCGCCCGCTACAGTCAAGTCAAACCAGTTTCAATCAAACGTCTTTCTATATTGACCTACATCTGCATTATTCCCTTGGAGATTGGATGGTTTTTGAATTCCGATAGGGGCGTAAATTCATCTCGATTGCTGATTGTTGATGGAGTGACTCTGGCGTTGACGAAAACAAAATTTCAACGCTGAGCATTCTTCTTTTCGAAGGCCAATCCCTCTACAGTCTTTACGTATTGATCGGATCGGACGAGTGTCAATATGCCCAATCAGACAATTACTCCTACCTTTTCGCTATCCAGTAGTCATTCGAATGCATCCAGCTTTACTCTACACCCGAAGGATTTCTTCCATGGGAGGAGGACACCATCCCAAACGACGATGATGAGGAAGCGGTTGTCGTCACAAGATTTGGAACCCCCACAGCACGATGGGACTGCAAGTTTGACCTATTCGGCAGCATCATCTATCGCGGGTGATTCCACCGCGGATGGATCGACAGATTCCAGTTTTGCAGACATTATCCGAGTCATTGATGCGGAAGAACTCCATGCCGGGAAGAATTCACCCCTTCGTCGAGGGGCGGAGGCTATACCGTCGGAATTTGAATCAAGAAACCGAAAAGTCGAATCTGAACAATTTGTCTCAGGTTCTCTCGCATATTCTTCTGATGGAGAGTCGAACCTCGAAGGGACCAACCTAATACAACTCTTGGCAGGGTGAGTATCGACGTGTTGGAATTTCGACCCGTGATTGTGAATGTTAGCTGACCAAATCTTCCCATCTCCTCTCCTGATTCGGTCGACTCTATTGTACCAGGTCTACTGATTATCGAAAGAATGAGACGCTACAGGGAGATAGTGGTCCACTGATGTTTGCGCCGGCAGTACCAGGGAGGGTTAGGAAGAATAAGGTCGGACAAGACCAGAATCCACGTTTTCGGGTATCGACGACGCTAGTTCCCGAGCCCTTGACGCCGCAGCCAAGGGGAGAATCAATGACATATCAGGACAGCTCACCCGCCTCTTCCTCTCATGATACGCCGA
>Ga0194115_10007311_pt1 | contig 10994 bp, 5 predicted proteins | sample TA2MahsurfametaG_3_FD_148656 | JGI IMG/M metagenome (GOLD analysis project Ga0194115, IMG submission 148656) | Freshwater microbial communities from Lake Tanganyika, Tanzania - TA2015002 Mahale S4 surface | ecosystem: Environmental > Aquatic > Freshwater > Lake | place: Tanzania: Lake Tanganyika... | reverse complement strand
TGAAAGGTGAGAACAGCAACATGGAGAAGGACGAGGACAGGGAGGATCCATCGGCACCAAATTCGCTGCACGGTCGGCTTACCGAAAGAACGAACAACGATGATGGTAATACCAAAAACCAGGACATCAAGACCGGAGTTTCCGACGCATCTTCGTCGGTAGCTGCGGCACAACTGGATCAGCTCGATCAAGATCCATTGCCAGATGCATCGACAAGTGAGCCTGCAGATGCTTGTAGTAGCCAAGACTCAACGACGGATCCACAGGCTACTATTGGTGGTGCTGTGAATACTACTGCTACCTCTTCCAGTAGTACTCCAATCCCAGTACCTTCGAAGCCTCCTCGACAACCACGACGACGTCGAGTTCACTTTACCGTCATGATGGTGATTGATGCCGTGAAACAGAATCAACGATGGACCGATGATCGCAAACACCGCATTGTCCAAATCGTGCCTCCACAAATGAAAGCCGCGGATGAGAACAATAGGGATGCCATCGCGCACACTACGTCGGCGGAGAAGGCCACATCCGAAGTGATACATGAATCCACCAATCCGGCAGACGCGACTATTGTCGCGCTGCCTCCAAACGATGGCAAGGTAAAAGAAGAAGAAAAGACCGAAATTGATACCGCCGCCGTTTCAACCGAGGGGACAAACAAGAAGGAACCGGACGTTCCGATGCAGGTTCCTGTCGGTGAGAAGACGCCAATTGAGGAAAGCATCAAACCTGATCCTATGCTGCTGGATGAAGTTGTAGCGGAGAAAGAAGGAAACGCAAAGCCACTTGCGAGTAGTTCAACTGAGTCTAGCGACATGGAAGTCTGTACGGAAGAGACCATGGCGATGACCACAAGCGACGAGGCAGCCACCCCATCGCCACTTTCGGTAGTCAAGCATTCACAACAGGAGGAACCCATTCTCCTTCAACCCGGTGATATCATTTTGAAGGTTGGAGGGGTAGATCTTGCGGGTAGGACGTTTGCCGACGCCTGTCGTATCTTTCATGAAAAGTCTGTGGAAGTGAGGCTAGTCAACAATGTCGGCGGCGAAAGGACCACGGAAATTCAAGTGGAACTCGTCATTGCGCGGGCCAAGAAACCTACCGTCAAACCAACATTGAAAATTCCAGTCAAGTCGGAGCCCAAAGAGCCTTTGCCAGTCAACACGGGGCCTCCTCGACCTGGCCTCGAGAAACCTGGCGCGCAGATGCTGGTAAAATCGTCGTCACACTTTTCTCATGCAGAGATAGCCGTCTTGGCTGATTGTGTCGTACAGGCCATCCATACTCTGTCCACCCAGCGTTTGCTTGGCCAAGGACTCTCACGTTCCCTTTTGGAAGGCAGCACAGAGATCTTTCGAAAAGTAGCTAGACTGCCGAATTGCATCTTGAAACCACGATCGGGGGATATGATCTTTGAGGAATGGAATCAACTTTGTCTAGGGATTCGAGCGAGTCTGGCAAACCGAGCTCGAGAACGATGGACTAAGCAAATGCTTCTGGAAGAGGGAAAGGATGAAGCTGCAAGTGGCAGTGTTACATCCCTCTTCTCTTCGGATGTCGAGCGAACGGCGCTGCGACAACTTCCTCGACCAGCTAAGGGTTGTCGGTGTCAGCGCCATGATCACGCATACGTTCACGATGTTCGTTGTACACTCTATCGAGATGTCTGCCGACTGATTCCTGACGACGAATTGAAAGAATTACAGTTCAACGTTGATGAACGTGGTAGAAGGCCCAAATCTTCCAACGATAAGGACCTAAAGACGGTTGAAGCAGCCTACAAGGATCGGATGGTGAAGATGTTGAATGTGGTGGAGATGGAAGAAGCCGAGGCGAGATTCGTAGCCAAAATGGAACAAGTTCAAATTGAGCAAATGCACAAGGCAATTTTTGCACCAAGTCTAGCAACGATGGTCCTATCTGCTATCATAGAGCTACAACAAGAATTTCCGTCCGACAAGACCAAGGTTGCTGACATCTCAGATCCAGATGAAGACTTGGACGATGAAGATTTGACTCTATCCGGTAAACGCAAGCAGTTGAATACCGATTCCCCAAAGAAAAAGAAGAAATCCAAAGTGAATGGAGTGGAGCACCTCAGTTTCAAATACTTGGTTCGTATAGTCGAACTGATTGGAACCACATGGGGTCATGTCTATCGGGAACCTTCTCATGAAGACTACGCTTGGTGAGTCGTTTGAAAGCTAGCCTGCAGCGTATGGCAACCCCTTATGATAATTTTCTTAATTCTTTTCTCTCCCCTATTTTGTTTTGCAGGAGGTGGGAACTGTTTCATGGACACAATTCTGATGGTGTACAATGGGATGCGTCTTCCAAGAATCCTCGGATACCGAATACTTTGTCGTTTGATTCGGTCCGTCATGTCATGGACTCGACGATGATGACGACAACCAAGGGTGACTCCAAGAAGAAGCTGTCGACTGCCAGTCAAGCGATTTCGGACCTAGTCGACAATATTCAATCTGAAATCAATAGGCAACAAATCCTTACGGAAAGCAAAGTTATGAAAGACGTCTTGCCAAACGCTGTGGAGTCCAACAATATCCAACCGATGCAAGATATCCGACCGATGGAAACCGATTCGACGTTGCCTCCATCTGTACCGTCGGGTGATACGACGTTAAAGGTACAACAGTTGGATATTTCCAGTGAAACCGTCGGACAACTCTCATTGGCAGCATATTTGTTATCACCCGCCTCTATCGGATTATATGATGAACTTTTGGCACTCGTCAAGACGGGTGTCATTGAGATTTCTTCCTCTGGAGTTCCAATCTTGATTGATGATTGGTCGACCAAGGTAGATTACTTTGTATTACAAGATATGGAAGACCATTGGAAGAATGATACATTGAATCGATACTGTCTTTCCTCCTATATGAAGGAAACATTGGAACAAGAGTGGATATATGAAGATGATATTTGGGCCTTGGCGAGTGATCCTGACGATATCATTTACAATGTGCAAGAGTTGGAAGAATGGAGACAATTCTTTCAAGGTCAGATGGAAGCTCAAACGAATCAATCAGAAGGTATCGGAGGATTTGGATTGTAAAAATGGATCGCTAGAAAAACAAGTATCTCTTTCTCGGATTTATACTTTCCATATCCGATCTCTCTTCGCGTAGGCCTTAGGACGACCTCGAAAACCTTTTCCTTGGTCCTATAGGTGGTACGATTTTTTCATCGCCTCAACGAGTTCTGGAATATCACATCGTTTTTCCATCAGATCTGAGATGGTCCTATTGAGATGGCCGTCATCCTGGACACATTCTGCAAAGGGTGGTGGACACCATAGTACTAATGGATCAGTCCTATCCAAAAGGGGTGGTATGACAATCCCACTGGCATGTAGGTAGGTCCGATTCGGTATCAACACAAATGGATTTGAGTTGTCGGACTGTTTCGTTTTTGGACTTCCATCCTTGTAGATTGGATCACCCCATAGGGGTAGGCCCATAGATTTCGACGCAACTCGTAATTGATGTGTCTTTCCAGTATACGGACGAAAGAGGATCAATGTAAGGGGTTGATAAGATTGTTGTTGATGATGTTGCTGCGACTGTCCTTCGTCGTCGTCTTCTTCTTCTTGTATTCCATCTTCATGATCGTCGTCGTCGTCGTCGTCGTTTCCCCTTCCTACCCATCGTAATGGTGCTGTAAAGAATCGAGTCTTGGCATAATTCTCCACAGTAGTATTATGAGCATTATTACTATTCGAAGGAGGATTTCGGATCAATTTCCAGGATTTATCACGAGAACGGATCATCCCCCCTTGGACCCAACCTTGTTTTTTCTTGGTCGGTTTTTTCGATGAAATTCCTAAATAGAGTTTAGTAATCTCGCCGTTTGCAAAAGATTTTGTGATTGCCTTTGCCATTCCTTCATCTTTCGTCATAATAAGGATCCCAGACGTTACACGATCTAATCGATGGACACCCCATACACGATAGTTCTGTTGTTCTCGTACTAATGTCACTATCCCTGATCCACCCTCATCATCATGATGAGGAATCCCTGGTGGTTTATTCAATATTATAATTCTTTCATCTTCATAAAGGATAGGAATCTTTCGTCTAATTTCCTTCTCAAGGGATGAAACTGTCGAAGACAGGAATGAATTTTGCGATGATGATGTCGTAGTGGTGGACATGGGACGACAGAACGATGATGATTTTTTCTTGAACGGAACATAACCTGCCTTCTTATTAGGCAGCATTATCCAAGCCATGGAATTCCCAAAACATTGGAGTACCAGGATAAATCCGAAGGCAAAACAGCACTCTTTCGCCATTGTCTCCGAGATGGATGGTTTGAAGACTTGAAGCTCTATCCGAGGTACCGTACGTGTATCGCAAGACAGAGAATATTACTATATCACCACCCTTTTCGACCGACTCTACCTATGCAACAGATTCATTGTTTTTTTTTCTATACCATAAGAGTGACGGACAGAAGAAACGAAATCGAATTGGGGTTTGGGGGGGTGTCAAAGGATGTTACAGCACTACTAGTCCTGCGATTTGTCGCTGCGTGTCACATGACATAGATTCGAGTCCATGATGGGTGATCGGTGATGGGTGATGGGTGATGGATGGGTGTCTGAAAAAAATGTGTGGTGTGTGGTACACGTCACAGACAGCCATCACCTCTTGGGGATGATTCCCTCGAACCAAACAGCAACCCGACTCTTACGACACAACAGAGTCTGTCCGTGACTCCTATGCCGTGAGTTTTGTCCACCACCGAATTTTCGCATCTATCTTGTTGCCTGCCAGAGATGATCTGTAGTAGGAGAGCATGATCTGTCGAATACAGTAGGTTTTTTGGGAGATCGGATCATAGAACACTTGCCAATATACAAGTGAGACAAGGAACCCCGAAAGGGCAACCCATCGAAATCCCTTGCTTACAGTCTAATTTCCTTTTCTTACGTGTCCTCCTCGGCTGTCTCACAAATATGACATCCTTTCTTCCGTCGGCTATTTCTCCCGATCAACGATTGGTGGCAATCGTTCCTCCTTCCAACACCAATGGCGGTGGTAGTACTACTACTCGATTGTTGATACAAATCTATCAAGTCGCAACCTCTCAACTTCAATTGACCTTAACGTATACACCAACAAGTACATCTGTCGGTCCATTGAAGGAACTAATCTTTTGTGGGACATCGTCAGCGACGAAGAACAAGAACAACAACACCAATACTACGACTTCAACGAAATTAATTGGACGAATGGGAAATTCACAAATCATTGTATGGGATTTAGATCGAGGAGTTGTGACTACGACTCTAAATGCTAATGATGGTGAAGAATTCTTAGGCCTTGCATCAGTCAATGAATACTTTTATACATTAACAAGACATGGAACAAAACTTGTCGTCTATGAATACCATTCGAACAATACCAACAACAGTAACAATAATAATGGATTGAAACGGAAAATCAAAAGTGGACGATGGGAGGGTGATTTGGGTGATAGTGATAATGATGCCAATACTCAACAAGGAATGTGTGGTTCTTTATTGGCAGTCTCTGAATCCTATATCGTCGTACAGACATCACCAGGTATCGTACGAGTGATGAATAGTCAAACGGGGAAGAAGATTGATAAGATCAAATCAACATCATCCAATGTATCCTTTTCCATTATGAAATTATTGGATGATAAGACTTTGATCGGTGCACAAAGGGGGGGGATGGTATCCCTATACAACGTTGCGACTTGTACTCTCATTCAGATTATCCCCCATTCAGTAACGTCAGTCGATACGATGACTCAATTATCAGATGGACTTGTTCAGATGTTGGGTACGAAAATCATGATTGAGGGGACGATCTTTTCGAAACAATCACAACAACAAGGTAGCTATGAACCACAAACCATATTCAAATCTTCCACGAATCCAATTGCTCCCTTCTTCACCAATAACGAGAAAATTCTGGTCATGGTTCATACTAAACGAAGTGGTTGTCAAGCTCATTGGTTTGATTTGAATGACAATCTTTCCAAGTTGATCGATTTAGATCAAGTAGACAAGGAGAAACAGACGACGACGGCGACGACGACGACTGCTACGGCTAGTGATAAGGCGACGAAACGAAAATTAGCCACGTCCACAGAACCAATGATTTTAGGACCTGGTCAAGCTGGATCAGAAATGGCACCACCACCACTGAAGAAAAATAAACCCCTCATATCAAGTGGTGATAAACAAGAAGAAGAAGGCGTCGATGAAACAAAAGCCGGTGAAGATAAGGATGACGAAGAAAACGATGGTGAGGCGACTACTTCCAACAAGGATATTACGATTGCAGAACGATTACAACAATTGACGAATGCCTTAGAAGAGGAAGACATGGATGAGGATGAAGATGACGACGATGAGGATGAAGATGACGAACTTGCCGATGGTCAACCCAACGGTAGAAAAACCAAATCAAACTTTAAACCACACAAGGCGACGACGGAATCTCTCAAGGAACTTATGTCACAAGCATTACAGGGTGGTGATGATTCATTATTAGAATTAGCATTGGCCGTGCGTGATGTCAAGGTCATTACGACGACATTGGGAGAATTGGGAAATTCCCATGTTGTGTTGTTATTAGGGAAATTAACTTCCCGTCTTGCTTCCAATCCATTACGGGCCGAAGGATTAGCGATATGGATATCCAAATGTTTAAAACAGGGAAAATTTCAAATCCGTGATTTGGCACCCTTACGGAATCTATTATATGAACGAACAGAAAGTTTTGCAGCCCTATTACGATTAGAAGGACGATTGGCATTGATGTGTGATGTCGATTCATTGTAAACAGAAACGAAAGGAGAGAAAGAAAAGAGAGAGAGAGAGAAATGGAAGGACAACAGACAAATAGATTGTACAGGATAAACATTTCAGAACGAATATTTAGTTGGAATAATTTATTTATTGAGGGCATTAGGGGGTTTGGAATTCGAAGCTTCCCAAAATTATCGTTACTTACTTGGAAAGGTCATCGTTGAAATTAGAAGATTTTGACTCTTTGTCAGAAAATTAACTGTCGCGGTAGAATCCAAACTTCCATTTCCCCAATTGATGTGGCGACGACGATACATATTTTCATTCATTTGGTCTTGTTGTCTTCTCCTCCCAAATCTCCCCCGCCATGGATATATTTTTGTGTTTGCTCCGAGTGATGATAACAAACTTGTGTATATCCTTCTTTAAATACTTCGTTTTCGGATATAGATTAAATGGAATCCAAATTGTGTTTGGACCGGACCTAAGGTCGTTCCGACTTTCGTAGCAGGATGGAAACAAATTCGATCAAATTGTGGTGCCATATCACCTTCATAAAAACGTCCTAAATCACCATCTTTGACCTTTGAGGGACATTGACTATACTTGGCAGCAATTTCACCAAATTTTTTGGAATTCCCACCAATATCTTTGACCATTGCCTCTAACGATTTAATTAATTTCGGTGTCGGCGTCGATGGTGTTTCCTTGAAAAGGATATGACTTGCCTCACAATATTTCCTTGTACCAATTAAAGAATAATAAACTTGAACCAAAAAGAATAACGAGATAAAGATCGTCGCAGGAGAGACAAAGAAATCCGTCCCTCCTACCTCCAAACTCTTAAGAAACCAAGGTTTGGCTGCTAGTCGAGCCTTTCGCATCTCTTCCTCATCGGTTGTTGTGGTTGACGACGTCGTGCAGACAGTAACCATGAACCAGGTCAGGATAACAAGTGATTTCCTTATTGACATTTTGGGGTATCAGCTAGGGATGGATGCGGTCGAAGTAGAAGAAGGTCTCTTTTGTGGTGATAATGTTTGATGATTGTGCGACTGCCTCCTGTCAGGTGTCGTGGATGATTTTAGTGGATGTAGATTTGCTTCCGGCACTTCGAACTTCGGACGTTGAATTCTCGAAGTGACACAGTAGCCCATAACCTACCGCTCACCTAGATACGAAAGGTATATACCGCTGCCCCTTTCAATACCTATGTATGATATATATGAGGTAGACCACTACAGGAATACTACTCTAGGGGAATCTTCTGATGAACCAACCTGTTTAGCTCTCTGTGACGACTTGGCTTTACGATTTTTGAAACTCGATCCGGTATCTTGATTACCCAAAATTGATCGCTGTAGCGACCATACATAGGAGATGACAAAGTAGTATTGGTTAATCGAGGAATACGATATGCGTTCGAGTCAGGTAAATGGTAAATCGTCGTCCGTCTCTAGTACGGGGGGCTTCTTGTGTGTGTGGGAAACTACTACACTACATGGCCATAAATCAGGGAGGGTAAGATCGTTCCGGTTTCCAATTCTTGTTTGGAATGGTTGTATTCCTGTTCTCTCCGAAACAATGTCGCCGCTCGGAGATAACCACAAATAGCCAAGGCTGCACTAGCCAATATAATCATCTCAAAGGTAAATACATCATGTAATTCACCATTCCTAGATTCGATACAATACCGACTAGGTGTCTCACATGACAGACGGATGGTAACTTTTTTTGCCAAAGAGAAAAAAAGAGAAAAGAAACCAACAAACAAAATCCATTGAGTATATCAGTGTAAAGAGCACAAATGGTACTTCCAATTCGTTCCTTCCCCACTCGTCTCACAAACTACCACCACCCTTCAACCAACCAATAACAAACAAAACCACGTACAAACATAGCCAAAGGCACTGGCAAGACCATTTTGAATAATAATATTCGCAAAGGCACCCTCCTTTTCATAGGGAAAATAATTTGCAAATGTCGCCTTGAGTGTACTTTCAAAGATACCACGACCAAATCCATGGGATGTATAGATCATGACGAGTATCGTCCAACTATATTCTGATGCGACCGGTTGGATGATAAAGGGCGAGACGACAATCACAAAACAAATAGTACCAAATATCAAAAAGGTCCCATTCCCTCCCCATCGATAGGGGGACGTCCTTGATCCGATTCGTGCAAATGCCATACTCATAATGGCAGCAGTCGCCGAGGACCATGCCGAAAAGGTACCGACCAATTTCCCATTCGGATCATGAAGTGCGACAGGAATAACTTCTCCATTCACATAGGAATTTAAATAGGCGGAAGTAAATCCGAATACAGAATTCAGACCAATCATATACTTCATTTTGGGATCTCTCCATAGGAGTTGTATCGCTGCTGTAACCTGATAGAATATCGTCGATCTGGTCGGGTCATTATTCTCATCATCATCCTCATAATCCCCCATGGGATATCGAACAACGAGTGGCATAGCCAAAGTGGCTGTGACTGCAATCGTCGTATAGAATGCAAAGATATATTCCCTAGGGAAGTAATTCTTAACGACCGTCGATAATAATCGAAGCATGGCTTCTTCGAATAGGTAAAGGAATCCGAATATACCAGCAAAGCAGGAGGTAGATACATAAAGAGGTTGTTGCAATAGGCCAGCATGATCTTCTGCAGCCTTGGAAAAGTATGATCCCTGAGATGTCCATAATAATCCAGCACCGATTCCACCCACTGCAGCTCCGACATAGATAACAAGCATCTCTAATTCTAGGTCATTATCCTGGTTGAAATGTGTTGCTAACCAAAAACATCCGACATAGGTACAGTATAGAGCCATACCTAATATAAGGCCATCTCTTGATCCAAATTTCTTCACAATCCATGTCGCTCCGACGATGGAAGATAATGTATAGGTCAGATATAATATCCCACTTTGCCATGCACCTGTCGTCGAACCTAATCGTGATGTCGCAAGAGATAAACAAGCTGCGACACATCCATGATTCGCACCGAATAATAGACTCATCAAGACAAAGTTACGGAATGTCTGATATGCTGCAAGACGACTGGCATGATGATCATCTAATGATACCTTTTCGTATGTGGGGGGAGGAGGGGCAGGAATCATGATGATGATGTGGCTCTTCTGGGCTGTGTATGTGTGTGTTGTGTGTGCATGGAAATCTTTGTTTGTGAAACAGAAAAAATACACTTATGGCCATACGAGGAAACCCGTGACTCGTAAGAACCGAGGATCACTACCATACGAACTGGTACGCTCAACGCCGTAGAAAAAAAGCCATGACTATTCTAAGCGTCATCGATATTTATACAAAGGGATGGAATCGGAGATGATGTTGACTGTTGCTGGAGTGGTCTTGGAATTGTCCTTTTTTGTTTTCCTTGGGATTGCACCCTGCTCGGACACTAAATCACCATCATACCATACACCATTACTCGCCATTCCTTGGAAGAACTCTTCTTTGACGTGACATCGGCATCTCCCAACTTCGCTGCTCGATCCAGACCGAACAAAGTCCAAACGCCATAGGATCTATTTTACGAGGAATGGGTACTGCGGATCCGACATACCAGGATGAGGATGATGTCTCCCAGCATTTGGACATGTTTTTGCCGCCTGTATGCTTGCTCTGCCAGGTGAATTTCTGAAGTTGAGCGCTATCGTTTCAACGCTTCAAGGCTGAAGGCATACGGCTGGTGCCGTTGTGTTGTTTGTTAGTTGGTGCAAATCTTTCATACAACGGCACAACCGGTCATTCTGACGAACTTGAGGACATCCTCGTCAACAACCACCGACGACGTCAGGGAAAGGAAGATATCCATGTGACTTCGTACCGTATGGGATACTGGATGCAAGCGACTGATCTGCTTTATCGTCCAGTTTCCAGCAAAAGAAGATTGGAACCGTCCGTGGTGGATTCTCCCTGAGATTCCTTTTGAAACCATCTCACTTTTCTTCAAGTACTCGCAGAGGTTACTGTGTTGATCGACAAACTGAAAATCAGCAATCGATCCCCTCATGAAAATTGCAACAACTGAAGAGTGAAACAAAAACAACGCAGCAACCTTAATCCTGTATCGATTCCCGCAAGGTAGTAGGTACCCTATAGACCCACCACGAAAAACGATTCAGTGCAGGGTTCCACCAACAAACAAG
>Ga0194115_10007308_pt1 | contig 10997 bp, 9 predicted proteins | sample TA2MahsurfametaG_3_FD_148656 | JGI IMG/M metagenome (GOLD analysis project Ga0194115, IMG submission 148656) | Freshwater microbial communities from Lake Tanganyika, Tanzania - TA2015002 Mahale S4 surface | ecosystem: Environmental > Aquatic > Freshwater > Lake | place: Tanzania: Lake Tanganyika... | reverse complement strand
AGCGGCAAAAACGAAGATGACCAACCCAAGCACAAGGCTGACGAAGTAGGGCATCCGAAGGGCGAGCTCTCTATCTCCGAAGACTTCGGTAGCGCTGACGATTGCCCCTCCTATCAAAGTTCCAATCGGCATACTCCCCCAGGCAAAGAATCGATAGACGCTATTTACCCTCCCCAATAATTGAGTAGGGATGATGCTCTGGCGAAGCGAGACTGTGATTACATTCCAAAGCACGGCGAAGATCGTCGTTCCAGCAATCATCACCCAGGCGATATACCAATTAGATGTAAGCCCAATAATCAAACTCATGATTGGCATGGAGAGAAGGGTTAGGTAAAGCGAAGGTCCGCTTCCTAACTTCTTAGAAATCTTTGGACCGAGAATTCCGCCGAGCGTTCCACCAATTGCGCCCGAAGTTCCAAGAATTGCAAATTCAAAGACTGAGGTTTCCAGAATCTCTTGGGCGAAGAGAATGAAGGTGGCTGCAGTAATAGATCCAACTAAGTTGAGGGTTCCAAGAATTATCGCCATCGGCCTTAGTAACGAATGGCCCCAAAGCCAACTAAAGCCCTCTTTGATCTCGGCCCGAAAATTCACTCTCGGCTTTACTTCTACTTCGTTAACCGGTTTTGGAATTGTCACGATTAATGCAATTAATCCAGCTGCGATAAAGAAGGTAGCGCTATGGATGAAGAATGGAAGAAAGACCGCAACGCCAAGAAGGAAGCTTGCTAAAGGTGGGCCTACGAAACTATTCATTACATACTCAGCTGACCACAATTTTCCATTGGCGCTTTCCAAGTTCTCCTTAGCGACCACCGATGGTAGAAAGGTTTGGCCGGCGTTATCGCGGAGCACTTCAGCGAATCCAAACAAAAGTGAGATTCCGACCAAGCTCCCATATAAGAGGTAATTGGTTTCTATGGCCGTTGATGCGGTGAGGTTGTTGAGCGCTGGAAGTGAGTTCCGCTCTAGGTAAATGGCGCCGGCAAGCACTAGGGCGAGCGCCCCTTGGGCGATATCCATCGCCACAATAATTTTCTTCCGATCAAAGCGATCTGTGATTACCCCCGCTGGGAGAGTGAAAATCAACCAAGGCAAGCGGCTCATTACCGTAATTAGCGCGATCAGGAATGGGTCTCGAGTTACGGCGGAGGCAAGCCATGGAAAAGCCACGGTCGCTAAGCCATCTCCGAGATTACTTGTGGCATGTGCGGTCCAAAGTCGCCAATAATTTTTTCCGAGTTTGGCCGATTTATCGCTCATGGGAAGACCCTAAACCATGGGCGCGCTGCTTTAGATGGTTCAATTGAGCGCTATGTCATTTTCCTTCGAAGTAAAGCGCACAATTCCGCAAGCGCTTGGACGAAGCGGAGTTATCGCTACCCCACATGGTGCGATAAAGACTCCCGCTTTTATACCTGTCGGAACTAAAGCGACAGTTAAAGCGGCCCTTCCAGATTCAATCGAAGATCTTGGCGCACAAGCAGTCCTAGCAAATGCCTACCATCTTTATCTACAACCCGGCCCAGAAACTCTTGATGCCGCAGGCGGCCTTGGAAAGTTTATGAATTGGAATAGACCGACATTTACCGATAGCGGCGGATTCCAAGTTATGTCACTTGGGGTTGGCTTTAAAAAAGTCATCGATATGAATGGTGACTCCCTAAATTCAGATGATCTGATTGCCGAAAAACGCGAATGCCTTGCTCATGTTGATGATGATGGCGTTACCTTCAAATCTCACCTAGATGGCTCAATGCATCGCTTTTCCCCTGAAGTTTCGATGCAGGTCCAACACCAAATCGGTGCTGACATCATCTTTGCCTTCGATGAGTTAACTACCCTTCATAACACTAGGAAGTATCAAGAGGAGTCCCTCGAACGCACCCGGCTCTGGGCTATCCGTTGCCTCGATGAACATAAGCGACTTACTGAATCAAGAAGCCATCGCCCTTACCAAGCGCTCTTTGGAGTGCTTCAAGGCGCCCAATATGAAGATCTACGCCGCAAGGCCGCCAAGGATCTTGGCGAGATGGAATCAAATGGAATCGCCTTTGATGGATTTGGTATCGGTGGCGCGCTAGATAAATCTAAGTTGGGAACGATTGTGAGTTGGGCGGTTGAAGAACTGCCGGTAAATAAGCCCCGTCACTTACTCGGAATTGGCGAGCCTGCTGACTTATTCGCCGGCGTTGAAAATGGCGCGGATACCTTTGATTGCGTAGCTCCCACCCGTGAGGCAAGAACCAGCGCTGTCTACTCCCCTACTGGTCGCTTCAACGTTTCCGGCGGCTCTTATCGAAAAGACTTCTCACCCATTGATTCCGAGTGCACTTGCTACACATGTAAGAACTACACCCGGGCCTATTTAAATCACCTTTTCCGCGCCAAGGAAATCCTCGGACCCACATTGGCCACGATTCACAATGTTCACTTCATCGTAAATCTTGTGGAGCGGATGCGCCTAGCGATTGGATCAGGAGACTTCTTTGAGTTAAAGAAGGAGTTCTTGGGGCGCTACAAGAACAGCGACTAGCTCTTTAGGTATGGTTCGGAACGAACCGAACAAAATCTAATTAATAGCGAAGCAACTACCGTCGTAAGAATCACATAAGTGATCGTTAGCGACTCAAGTTCAGTTGCAAAAGTCGTACTAGCGGCAAGTCCAGCGATGACAATTGAGAACTCTCCTCGCGGAATCAATAGCGCTGCGACCCGTCTTACTCCATGTTCCTCATCAACATCTTTCATCGCCCACCACGCAGTTACCCACTTGCTCCCGACTCCAATTGCGGTCAACACGAGCGCAGGCACCAATACGGCAGGAATGTCTGAGGTATCTGTTTGCAGGCCAAAGAAGAGAAAGAAGATTGCGGCAAAAAGATCACGAAGTGGGGCAAGTCGAACTCGTGCAACAATTGCTACATCTCCCGTAAGGATTAAACCAACCAAGAAGGCCGCGACTGCACCGGAGAAACCAATGTAAGTTGCAAGCCCAGAAGCAAGTAGGGCGGCACCAAAGACGGTCAAAAGAAGGGTCGCTGAGTCGCCCATAATTATTGGTGCGTGTGGGATATGAATTCCGCGAGCTGCCAAAATGAGCGCTCCGCCAGCAATGATTAGCGCGACCGAGATTGAAATTAGCCCAGTCACTAGAGCGACTGAGGCAATCAAAGCGCTCAAAATAGGAAGATAAACCGCAAGGAATAGGTCCTCGATAACAAGAACGCTGATTGCCCGCTTAGTTGAGGTGAGGCCATTGAGCCTTCCATCTTTAATAAATTGTGCAGCGATTCCCGATGAGGAGACATAGGTAATTCCGCCTAGAGCAAGCGCCCCGACAAATCCCCAGCCCATCAAAAGCCCAAAGAGCGCTCCCGGAATTCCATTTATGAGTACATCCATAATTCCAAGTGAGCGTCGCTCCTTCACAGTTTCAACTAACTCGCCCGCGGAATACTCAAGACCTAGAAGAAGTAGTAACAGAATCGCACCGATTTGGGCTCCCAAATTTAGGAAGTCATCGCTCAAATTTAGTTCGATAATCCCGCCGTTTCCGAAAAAGAGCCCAGCTCCTAAGAAAATCGGAACTGGAGAAAATTTGAACTTCGACGCTAAAAATGATGCAACACCAAGTAGCACCAGAACTGAGCCGATCTCTCCAAGAACAAGGCCATCCTCACGAGTTAAGGCTGCAGCTAATTCCATAAACTAACCCTGGGCAGCTTTAACGGCTTGCTTTAAATGAGCCCGTACATGGCGAGACATCATCGCCACATAATCAATAATCGTAATCTTCTCTCCATTTTGACGAACGCCAGCTCGAGCTAATTTCGCGCTATCTAAAGAGCCCAAAATCTCTAAGTTTCCTTTGCGAAGTGAATTAAAAGTGTCAACGGAAATCTTGAGTTCTCTATCTTCTTTGATTACTGCGAATGCATCTTCATCCCACGAGATGAAGTTGTAGTCATCACTTGTAAGCATCATTCTTAAGCGAAGTGAAAGTGAAATCTCAGCATCAGCGAGGTGGGCTAAGCATTGGGATGCGGTCCAGCCACCATCGGAGGGCTTCCTATTCATACTCAATCCGAAAGTTGTGGCAAAGCGAGCCACTTCATCGATATCTGCGCGGAATTGGTCGAGAATCTCTTTACTCATGGCCTGAATCTACCGGTCGATGCTTAGAGCGAATACTCTATTTCCATAATGAAAACGCATCGCTCAAATGTCTATTGCCGAAATGGCGCAGTTGCCGCAAGTCAGCCGCTTGCAGTAGCTGCCGGGCTTGAGACGCTCCGTCGCGGCGGAACGGCCATCGATGCGGCAATCACGGTAAGCGCGGTCCTCTCGGTAATCGAGCCAGGCGCCTCACACCTTGGTGGCGATGCCTTTGTTATTACCCATGATGGCGGCAACAAGCGCCAGATTGCATTTAATGGCAGCGGCGAAGCCCCAAATGGCGCTACCGCAAATCAATTCAATTCGAAGATCGATCATCATGGTTATAGATCAGCAACAGTTCCCGGCTTAGTATCGACTTGGTTTGAGATTCATGGCGCTGGTGGAAATCTTTCAATGCAAGAAATTCTTCAACCCGCCATCGAATATGCCAATACGGGATTCCCAGTCACCTCCGGTTTCGTAAAGAGAATTGCGCATCACCTAAAACAATTCCCGGAGACCGGCCTATTCTCCTCGCTAGATTTTCCAACCAATTTACGCGCCTGTGACTTGCTTGTTCAGCCAGAACTCGGGCGTTCCCTAGAAGCTATTGCTAACGATGGGCGGGGCGCCTTCTATGAAGGTGAGATCGCTAGCTCTCTGATTGAAAGCAGTAACGGTTGGTTTGATGCCAACGATTTAGCAAGACATAGAACGAGAGTCATTCAACCTCTAAAAGTTAGCTACCGAGGATTTGATATCCATGGTCAACCACCACCAAGTCAGGGAATGATCTTGATGGAGGAACTCTTACTCGCTGAGGGATTTGCGGTAATTGAGTTAAGTGAAGCCGAGCGAATTCATATGATGGTTGAAGCAAAGAAGATTGCCTTCCAAGATCGATATGAAACACTGGGAGATCCTGAGTTCATCGACATCAATTTAGCGAAACTCTTTGCAGCGAACTCCATAGAGTCACGGCGGACAAAGATTGATATGGCGAGAGCTAACACCAACCCGGTTCAATACAACCAAGAAGGTAGCGATACCACCTTCTTTTTAACTGCCGATCGTGATGGAAATGCCGTCTCTTGGATACAAAGCGTCTTTCACGGTTTTGGCGCCTCTTGGGTCATTCCTGGAACCGGAATCATTATGAACAATCGCTTAACTGGATTCTCACTTGATCCAAACTCCCCAAATTTCATTGCTCCAGGTAAGCGTCCGGCGCACACTTTAAATGCTTGGATCGCAACCCGCTCTGATGGTTCATTGGCCCATGTTGGCGGCACTCCTGGTGCAAATATCCAAGTCCAAACTAACTTTCAGTTAATCACAAATGCGATTGATCTATCGCTCTTGCCGCAAGAAAATGCCGAAGCCCCAAGATGGCAGCATTTAAATGGGCCATCGGCCTCGGATGCAGAAGAGAATTTCAACGGCGTCCTTCAAATTGAGAACCGTGTCTCAAAGCATGTTCTCGATGAACTCAAAAAACTCGGCCATGAAGTGCAAGAGCTATCGCAATTTGGCCATGGATCATCCGTCCAACTCTTAGAAGCTACCGATAGTGGATCCTTTATCCTCGGCTCAGACCCGCGCAGCGAGGGTCATGCAGCCGGCTTCTAATAGAATCCCGTTATGAAACTCTTTGACGAACTAGGCGGACCTTTCGATTTAATATTCGGGCTACCCGTTCATCCGCTAGTTGTTCATAGCGCCGTAGTTCTAGTTCCACTTGTCGCAATCGCCGCCTTAGCTATGTCTTATCTTCCAAGTTTCTCGCGTCGCTACGGAAAGCTTGTAATCATCTTCGCCGTAATCGCTCAAGTTTCATTATTTGTTGCAAAACAAAGTGGAGAATCATTTGAGGAGCGACTTGGTAAAGAGGTTGAGCGCCACGCTGAATTTGGTGAGATTGCTCCCTTTACTTTTATCCCACTCTTGATACTTCTCTTCATTCGTTGGCGGATGGATCGAGAAGGCGCGACGATTGGTTCTCCAGTTGTGCGTCGCTTAGTCTCAATCCTTTTAATAGCTGCCGCAATCCTTGCGCTTATCTACATCTTCTTAACAGGCCACTCCGGCGCTGAATCAGTTTGGGGATGGGTAAAAGATCGCTGATTAGCGTTTAACGAGGCGGAATAGCGCTACCGCAATCAACCCGCTTACGAGCGAACCGAAAATCACAGCAGTAACTGCAAGATCTTGATTTGGACCTTCTTCAAAAGCCAACTTCGCAATGAATATTGCAACGGTAAATCCAATTCCCGCCGTGCTCCCAGTCGCAAAGAGCTTTATGCCTCTACCGCCCTCAGGAAGCTCCGCTAATTTCACCTTCGCGGCCGCTTTAGCTGTTACAAATACTCCTAGTGGTTTTCCAAGTACGAGTCCAGCAACAATTCCCCAGGCAATTGGCGAGTTAAGTGCATCGGAAATAGCCTCAGAATTCAATTCAACTCCGGAGTTGGCAAATGCGAAGAGTGGAACAACTATCAAAGTGGAGAGGTTATGAAACTTGGCCTCTAACTTCTCAACAATAGTTACTTGACCATCCTCAGAATCGCTCCATTCCGCATCATTTATTGGAGTCGCTGGAGCGAGTACGCCCATGATTACGCCTGCGAGCGTTGGATGTAACCCTGCTTTGTAGAGGCTGTACCAAAGTAGCCCGCCCACAAAGATGTATACGTAAATCTTCATGACTTTCATTCTCTGAAGAAGTAGCGTCACAAGTATTGCAAACAAGCCGGCGAATAACCATGAAAAAACAACCCCGCTTGAATAGACCAGGGCGATAATCAAGATTGCTCCGATGTCATCAATCACCGCAAGTGCCAATAAGAATGCCTTGAGCCCCTGGGTCACAGTCGAACCCATTAGAGCTAGTACCCCAACAGCAAGAGCAATATCTGTTGCGACCGGAATTGCCCAACCTTCTGGGGCAACATCCCCGGCGATAGCTAAATAGATGACTGCAGGAACGGCCATTCCGCCAATTGCGGCGAAGAATGGCGCCGCTGCCTGACGCAACTTCGAAAGATGTCCTGAGGTAATTTCTCGTTTAATCTCAAGGCCAACCACAAAGAAGAAGATGGTCATTAATCCATAATTGATTAACTTAAGAACTGTCATCTCAAGGAAGATTCCTAAGGAATCAATCGTGAAATCAACTTCCAAGAAACTTACATAAGCATCAGAAACTGGTGAATTCGCAGCAACCAGACCCAAAACCGCAGCAATAAGCAAAAGGACTCCGGATGAGCTCTCGCGATGGAGAAAATCACGGAGTGGTGCGATGCGACGGGCCATGCGATAACTATGCCAAATCAGGGCTCTATTAGGCTTACGACATGTCCTCGCTCTTCGATCCAATGACGATTCGTGACGTAACTTTTTCTAATCGCATCTGGGTCAGCCCAATGTGCCAATACTCAGCAATTGATGGAGTAGCAACGCAATGGCACGACGTACACATTGGTTCGTTTGCAACGGGCGGCACCGGATTGATCATGATGGAAGCAACAGGCGTTGTTCCTGAGGGTCGAATTTCAACTGCATGTCTTGGGCTTTGGAACGACGCGCAAACTGAGCGCTTAAAACCAATCGTCGACTTTGCCCACTCGATGAGCACGAAAATTGGAATCCAGCTTGCGCACGCCGGAAGAAAGGCTTCTTGTCTGCCACCGTGGAGCGATCATCCAATGGCATCTAAAGAAGAAGGTGGTTGGGATTGCGTTGCGCCGAGCGCGATTTCATTCGGTGGAAAGTATCCGGTTCCCAAAGCGCTCACTAAGGAAGAAATTCAAGAATTAATCACCGCATTTGCAAATTCTGCAAAGCGCGCCGTATCTGCCGGTTTTGATTTAGTTGAGATTCATGCCGCTCATGGTTATCTAATTCACCAATTTCTCTCCCCGATCTCAAATGAACGCGAAGATGAATATGGTGGCTCATTTGAAAATCGCACTCGTTTCATTTTGGAGATCGCCCGCGCTGTTCGCAGCGCAATCCCAAATGGAATGCCGCTCTTCGTCCGAATCTCGGCTTCTGATTGGCTCGAAGATGGTTGGACCATCGATGAATCAGTTGAACTTTGTAGGCTCCTTAAGGATGTTGGCGTTGACCTAATAGATGTCTCATCGGGAGGAACAAGCTCAGGGGCTCCCGTCCCAGTCGGTCCTGGATATCAAGTTCCATTTGCAACGCGGATTCGAAATGAAGCGAAGCTCCCAACCTGTGCGGTCGGATTGATAACTGAGAGCAAGCAAGCAGATCAAATCGTTAAGAATGGCGAAGCTGATGCGGTAATGATGGCCCGCGAATTCCTGCGCAACCCAAGATGGCCACTTCAAGCAGCAAAAGAGCTAAATGCCGATGTTAATTGGCCAAATCAGCTAATTCGCGGCAAAGGCTGAGACTCCTTCAGCCAGTAACTCTTTAACTCTCGGCACAACCTTCGTTGCATAAAGTTCAATCGACTTCATCAACTTGCTATGTGGCATCGGTCCATTTGCGTACTTGAAATCGAAGCGATCGGCTCCAACTGAGGAGATCGCATAGGCAATCTTGCGAGCAACAGTTTCTGGGCTTCCTACATAGAGCGAGCCATGGCGTACTTCATTTAGGTAATGCTCTTTCGTAGTTGGACCCCAACCGCGCTCGCGTCCAATCCGACCGAACATTGCGTAGTAATGCGGCCACTGCTCCTCAATCGCAGTCTCATCATTGTCACTAATGTGGCCTGGAGAATGTATCGAAATAGTTAGCATCGGTTTGTTGAATTCAGCTAACGCTCTTCCATATAGATCTGCAAATGGTTTGAAACGAGCTGGATCTCCACCGATGATTGCGAGCGCAAGATGTGCACCCATCTTTGCTGCGCGCACGACGGATTCTGGGGTTCCACCAACTCCAACGCGTAGTGGAATACCGCCGCGTTCGGTCTTTGGATAAATCTCTTGATTGTTCAAGGGAGCGCGAACGCTTCCCGACCAAGTTACCGGACGCTCCTTTAGCGCTTCCGCAAGTATCTGTAATTTCTCTTCAAAAAGAATTCCATAATCAGATAGCTCGTAACCAAATAGCGGAAATGATTCGATAAATGATCCGCGTCCTGCGGTTATCTCTGCTCTTCCATATGAGAGCGCATCAATCGTTGCAAATCTCTGGTAAACGCGGATTGGATCGTCGCTGGAAAGAACTGTTACTCCAGTTCCAAGACCAATCTGCTTTGTGACCGTAGCAAGTCCAGCAAGAACGGTATCTGGAGAGGAAACTGCAAAATCATCACGGTGATGTTCGCCGACATTGAAATTACTTAGGCCAAGAGAATCCGCCAAGACGCCTTGGGCAATCACATTTCTAATCGTCTGGGCGGCGCTAATCGGAGCGCCCGCATCATCATTTTGGGTATCCCCGAAGGTATCGAGGCCAAAGCGGAGCTTGTTGAGATCCATGGCTAGACCCTAAACCAACTTAGTTGAATCTTCAACTAATGCTCATTCGACCTAAGAGGCCACATCCCGACGCTTAAACATGTAACCGGTCACAAGTGCCGCCGCAGTAGTCATGGCGGAAACCCTGATGAATGCCTCCGAATAACTCGGCACATCGGTTACCCCGATGGGAGCTCCACCGTTGGCAACAACCGAAAGCAGCGAACCTGGCAGCCAATTTCCCGATGGGCTCCAGGCAATCGAAAGAATTGATTCCACTATGAAGAGCCAGCCCACACCAATTGAAATCGAACTGATTGGCGAGCGCAGAAGCAGTCCAAGAACCATTCCAATTGTTCCGTAGCCAAAAGTAGAGATCAGCACATTTACAAATGTTTCAAAGAGGTTGGTCCACGCCTCACTCGTAGTCCACGCAACTGTGGATACTTTCGCCGTACCAGAAAGCGCAAAGGCGAGAACAACGCTCGAGATAGCGCTAAACAAGACGGTGAAAAAAGCAAAGAGCCCCATGGATAGATATTTACCAATTAGCAATCTAATCCTTCTTGGCTCGCGAACCAGGAGGCTTCGTAAAGTTCCATATGTGTATTCCTGAGCAGTTTGAGCAGCAAACACACATAATGCAACTATTCCAAGTAGCCCTGCTGAGCTACTGAAACCGATAGAGATTCCGCTTGGAAGCGCCAAAATATCTCGAGTTATTCTCTGACCACGATCGGCATTTCCCATTTCTGAATCTATAAGTAAAAAGAGAAGCGAGACCACCAAGGCAGTCACGGCCACAACCGCACCCATGCTGCCGAAGAAGAGAGTTGGACGGCGAAGTTTGCGCCACTCGGCACGGAAAATTTTCATCGCTCTTCCTCTGTCATAGTAAAGAAGGTCTCTTCCAAGGTAGGGCGAACCGGGGTAATCTGCTTCAAAACAATCTCGTTTTCAAAGGCCAATTCATTAAGTTCGGCGCCCCACTTTTCATCCGCATCTATTCGCAGCTCATCTCCTTCTAGGAGGGCTGGATGGCCAATCTCATCGACAAGCTTCTTAAGGCGCTTTAAATCACTTGTTTTGGTGGCCCTTACGACGATAGTTGGCCGCGAACGGTGCAACAGCTCCTCGGTCTTACCGAAGAAAATCACTTCACCTTTGCGGAGCATGACTAAATACTCAGAAATCATCTCTATCTCAGATAAGAGATGTGAGGAGACGAAGACGGTGACGCCCTCTTTCGCTAGCTTTGAAAGCAAATCACGAATCTCTTGGATTCCTGCAGGATCTAGTCCATTAGTTGGTTCATCAAGGATCAACAATTTTGGGTTTGGAAGAAGCGCCGCAGCAATACCAAGACGCTGTTTCATTCCCAGCGAATACGTCTTG
>Ga0194115_10007306_pt1 | contig 11000 bp, 9 predicted proteins | sample TA2MahsurfametaG_3_FD_148656 | JGI IMG/M metagenome (GOLD analysis project Ga0194115, IMG submission 148656) | Freshwater microbial communities from Lake Tanganyika, Tanzania - TA2015002 Mahale S4 surface | ecosystem: Environmental > Aquatic > Freshwater > Lake | place: Tanzania: Lake Tanganyika... | reverse complement strand
GCTCAAGACCGGGGTCCCGATGATCCATGAGGTGCTGACGGTCGCGGGCGTGGAGCAGGCGCGGGTCCGGTGTCTGGACCCGAAGACCAACCGTGGACGCGAGGCGGCCCGCACCGCGCTCGAGATGGCGCACCTCCTGGCGCACTTCCGGGGCACATTGTCCCCTCGGTAACCCCACCCTCCCGGCGTCATGCACCTCCGGCTCCCGACTCCTCCGCGGATCCCGAGGGTGTCTGCCCTGGGGGGGGTGATGTGGGTCCTTCTTATTCTGGTGTTGGCTGGATGTTCCCGACGCGGGGAGCCGGTCGCCACCCCGCCGCCGCTAGAGCAGGCCTCCACTCCAACCCGGTCCCAATCGGTCCCTGCGTCCGATGACCGGATCCCACGTCAGGGAGGTCCGGAGGGCTATCTCGGTTCCGAATCCTGCAAGGAATGCCATGGGGATCAGTTCCAGTCCTGGCATCAGACGTATCATCGGACCATGACCCAGCGGGCCTCCCCGGAGACCGTGCGGGCCAATTTCAGGAATGTTGTCCTCACCAACGATGGCACCCGTTTCCGGCTGTCGCAGGAGGGACAGGCCCTCAAGGTCCGCCTCGAGAAGGTGGCCCCGGGTCCGTTGTCGGACGCGGGCACGCCGGTCCTCGACACCGAGGTGACCCTCGTGACGGGGTCCCATCACATGCAGGTGTTCTGGATGCCGGAAGGCAGCGGCAACCTGCAGGTGGGCTTCCCGTTCACCTGGCTGATCCCCGAGCAGCGGTGGGTGCCGCGCAACTCGACCTTCTTGCGTCCCCCGGGGATGTCGCATCAATCGGAGGCCTGGAATGTCACCTGCAGTCGGTGTCACACCACGGCGATCGAACCGCGGGTCGACCCTGTGGCGAGGCGCATGGACACCCGGGCCGCCGAGCTCGGCATCTCCTGCGAGGCCTGCCACGGACCCGGTCGGGCCCATATCGAGGCGCGTCGGGCCGCCGGTCTGAACGCCCCGAAGCCCGATCCGACCACCCTCGCCCGTGAGATCGTCCATCCCGAGAAGATCGATCCGGTGAGGGCGTCCGAGACCTGTGGGTTCTGCCACTCGATGAAGTGGATCGATCGCGCCGAGAACTGGCGGCAGGACGGCTTCCGGTTCCGCCCCGGCGATGTGCTGGCGGACACCACTCCCCTCATCCAGCCGGACGAGGTGGAACGCGTGCCGGGACTGCGCGAGTACATCGCCCGCAATCCCCAGCTCCTTGAGGATTTCTTCTGGTCCGACGGCATGGTTCGTGTCAGCGGCCGGGAACACAACGGACTCGTCCAATCCCCGTGTTTCAAGGGAGGCCGGTTCTCCTGTTTGTCATGTCATTCTCTCCACGAAAGCGAGCCGGCCGACCTCCTGGCTGTGAACCGGCAGGATGCTCGGGCTTGCACGCAGTGCCATGAGCGGTTCCGGGAACCGGCCGTCCAGGAGGCCCATACGCACCACCGGCCCGGATCCTCTGGGAGCGACTGCTACAACTGTCACATGCCGCACACGACCTACGGGGTCCTCACCGCGATCCGAAGCCATGAAGTCAGTAGCCCAAGGGTGGATGTGGAGCTGTCCACAGGCCGGCCGAACGCCTGCAATCTGTGTCATCTGGATCGCACCCTGGACTGGACTGCTGGGCATCTGGAGCGGTGGTACGGTCAGAAGGCCCCGGTGCTGGACGAGGTGCAGCGGACGGTGGCGGACTCCGTCCGGATCACACTGGCGGGGGACGCGGGCCAGCGGGCCCTCATGGCCTGGCACCTGGGATGGGCCCCAGCCCGGGCGGCGTCGGGGTTCGACTGGATCGCTCCCTACCTGGGGCAGTTGATGGACGATCCATACGCGGCGGTGCGATGTGTCGCGGAGCGATCGCTCCGTGGGACTCCGGATCGGGTCCCCACGGGATATGACTACGTCCTTTCCCCAGGCCAGCGTTCCCCAGCCCTGGAGGCCGTTCTGGGCCCGTGGAAGGCCCGCCTTGGGAAGAGCGGCGATTCCTTCCCGGCACCGGTCCTGGTGGGGCGGGATGGCGTCGGGGTGGGCGGCGAGGTGTGGCGGGGTCTCCTGGAGGATCGCGACGAGCGACCGGTGCGTCTCCGGGAATGAGCCCGCCTGGGGCGTCGAGGTCTGGAGGTCTGCGATCGGTCCGGATGAGGCCCGGGGCATCCCGGGTCGGCCGCCGAATAAGTCGACCTGGGCCGGTTTCCGCTCTTGCCTCGGCCTGAAAAAAGCGTATCTCACTCGTCCCCCGGGGCTTGCCTAGGCGAGTTCCCGGTTTCCCCATCTGTCCCGTACAGGCGGGCGCGGAGTCTTGGGCCGTCTGGTCCGGGAACCGTGTTGAGGAAAGGACGTGAACGTGATTTGAGCGAAATCAAACTCAAGAAAGGCGAACCGATCGATCGGGCCCTGCGCCGACTGAAGAAGAAGGTCGACCGGGAGAACACCCTTCGTGAGGTCCGCAACAAGCGGCACTACGAGAAGCCGAGCGAGCGCCGCCGCCGCAAGCTCAAGGTGGCCAAGTTCAGCGCGATGCTGGCCGCCCGCTACGCCGATCAGTGATGAACGGTCTGTCGTATTGAATCCCATGTCGCCGGTTGTTGTCTGAAGGGGCACCTCCGGCGACTTTTCACTTTCATGTACTCCCTTTCGACCTGTTGGAACTCCGGACGCCACACCGACGGCCGGGCGATGCTGCGAGAGATCCGTGAGCTCGGCTTCGAGTATGCCGAGCTGAGCCATGGCATCCGGATCAGCCTGTTGCCCGGCATCCTCGACGCCGTGCAGGCGGGTGAGATCAAGATCTCGACCCTCCACAATTTCTGCCCGTTGCCCATGGGCGTGCATTGGCCGGCACCGAACCTGTTCAAGTTCAGCGCCGAGGACCGCCGGGAACGGGAGTCGGCCTGGAAACACTCCCTCAAGACGATCGAGACCGCCGCACGGGTCGGCGCCAAGCTGGTGGTCCTGCATTCGGGCCAGGTCGACATCAAGGACTACAACGAGAAGCTCGAGGAGATGGTCGCCTGCGGCGAGCGCGAGACGCCCCGGTATCGCAAGCTGGTCGAGGAGATGGACTCCAAACGGGAGCGCCGGAAGGAACGCCCCCTGGAGCTGGCCCTCGACATGATCCGCAACCTGGCGGATGCCGCTGCCGCCGAGGGTCTGCTGCTGGGCATCGAGAACCGGGAGGCGGTCGAGGAGATCCCGTTCGACCACGACCTCCCCATCTTCCTTGCCCAGCTGCCGCCGAACGTCCGTTACTGGCACGACTGTGGGCATGCCCAGATCAAGGAGAACCTTGGCCTGATCCAGCATGCGCTCCATCTGGAGGGAATGGCCGAGCGACTGGAGGGACTGCATGTGCACGATGTGATCGCCGACGAGGAGGGTCAGCACGACCACAGCCCGCCGGGTTCAGGCATGATCGACTACGGCGCGCTTCGCCCGTTTGTCCGACCCGAGCACATCAAGGTCCTTGAGCTCAGTCCCGGCACCGAGACGGAGTATGTCCGTCGCGGGTTCGCGCACATCAGGTCGGTCTGGGGTGAGGAGTAGGGGTCCGTCGTGCGTGTCCCGTCGATCCCGAGCGTGGCCCGAGCCCTCGTGGGCTGGCTGCTGCTGGCGGTGATCCTGCACGTCATCTTCTGCAACGAGGTCCAGCTGGAGCTGCTGAGAGATGGGGGACCTGAATGGGCCTCGATGGGGAAGTGGGAACAGCGTCGGCTGGCCTGGATCCATGGGCCGCTCGCCCTCTGGGCCACCTTCCGTCTCCTCGATGGCGTGAGCCTGGCCACCGCGTTTCTCCTGTGTGGACTCCTCGTGGCCCTCGGGGCATGGCGCTGGAGACAGGTCCTGCAGGAACAGGGATTGTCCATGGGAGGCAGGGACGTCGTTCGGATCTCCCTGATCGCCCAGTTCTTCAACGCCTTTCTTCTCGGCACGGCCGGCGGGGATGTCATCAAGGCCTGGTATGCCGCCCGGAGCTGTCCGAACCAGGAGGGGGCGGCGGCGGTGACCGTCTTCGTCGATCGACTGCTCGGCATGCTGGGCCTCCTGGTGGTCGCCGCTGTGCTCGTGATCGATCACTGGCACCTGGTTCAGGATTTCCAGCGGTTCCAGGTGGTCGCCCTGACGCTGCTGCTCATGCTGATGGCGGCCTTGGGTCTGCTGGTGGCGGGGTTCTACACCCGGTTGCTCGAGCAGGGCGGATGGATCTCGAGGCTCGCGGAGAGGATTCCGCACGGGACGTCGGCGCTTCGGGCTCTGGCGACCTGTCGGCAGTTGGGTCGTCGTCCCTGGTTCCTCGTCCGGATGCTGGCGCTGTCGGCCGCCATCGGGATCGTGGTGGCCCTCACCTATGTGGTGCTGGCCCGTGGGCTTGGGATGACTGTCGATGCCTCATTCATCGCCCTGGTCTCCCTTTTGGTCATCTGCATCGCCGCCCTCCCGGCAACCCCCTCTGGCCTTGGGGTGCGGGAGAACCTCTTCGTCTGGCTGCTCTCGATCCCCGGATTGTCCCTCAAGCCCGGACTCGCCCTCTCGCTTTCCCTGATCGCCTACACCGTCAACCTCGTCTGGAGCGCCATCGGCGGTCTCGTCTACCTCCTCGCGGCCGACCGGAACCGGATCCAGGACTTCGCGACGAAGGGACGGTGATCCCGGGCGGAAGCGACCCGATGCGGCGTCACTTCCCGGATGCCTTCTCCGGCGTCGCCATTGCCTCGCGGAGCGACTGCACCAGCGCCCCGGCGGACCATTCGTTGCCGCGGAAGACCTGCACGAGTCGACCGTCGGGTCCAATCACGAGGGTCCGAAGGTTGTGGTTCTGGTCCGCGATTGACACCCCCCGGCCGAAGTAGAGCCCCACGCTGGTGGCGAAGGGCTCGATCTGGCCGAACCCACCCGTCGCCAGCGTCCAGTGCCTCGGATCGGCCTTCCAGCGCTGGCCGTAGGCCTTCAGGACCTCGGGTGTGTCGAACTCCGGATCGAAGGTGATGGAAAGCAGGTGCCAGTTGGTGGCCTCGACCTTCTGTGCGGCAAACGCGGCCTGGACCTCGGCGAAGCGCTCGCTCATGCGGGGACAGAACAGCGGGAACGGGCACCGGGTGAAGATGAACGAGACCGCGAGGGCCTGTCCCCGGAAGGATTCCAGCCGGACGGTCTGGCCGACCTGGTTCGTGAAGGCGTAGTCCGGGACCAGGTCCCCGGGCTTTAGATCCGGCACGTTGGGGAGCACCCGAAAGGCCGCGTTGGTCGCGGTCGGGGTCGCAGCCGGGGCGTTCGTGACGACCGGCTTCCGGGTCGCCGGATCCGCCTTGGCCACGACCTTGACCTGGTCGATCCACCCATCGGTCTCGGTCACCCGCAACCGGAACTCCACGGAGTCGCCGGGGTCGACCCCGTCCAGCTCCCGGGATTCCCGGACCGTGAACGGCATGGTCATGGCGGGCATGTATCCGGGGATCTCCTCATGACGGATCACCGCCTCGCGTTCCGGGCGCTTCAGCGACTTCACCACTCCGCGGACCGTGTAGTTGGTGATGCTGGAGGAGGCGCTGCCAGGGGCTGGCGCCTCCGGCTTGGGGTTGCACCCCCAGCCGACCAGCAGGGCGAACGCGAACCACGCCGCGATCTCAAGGTGGATGATCCTCATGCGCCGAGGATGGTGGCGGGGCGGGGATCGGGCAAGGTGGTGCCGTGACTGGAATGAAAAACCCGGCAGTCCGCGAGGGGAGCTGCCGGGTTGGAGGGGGTTTCGAGGCTCAGCCCACAAGGGCCGGCTGCGCTGCTGGAACCGGGAGCAGTCCCGCGTTGTCGAAGACGTAGCGTCCACGGGGCCGCGGGGGCCGATCCTTCTTCGGACGGTCGCCCTTGGGTTCCTGGGCCTTCGGTGCCGAGGGCTCCGGCTTCGGGGTCGGCTTCTTGGCCGTCTCGAGCAGTCCGTTGGCGAACTCGATCACATGGCCCTGGTGGATGAGCCAGTGGAGGTTGCCCAGCAGCTCCTGCTGTGCAGCGGTCGGCGCGGGGGCGGCAGGGGTAGGCGCTGGGGCTGGTGCGGCTCCCTCTGCCGGTGCCGATGAGGCTTCAGGCGCAGGAGTCACCGGTGCCGGAGCTGCCTCAGGGGCCGGGCTTGGCGCGATCGCCTCGACCAGCTGCTTCCGTGTCGTCCTGGCATTCGCATTGATGAACTCGATGATCTGACGCAGCCCCGGCTGGACTGCGGTCGCGTCGAGATCGAGGAAGTGGGGCCGGGCCACGGCCACGTGCACGACAGTCTTGTCGCGCTTGAAGAACTGCAGACCCGCCTGTGCGAAGGCGCCACTCAGAGAGGTCATGGTGCGGATCGGGAACCGACGCTCCCGATCCATGGTCACGCGCAGGAGTCGGAGGAGGGGTTCGGGCAGACGCGGGGCGTTCGGGGCCCGGTTGAGCGTCCAGTGCGAGACCTCCTTCACAAGGTTGATGGCGTGTACCGATCGGAAATGGATCTCCACCTCGCCGATGGAGTGGAGGGTCTGGGCCTCCGGGACGTTGAGCGTGGTGTACTCCAGACGTTGGCTCTGCCCGTCCACCCACTGCTTCACGGCAGCCTCATCCTTGACGATCCGTACCTTGCTCTTGAAGACCTCGAACGGCAACCGGGGCGCCCGCTGGGCGTGGATCTCGCGGAGACGCTCTTGGTATCCGTGGTAGTTCGGAGGACCCAGGACGATCTCGTCGAACATCGCCACCAGGGTCCAGACACCCTTCGGCGGATCACACGGCTGGGTCTGGGTCTGGTAGAAGGTGTCGAAGTGGGCCTTCAGCGCATGGCGGACCGCATCGGCCTCGCTCAGCCAGATGCTGTCGTCCAGCGAGCACACGAACAGCCGTTGCGGTGGCTGTCCGTCCCTTCCATTCAGGACCCGGAAGGTCACCTCGTAGCGGTCGGGCTTCTGGACCACCAGGCCGGCCACCTCGAGCAGCGGGTAGGCGCGGCCTCCCAGCTTGATCTGCCGCGCGAGGGAGGAGACGCCGGCAGGATCCGGACGGAGATCGATGTCGACGGGGATCAGTGGCTCGGGAGCCTCGCGACGATCGGGACGACGTCCATCCCGGGGGCGACCTGGATGACCGCCCTCACCGGCCTGGGTGGGATCCCAACGGAGTCCACCGCCACCACCACCGGGTCCCCCCGGCCCTCCTGGACCCCGTCCACCAGGGCGGGGGCCGAAATCACGTCGCGGTCCGCGGTCGGGACGGGGACCGAATCCACCGCCACCACCGAAGCCGCCACCCCCCCTCCCCCCCCCGCGTCCAGGTCCACCCGGACGGGGCGGGCGATTACCGTGGGGTCCGCGTCCGTCCCTGCGTTCCGCGCCCTCGCTGCCGTCGTATTTGGCGTATTTGCTGGCGTTCGCATCGCCGGGGTTCTGGGCCCAGGAGGGAAGAAAGGCCTTCTCCAAGTCGAGGGCGAGGTCGAGGGATTCACTCATATTCTTAAAGGCTCCACGGACCGCCGTGCAGTTTGGTGATGTTCAGAGCAGAAAAAGATGCGGACCGCGGACCTCAAATGCAAGCGCTGGGATTTTGTCGGGAACCCCTTTGCGGGCCGAACTCCCCGAAAGAGGCCTTGAGTGGCGAAACCCCTTGGCTCCAGTACGGTCCCGACCATGCCGGAGCTCCCAGAGGTCGAAGTGCTGTGCCGTAGGCTAGCCCCGCGGCTGGCGGGTCGGATCCTCCAGCGGGTGGAAATCCATCGGCCCGCCTCGATCCATCGTTCATCGACCCGGACATTCACGGGCCACTGCATCGGGAGAGTTTTTGGACCCGTGTCACGACGGGCGAAACGACTCCTCTTCGGACTGAACTCCGATGGCGGGCTTCCGGATGGGTTCCTCCAGATCCATCTGGGCATGACCGGTCGGGTGGCCATCGGGGACAGCGACCAGGAATCCCCAGCCTATCCGGCGGTCACCTTTCATCTCGACCATGGACGACTGGTGTTCTCGGACGCCCGGGGTCTGGGTCGGATCGATCGGGTCTGGGTCATGCCCGAGGGCCTTGGGCCTGAACCCCTGGATCCGGAGTTCACTCCCGGACGTCTGGCCACCGCGCTTGGCAATAGCTCACAGCCCATCAAGGTGCGCCTGATGCATCCCCAATGCCTCGCGGGGATCGGCAACATCTACGCCGCGGAGTGTCTGTTCGAAGCAGGAATCCATCCGAAGCGCCCGACCCGGGATCTTCGGGAGGCAGAGGTCCACCGGCTGCACCGGGCCATCCGCTCCGTGCTGTCCCAGGCCATCCATGTCGGGTGGGCGGCCACCCGGTCCGGGAATCCCGCGAAGTGGACCCTGTTTCATCGGGAGACGAGAGGCCTTGGGTCCGATGGGAAGGGGTCTGGATTCCGGGTTTATGACCGCGAGGGAGCTCCGTGCCCCCGATGCGGCCTGCCAATCCAGAGGATCCGACAGGCATCGAGGTCCACCTATGTCTGCCCGGGTTGCCAACCGCTCAAACCGTGAGGATCCTACTGAGAGTCGGGTTCTTGAAGGTCTGCGTCGCGGTCTGTTTCCCAAAAACGCGTTGACCCGACCCCCTTCCCGAATACGCTGCCCGCTCGTTTTTCTCATCCTGAAACTTAGCAAACGAAATCAAGAACATGCCTGTCAAAGTAGCGATCAATGGGTTCGGCCGAATTGGCCGTCTGGTCTTCCGCGCCATGGTGGAGCAGGGCCTCGTCGGCAAGGAAGTCGAGGTCGTCGCCGTCGGTGACCTCGTCCCGGCCGACAACCTGGCCTACCTCCTGAAGTACGACTCCACCCAGGGTCGTTTCCAGGGCACGGTCAGCAGCAAGAAGAGCTCGCCTGAAAAGGCGGAAGACGACGTCCTCGTCGTCAACGGTGCCGACATCCACGTCGTCAGCGCCAAGTCGCCCGCCGAGCTGCCCTGGAAGCAGTTCGGGGTGGACATCGTGATCGAGTCGACCGGTCTTTTCACCGAGGCGGAGAAGGCCAAGGGCCACATCACCGCCGGTGCCAAGAAGGTCATTATCTCGGCCCCAGGCAAGAACGAGGATATCACGGTCGTGATGGGGGTGAACCACGACAAGTACGACGCCTCCAAGCACCACATCATTTCCAACGCGAGCTGCACCACGAACTGCCTCGCCCCGCTGGTCCACGTCCTCCTCAAGGAGGGCTTTGGCATTGAGGAAGGTCTCATGACCACCGTCCATGCCTACACCGCCACCCAGAAGACGGTGGACGGTCCCTCGAAGAAGGACTGGAAGGGTGGCCGTACCGCGGCCCAGAACGTCATCCCGAGCGCCACCGGTGCCGCGCGGGCCGTCGGCCTCGTCTGCCCCGAAGTCAAGGGCAAGCTTACCGGCATGGCGTTCCGCATCCCGGTCCCGACCGTTTCGGTCGTCGACCTCACTGTGAAGACGGTCAAGGAGACCAGCTACGCCGAGATCAGCGCCGCGATGAAGAAGGCCAGCGAGACCTACCTCAAGGGCATCCTCGTCTGGACCTCCGACGAGGTTGTCAGCACCGACTTCATCCACGACAACAGCAGCTCGATCTTCGATGCAGGCTCCGGCATCGAGCTCAACAACCGGTTCTTCAAGCTGGTGAGCTGGTACGACAACGAGTGGGGCTACAGCAACCGCGTCGGTGATCTCATCAAGATGATCATCGCCAAGGGCCTGTAATCGCAGGTTGATCCTGTTGAACAGCGGCGGACGCCAAGGCGTCCGCCGCATTTTGTGGTCCACGGCTTTCCGGCAAGGGCCTGACGGATCCCCAAGAAGGAGTCCGTGGAGGAAACCAGGGCCAGGTCATCACTCCACTGCTAATCCCTGCCTAGCGGCGCGCGTGGGGTCGCCTTCGCGAGCTGTCGCAGTCGCAACGCTGCCGCCACCCCCTTCTTGGCGGGGTGACGAACGGCGTGTCGGATCAGCCAGTTGCGTTCCTCCGCGGCACTGGAAATCCAGCGTTCGCAGATACCGAAGGCCAGCTCCGGATGGTCCTTCGCGATGTCGCCCAGGTGGTTGGCCACGCTGCGCCGGACGTGTTCCGACGGGTCATCCCGCAGCGCCTCCAGGATCGGGATGACCGGGCTTGGATCCTGGAGGAAGGCGGGAATCCGGATCGCTCAAGGCAGTCGGGATCGGGTGCCTTCGCTGCACAGCCGACGCACGTGCGGATCCGGATCCTGCGTCCATTCCATGAGCCGTGCGAGGGTCCGCGCCGGCCACTGGATGAGGAACAGGCGCAGTGAGAACTCCGCGCTGAAGCGCCGGGTCAGCTCATGCTGGGCGACCATCGAGGTCTCGAACGGATCGCGCCCGCCGTTCTCCGCCGGGTCGAGTCCGTACAACGCGACGAAGGAAACGCGCGGCAGGTAGAAGAATACCCCCAGCCCGAGCCCTTCGGTGCGCGACAGTGCCGGGGTGAGGGAGCGGATCAGGATGGCGACGGCGTCCTCATAGGTGCGTGGCAGATGTCGCCGGAGGATCCGTGCGAGGTGTTCGCCGCGTCGGAGAAGCGACAGCGGACCTAGGCCCTCAAGAGCGTCCCGTTGAAACCCGGCGGCATCGAAGGCCGGATGGACCAGCGCGATGTTGCCGGCGAGACACTCGATGGCCTCGCGGTCGAGGAGCTGGGCGAGGGAACTGCCCTTGAGGATCGAGCGAGGCGCCTCGGGTAGCCGCGGTCCGGCGGTGGCGATCGACGCCGTCTTCGAGGTCCGCATCGACCCACCGTGGCAGTCCTCCGACCCTTGGGCAACGATGCGACCGGTGGCGCAACCGCGTTGCGGTTGGGACGATAGCGTTTGGGGACAGGTCACCCAGGGTGGCCTCGCGGGCTCGACAACCCTGGGCTGGGGGCTGAAATCCCGTTGGGCTTGGGCGGCGTTTGGAAGCTGCGCCCGAGCCGGCCCGCCTTTGCGATGGGCAGCGCCCGAGGACTCGGTCACGCTTGGCCCGTGAGGCCGT
>Ga0194115_10007303_pt1 | contig 11002 bp, 17 predicted proteins | sample TA2MahsurfametaG_3_FD_148656 | JGI IMG/M metagenome (GOLD analysis project Ga0194115, IMG submission 148656) | Freshwater microbial communities from Lake Tanganyika, Tanzania - TA2015002 Mahale S4 surface | ecosystem: Environmental > Aquatic > Freshwater > Lake | place: Tanzania: Lake... | reverse complement strand
TTATAGTTTGACCTAAATCAATAGTTGATACAGTTGATGTGTCATCAACAAATTTAATATTTGGATTTGTAATTGACGAGTTACCAATATTTGTAATTGTATTTGTTGAACCTGAAATTGATTTATTTGTTAAAGTATTTGTAGATGAAATTGTAGGTACCACAACACCTTCAACAGCTAAAACACCAGCAGAGTTACGTGATAATGTTGTATCTGAAGCGTGGCCTAATTCTAATGTGCCAACACCTAATGCTGTTGATGTTGAGCTTGTTAATCCACTAATTGGTAGGTCTGTAGCGTTTGTTAAAGTTAAACTTGATGGTGTTCCTAAATTAGGTGTTACTAATGTAGGAGAATTAGCAAATACTAATGCACCTGAACCTGTTTCATCTGAAATTGCCGTAGCTAATTGAGCAGATGTAGCACTAATTGTATTGTTTGTAAAACTGATTGTTTTATTTGTTAAAGTATCAGTTGTTGCTCTACCAATTAATGTGTCTGTAGATGTAGGTAAAGTTAATGTACCACTATTACTAATTGTAGATATTACTGGAGTTGTTAAAGTTTTATTTGTTAAAGTTTGAGAACCTGTTAAAGTAGCAACTGTATTATCAATATCTAATGTAACTGTATCGCCTGATATAGATGAAGTAATTCCTGTACCACCTGCAATTCTAAGTGTATCTGTTAATAAACTGATTGTAGCTGTAGATGAACTGTCATCTGAAATAATTAAGTCACTACTAACTGTAGAAAAAGAAAGAATACCTGAACCATTTGTAGTTAATACCTGACCACTTGTGCCATCTAAACCTGGTAGTGTAAAGGTAATGTTTGAAGCAACTGAATTTGGCGCCTTTAAAGCAACAAAGTTTGAACCGTTATCTGTTCCTTCGTTAAATTTAATTGTGCCACCAGTTGATGCATTATTACCAATTAGTAGTGCATCTGCAAGTGTTGTTCTTGCCACAAAGTTTTGATCATCTGCTCTGTATTGTAGTAAAGCACCATCTGTTAATGCTGTGGTATCAATATCTTGTAAAAGTGCTAACTTTAATGCACTATTTTGTAAAACTGTACCTGACGGAAGAGTAACACTTACTTGTTGTGGTTTACCCCCAGTTTTTGTAGAAACCTTAGCCGTAACAACATTTGTTGAAATAATTGCCACTTAAAAAATCTTTCTTTTTTGACTATTTATATTTTTTTATAATATAAAAGAGGATAAAAATGTATATTTTATAAGATACTTTTAGTAGTTTATGGCTACACGTGAATTTACAGTTGCGATACCCTCTACCACTCTTGTAACTGTACTGTCAGCTGTTCTTACAACCACGACATCATATACATATCGTCCCTCGTCAAGTGCCGCTGTTTGTGCCGCCGTAAGACTGATAGTTACAACACCGGTAACCGTGTTGTTACTTGTCGTAAACGTTGTTCTAGTATTTGAAGTATCATAACCTTTTGTCATTTGTCCAAAAGAGTTATGACCTGTAAGGTCAAAGATACTACCATCATCTTCTGTAACGGTAATATCTGATGAAAATGTGGCGCCCTGTTCAATAATTAAATTTGCTATTGAAGCCATTGTTTACTTTTTAATTTTTGATACTTCTTCTTTTATTTTTGTGTCGTAATAATTTAAAAGAACATCTACTTTTTCTAACTCAATTTGATTACGTATTTTAGACTGTAGTATTTCTTGTCTTGCAATTAACACGTTTTTTAAATAAGCACTTAATTCTTCTTCTTTATATGTTACACCGTCAATGATTATATCTGCCATAATTACCTATTGTTTTTATTATATTTATAATAGTTGTATTTTTTTAATAAATTATTGTAATTTTTAAAGTTTTTATAAACTTAAATTAAATCTTTTTATAACACACTCCACAAAAATCTATTAAATATACCAACCTATCAGTGTATATCTTATTCCTTTTTCTATTTTACAAACAGAATGTTCTAATTTACCATTACTGAATAATACAATTTTTCCTGTTTTTGGAACAATTTTTATTTTATCAACTATTGTTTCTCCTCCTACATAATTATCATTTAAATATATAATGAAAGCTAAAGTATCTCCTTTATCGTAATGTGAATCCATAAAAGAATTTGTAGGCCACATTACTATTTCTAAATTATCAGGTGTCAACAATTTATCTATATTAAATTGAAAATTAAGTTTTTTTAATAATTCAATATTTTTTATTTTTAAAGTAAAAGTATTTCTGTATGGTTTGACATTATTTTTTTCTTTTTCAAAATTTTTTATAAATATACTGCACTCTTTTTTTGATAAAAAATTATCATACAACAAAATAAAATTATTATTTAAATTCATTTAGTTGAACATTATATATCTAATGAAGTTGAAATATTTTTATCTACAACAAGTTTTTTTAATCTATTTCTTAATTTAGCAATTAATTCTGAATACTGTTGATTTATATTATTTAACGTTTCAATTTGTAGTTCTAACTTTTCATTTTCATCTAAAATGTCTTGATTCATTTGTACTTCTGATTTTCTCAATTGTGTTTCGATAGACAATTGATTTTCTAATTGTTTAATTCTTTGTTCTAATGCATATGTCATTTTTTTTCTCCTTTTCCTTTAAACCAACTAGGTAATCCTAGATGAGGTCTTGTGTCGAAAATTAATTTTTCATTTTCTTTTGATTTTTCTACATAATGTAAAAAAACTTGAGCGTGTGTTTCTCCAGTAAAAGATTCTCTCCAATGCTCTAAATCACACCCTTTATAAATTAACATATCTCCGGGTTCTAAAATTATTTTTATGCCTTTTGAAAAATCGCTAGTATAAGATCCATCCTCATTAAAATGTCCACTATTTTTGTTTGGACACAATAAAATTGGCCATTCTTTGTCTCCACCTAAATGTAAAGTTGTTGAAATTTCACAACTTGATCTGTCTTTATGACGTTTTAGTATGTCTCCGTTTTTATATATTCTAGCATAGGTGTATGTTGGTAATAGTTTTGTTTTTGTGTTCATTTCCATTATTGGAAAAATTTTTATTGCTAAAGTTTCCATAACTACATCAGCATAATGAGAATATGTATTGGGGGCTTGATGGTCTGTGTACGTACCATAATCATCAGAAAATGGTGATATATAAGTGTAATCAAACATAGTATTTGCCACTTGTCTTTTAAGAAGAAAATATTTATATATAAAATCAGAAAGTTCTTCTGATATAACTTTTTTTACAACTAAAAATTTTTTTTTACTAAAGCTCATAATATTTTTTTTAAAAACATTTTATATCAAAATATAAAAAATTAAAAGAATTTTTTTGTTTATTTAATTCTATATAATTTTCTAAGTATGATGGAAAAATAAATAAATCTCCTATTTTTGGTTTATAAAATACTAAATCACTACTAAAAGTTATGGCATCATTATTTTTTATGGGTAAATCTATAAATTTTTTATTTATTCTGGGGTCTTTGAAAATTAAAAATGGACTCTCATCTGAAGTCTTAACAAAATAAAAACCACTTAAATGAGAATCTAAAAAAGAAAAGTTTTTATAAAAACAAGGTGAATTTTTTTCAACTATTTTAAAAATTATATTTTTTATATTTATTTTAAAATTGGAAATTTCATATCCTATATGTTCTAAAACGTTTTTAGAAATTTTTTTTATATTTTCTTCAAAATTTTGATACTCTTTTAAATTTTTTATAAGTAAAAAGTTTTTTTCTTTTTTAATTTTTTTATTAAAAAAAGTAACCCAATTTAAATTATTAATAACATAAATTGGAGAAATAAAATATCCTTTAAAATTTAAATCCATTCTTTAGGTCCTTTCTCAACAAATTCTACATAACCTGTAATTATACTTCTATTTTTATTTATATCTGGTTGTCCTTTATGAGTGTGAGTAAAGTAAGCAGGAAAAATACAAACTTTACCAATTTCACTTTTAATAATGGTTTTATCAAAAAATTCTGTTCCACAACTATGTGATGTTAGATAAAGTTGTAAAGATAATACTCTATTTGGAAACACAATAGAATGTTCAGAATGAAAATCGCTGTAGTATGATCCCTTTTCCCAAACTTTATACCTTATCGGTGAAGTTAATTGCCAATAAGAGGCAGTTTGATTAATTTCTGGGTACATTTCTTTATATTCCTTTACACATTTTAATAATATATTTAAATACGGGAAATCGTTCAAATTTATATCGTAGTATTTGTAATTTCTAAAATTTGTTTTATCATTAATTAATTTTTTATCATATTCTTTTATCAACAAGCTACAATTTTCTTTTGAAATTAAGTTTTTTTTTGTAAGGAAAAAGTTTTTATTCATTAAATTTTATCATTAAAAATTATTACATTCCGAAATTGGATATTTGGGTGTTATGTCTTTAAAATCAATTTTGTGAAAAAATGTTATTAAAGTTATTCTAGGTTCTTTTTTATCTACTGTTTCATTAAAATTATGCGCACCGTGAAACGAGTGTGCATCAAAAATTAAAATTCTATTTGGTTTAGAATTTATTTTTACGCTTTCTTCATATTTAGAATTACTAATAACACAATGTTTTTCAGAGTTTTCTTTTAATGACTTGTCAGTTACGTTTAAATAATGTTTTTCTTTATGTTGATTATGAGCATTTTCACCACTAAAATAAAAGTTATTTTTTTTTAAATTATAAATACTTGTACCTTTATCTAAATGATTTGAAATGTAAATAATTGAAGTAAACATACTATTTTCATCATCTGAATGTATCCAAGCTTTTCCATATTCTTGTGTGTTAATTTTTTGAAAAGTCATTGTAGCTAAATAAATAATGTTATTAACCTCATAAGGATACATTAGTGACAAAATTTTATTATTAACATAAGAATAAAAATCATAATTTACCTCGTGAAGCTTTTGAGTTCTTTCACCGGGCCATCTACCATCATTAGCTCTATAATACTTTAATTTTTTTTCAAAATCTAAAACTTTTTTGAAGTCAGGAAAAAAATTATCAGCAATATAAGTAGGAAATAACATATTATTTAAATGGGTAACCTAAATTCCACATTACAAGTGAGTATCTTATTCCTTTTTTTATAGGACAAACTCTATGCCACACAAAACTAGGAAATACAACGATTGAACCTCGTGGTAATATTTCGATGCATTTTCTAATGTTTTGTTTTTTTGTTTTTGTTGGATCATTAAAATTAAATTCTAATTCACCGCCTTGATATTCAGAAGGATCTGATAAAGAACACGTAACTGATAATTTTCTTATTTTACCATTAGTATTTAAGTCTTCTGGTCGTTTATTTGGTTCATTAAAAGAGTCACAATGCCAATCATAATATTGACCTGGTGAATATTTTGTGAATTGACAAGACTCTGACCAATCCCAATCAAAATTCCAACCAGCTAATTTATTTGCTTCGTGAACATAAGGTTGTATCTCTTTATAAATCCATTGTTCGCTCAACCAAGCAATATTGGAATTTCTTCTTTTTTTTAATTCTTTTAATTCTTTTTTTGTAAGAGGATTTTTGTTTAAATCTCTATTATCAGAAAATCCGCCAGTTAAAGCTAATAATTCTTGTTGATTTTTACCAAAGTTTAGTAATTCATCACAAAATTTTTTTGGTAAAGCATTTGTAAAATAATAATAATGGTTTAATAAATTCATATTTTTAAATTTAATACAGCTTTTAATATTATACACTTTTTCATATATATGTCAAGTTCACACTAATATATTTATACACAAAAATTTAATAACTAATCATAGAGTTTTGTCAAAACACTTGACTTAAACTATTATTCTTGGTATAAATACAAAATAGTTACTTTAGATATGAAAATAGCAATTTTAGGTTCAGGAACTGTTGGAGTAATGTCGGTATGTCATTTTTTAAGGTATATACCTAATTCTAATATTACTTGTATTTACGATTTTAACAAACCAATTTTAGGAATTGGGGAAAGTAGTAACGTTCATTTACCTCAATTATTATGGGAGTCTGTAAAATATAATGTTTTTATTAATTCAAAAGAATTAAGTTCTACAATCAAAATGGGTGTTTTGTACAAAAATTGGAGAAAAAAAGATTTTTTTAGTCCAATTCTTCCAATTCAATATGCTATGCATTTTGATAACTTTAAATTAGCAGAAAAAATTTTTGAAAGATGTAAAAAAATGTATAAAAATCGTTTTAATATTTTACATAATAATGTTATTGAATTAAAACAAAGTAATGAAAAAGTAACCATTATTTTTAATAAAGAAAAAAAAGATTTTGATTACGTAATAGATTGTAGAGGTTACCCGGAAGATTATAGTGAATATGAGGTGTGTAAATCTTTACCTTTAAATAGGTGTTTTGTAAATTTAGTACAAAAACCAGGAACTTGGAATTATACATATCATCAAGCTCATAATAATGGTTGGATTTTTGGTATTCCTTTAACTCATAGACAAGGGTGGGGATATTTATTTAATGATAAAATTACTTCTGAAAAAGAAGCAATTAAAGAAATAAATCAAATATTTAAAAGTAAAATAGTTAAAAAAGATTTAAGAGATTTAAAATTTCAGCCATATAGATCTAAAAAATACTTAAATGGTAGAATAATTAAAAATGGAAATAGAGCTATTTTTTATGAACCACTTGAGGCCTTATCTGGAACTTATTATGATAATGTAAATCGCCAATTCTTTGATTATATTCATAAAATAAAAAATGAAGACGAAGTTAATGTTAAATTAGATACACTTGCGAAACAATATGAAAATTTTATTTGTTATGTCTACAGTCAAGGTTCAATTTACAATTCTAAATTTTGGAACCATACAATAAAAACAACAAAAAAACATTTAAAAAATAATGAAATATGGAACACAACTTTAAATACAATAAAAAACAACGAAAATAATATAAATTTAACTTGGCCATTTTTAAATGATTCTTGGGAATATTTAAAAAAAGGGTTTAATCAATAAATAAAAAAAAATTTGAACATTAAATTTGTAAATAAGTGTCTTACAAACGTTACTTGGCATACAAATAACACTTATCAAGTACAAGGTTTATTAAAACAATCAAATCAATATTATAAATTTGACATACGTTATTTAAATGATTTTCCAAAAGGCGAAAAAGGTAAACTCGTAAATTCTAAAAGTGAAGCAGATAAAATTTTATTTGAAGATGATAAAAATTGGATTTTAGTAGATACGACTGAATTAAAAAACTATATGAAAAATAATAGTTTAAAGAAAACAACTTTAGAAAATTTAGTAAAAAATATAGAATGGAGTATAATAATACCTAAAAATTAAAATTCTTTTAGCGATTACTCAATTTCTATGTTTACTAAATCCCATCTTAAATACTGTTCGTTCCACTCATATAATTTTCCATCACTAGGACGTGGATATGGAGCAACCCAATCATTATTAGAATTTAATGTCCACGACGCATATGGTTGTGGTAAATAAAAAATATCTTTAACTGGATCATATAAATTTCCTTTTCCTGCAAATCTTTTTCTAAAATTATGATTGTAAGATGTTTGCATCCATTTAACTCCAAGAGGAGATAGAGGTACGGTAGATTCAAAATGTTTAGCAGCCTGTTCAGACTGTTCTCCACCATTGTTTGCTATGTCAATATTACAACCCACTACAACTCTTAAAACTACGTTATATATATCTAATTCTGCAAAATGTGCCATTTAATTATTTCTATCCACACCTTAAAGTTCCGGAGACTGTAAAAGTACAAACTACGTCACCTCCCGGTAATGTTGATTTTGTATTAGTTCCTGGTGATACAGTTAATTTTGCTCCAACTGGACCTGGAGCTCTAAAAATTACGACACCTGAACCACCGGGTCCGCCTTCTCCAGGCGGTCTAAAATTTTCTCCGGGACCTCTACTATCTGCCCCTCCTCCACCACCACCAGTGTTTGCAGTTCCAGCCGCTCCTTGTGTTCCACCAGGTCCACCACCACCAGGTCCACCACCACCAGGATTCGCTCCTGATCCGAAACCGTAATCAGCCCCACCTCCACCACCAGCTCTTACAACCGGTGACCCTGTAATACTATTATCTGCTCCAGAACCTCCTGATGAACCACTTCCTGCTCCGCCTGCTCCACCGCCGCCTTTTCCAGAACTGGAAGTGCCGGGTCCGCCACCAGGATTCCCCTCTGGAGGAGAATAACCACCTGCGTTTCCTGTACCACCCGTAAAATGAGATGGGGAAGATGATGAGCCTGCGCCTCCTCCGGAACCTCCAGGAAATCCATTGGCATAACTGGCACCTCCACCTCCTCCAGTTGCAGTAAATGATGAACCAGGTAATTGTGGAAATGAAGAGGCATTTCCTTGTTGACCGTTTGCCAATGCTTGAGGAGCTGGTGCTGGAGATTGTCCCGCTGCTCCTGCTCCAACAGTAATGGTATTATTTCCTCCTTTGAGAGTAACTTTTGTACCTCCAGGAAAACTTGATCTATGCCCTCCGGCGCCGGCGCCAGACCCGTGGTATGCTCCGGCTCCGGAACCTCCTCCGGATACAATTAAATAATCTAGTTGTGCAGGTGCTCCTCCTGCACCAAATCTTCCAAACCCTCTACTTGAACCTCCACCTTTCGAAGCGAAAATTGGCATATATAATAATCTCCTTTTTTAATAATATTTTAACTATTACGCAAATTGTGTTTGTGATGCAAACACTGTAAAGGTAGCACTTCCTGTTTTTACAATAGTGTAAGAATATACATCAACTGAGTTAGCGTTACCAGAAGAAGGAGCGGAACCTCCCTGCCATTCTGGTGTAACCGTGTTTCCATCTACTTGCACTACAGAGTTATAATACGCAGTAGTCATTGTTACCAGGTGAGCAACTGTAATTGATTCACCTGTGTCCATAACGTTATTTAAACTGTTAGAACCATCACCTCTTATATTAAGCGTCCAGTTAGCACTTGCGTTTGAAGTATAATACAACACTGCCTGTGTAAGCACGTCATAGTTAATTGTACCTGTTGCAGCAATTGCGGCAATTGTAACTTTTTCTGCAAGATGTTGAATTTTTCCACCACCGTTAAATGTTACAAGACCTAATCCCTTAGGTGTAATTGTCAAATCTACGTCTGTGTCACCTCCAGTTACGGATAGTGCCGGTGCGTTACCTGTTGCAGCGTTTGTAACTGTAAATTCATTTACTGCAGATGCAGTTGTTGTAAATTTAATCTGTTCATTGCCATTTGCGTCTGCAATAAAACCACCATTTGCAATCTTAGGTGCAGTAAGTGTTTTATTTGTTAAAGTATTTGTTCCAGAAATTGTATCTATTACAACTCCTTCAACTGCAAGAACTCCAGCAGAGTCACGTGATAATGTTGTATCTGTTGCGTGTCCTACCTCTAAAGTACCAACTCCTAAAGCAGAAGACGTAGAAGCTGTAATTCCAGAAACGGGTAAACTTGTACAGTTTGTTAGTGTTCCTGAAGCAGGTGTGCCTAAAGCTGGTGTGGTTAAAGTTGGACTTGTAAGTGTTTTATTTGTAAGTGTTTGTGATCCGGTTAAAGTAACAACTGATGCTGGAAATGATACTGTTGCCGAACTAATGTCTAAAGTTTGACCAGACGGAACCGTAAGCGTACTTCCACTTTGTCCTTCTATCTGATCTACTTTTAATGTACTTGCCATAATTCTCCCTTTTATTTATAAGATTGTAAAGACTCCATTACCAGAAATTGTTACTGTGGTGCTTGCGCCACTTATAGTTATGGGTCCAATTAACATACCATTACCAATGTTTGTGTCAATAGTAACGTTATTACTAATTGTACTATAATTAGAAAAAAATGTTCCTGGTACTATAAGAGTTTGCGAACCTAAACCTAAATAATTTGAACTCATTATGTTATACGTCCTCTAAAACTGATATTATTACGTCTAAAGATGTAGAGGCACTACAAGAAACTCTAACTACATCTCCCGTGGTACCATTATTTTGTACTACTAATTTATTTCCTCTCATCACTTCAAAAGATGTTCCGGCAGGTATAGCAACATCTTTAATAATATTACTATCACTCGAACCATCAAGGTGGTCTAAGAACACTTGTGCGGTAACTTGTGAAGCAGATTTATTTGATAGATTGATACCTATAATAATTGACTCTAGAGCTGTAGAACCTGAACCTGCAGGTACAGTATATACTGCAGTCGCCGAGGCTCCTGCTGAAGTGTTTACGCTTGCTTGGGCAAATCTTTTAAAATCATTAGCCATTTTTATCCTAATTTTTTAAATATTTATAATACTTTGTATATTTATAAAATATATATTTACAGACACTATTTTTTAACCTAATGCCACTGCCTGTGCTATGGCAAAAGGTTTAGTCGCAACTGATACGTTATTTATTTTTAAATCAGATGTAACATTTATAGTAGAAATACCAGTGATATTACTACTTAAATTAATATTTAATAAGTCCGTAGCAGATACAGTTACAGATATATTAGAGTCACCTACAACATTTAAGGTGTCATTTCCGGATATTGTCTGTGTACTAGAAGTGCTATCTCTTAATATAAAACTAAAAGTAGAACCAAATGCTTCGTTTATAGCTCCGACTAAAGACGATTTGTTAGAGGTATTTAAAGTTGTAAGATCGCCTCCATCTATTGCAAGATTATTAAATTCTGTTCTTAAAGTGTTTAATGTATCTGTGGTTGCGACTGATCTTATAGCCATATTACTTATTGATTACCTCTTTTATGAGATTTTTAATCTCAATTAATTCTTGCTTTAATATATTTACCTCTTTTACTACACTACGTATTTGGTCACTGTGTTCTTTTCTTTTTTGTATGCGAGAGATATAGACTTCGTATTCAGACGATTGTGTATTTACAATCGCATTTGATTTTGTATCTCTTACTAAACCCTCGTAATCTTTTACTTTTATATGTCTCA
>Ga0194115_10007295_pt1 | contig 11010 bp, 11 predicted proteins | sample TA2MahsurfametaG_3_FD_148656 | JGI IMG/M metagenome (GOLD analysis project Ga0194115, IMG submission 148656) | Freshwater microbial communities from Lake Tanganyika, Tanzania - TA2015002 Mahale S4 surface | ecosystem: Environmental > Aquatic > Freshwater > Lake | place: Tanzania: Lake... | reverse complement strand
CGGTATGTACCTGTAAATAAAGATACCGATTCGTGCGACTCTCTCGACGGAATCACACAATCAAGGAATCTTGGATTTCTACGAGAGGGAATTTTATAGTCTTCACTTGACGGAACCGGCGAAGACCACTTTTCGCAGGGGTTGTCCTCGCGGTTTTACTGTATTTGACTGTGTGATTGCAAACACACCGAAAACGACGACCATCCATCACATTTGTATTTCTTCGAAAAACACCCAAAACCGAGAAAAAAAAACAACCCCAAATGGACACACCACATTGTATCTACTGATAAAATATCCTTTTGTACATATCATCTCACTGCGGGGACTACTAGCTGCATTAGAGTGTTTGGAATGACGTACCTACGAACTGTAAGAAGAATGCCGACCTCGATGCCATCACATCCTTGGACATTATCTAACAGGAAGGAGAAGAAGAACCACCTTCTGTGCAATGCCATCAAGAATCTATTGTTTTCTATCCTGTGGTGGAGTTGGTCTTCTGGGACTTTTTCTTCTTCTTCTTCAGGAGTGCCCTTTGTCGAATCCTTCCTTCTCCAACGTCGATATTCGTCACTGCCATTGACGCGAGGTTTTCTTCAGTCTTATCCCTCTACGAGTCCTCATCATCCCTTCCATAGACTACATCGACAACAACAACATCAACATCAACAACGGTACCGAAGAAGTCATTCATCATCGTCATCATTATTGTTCTTTTCAACGACGCCGACGACATCCTTTTTATATGATTCAACCTTTCGACCAGGAAATACAACAGGATTCCATACAGCATTAGCTATCGTCCCACCATTAGAAGATTGGGATCGTCTTCAACGTGCACGACATTATGCTAGAGATCCGTTATTCCATAATTGGCCACCAGCCATTCGTTTGTTTCATCCTCTTCCAACGACAACGACTACTCCGACGACAACTAGTAGTACGGGGAAGGGTGGTACTAGTCCCAGTCATAGTAACTTTGCCTTGGAGGTGGCACAAGTCATAGAGGAATTAGATTTGGAACCCTTTACATTGACATTGGATACATGGGTCATCGTCCCACATTTGGAGGCTATAGAGGCAACGTATCAGACGTCACAAAAGATTCAACAGGAACAATTACATGATGGACCAAGTGAACAGGAAAAGGAAGAATGGGGACAGAATGAGGCTATCCGTACCTTGATTGAAAGAGAAGAAAAGATTGGACAAGAAAAGGCCAAGGCAAGAGCACAACGGGGTGCTCAAAAACGAAAGGTAGATCATGACGACAACCACGATGCCGATGACGATGCCAGTGCTGACGATGAGGAAGACTCTACGATGAGTAGTCGTAGTAGCAGTAGTAGTAGCAGCGCCAGCAGTAGTAGTGATGATCCATTCTCACAATATCAAGAACAGCAACAAAGTTTACAAGACTTTGGTGGGCCATGTATTTTATGTCTTGAACCGGACATGGAATCGAAACAATTCCTTCAGGATATCCGTGAGGAATTGGCGATGTTATTATTGCATGGTGGTGAAGATTATTTCTCTCCCTCATCTTGTTTTTCACCACGATTTATTGAAGAATCAATCTTCCAACCGTCCGAATATCGACCATTGATCCCCATTGGTTCCTTTGAATCCCTCCCCGCCGCGATGGAGGTCGCCCGTCGTCTAAAGGGATTATGGGGTGAACCATTAACCTTTGATGTAAAGGAACTTTGTATCATCTCCAATCGAGATGATTCAGACATGACAAGTGGACAAATCCTCGATCCGATACGGGATGTGATGAATCGAGAAGCACTCTTTTCTTCTAACAATCGGGATGAAGTCTCCTGGGGTTGTAATGCCAAGGTCATGCTAATGGGGGAAGAATTTGACGATGATGACGAGGATGAGGAAGATTTAGCATTGAAGATGGAACAACTTTGTGAGGAGGGACAGGTGGGGGGGAATGATATTTCCAATGACTATACGATCTTGGATGATGAGGAAGAGATGAGTGATTTGGAAATGTGGTTAAATAATGATGAAGATTATGATGAAGGGATTACTGTGACAATTGGTCGGACACGATTCTTTACGGGTGATCAACGTCTCTTCCATGGTATGCCAGCATCCAGTGTCGTCGATGGAAAAGATCGATCTATGGGAGATGTCGGGTCTGTAAGTGGCCTAGCACGAAGAAGACGATCCGTCACACGGGCGGGGACAGTATCCTGGGAGGAAGGGGAATATGGACGACGACAGACAGATTATTTACCATGGTCGAAACGTGAAAAGCCAAAACGTGTGGAACGATTATTAGATCTTCCCTCCACAGGATTTACGAATCGGGCCAATACGGACAAGGACAGTCATGATGATATGGACGATTATCATGATGATGATGACTTCTAACGATTCTTTTTTCTCCTAATGATACTGGGTATCGTCTTCTTCTTACGATGGCGGCCAGGTCAGATTGTCAAAGAAATCCTTTACTCCTTGTATCGGAGTGAGGAAACCCGAATTCCTCCCATCGGAATTCTCATTTGGTGGTTGTTCTAATAATCCTGTCCGTTCATTCGCATCCATAGCCTGTTCGACGATGGATCTCATCGAAAAGCTATTCGTCCTTCCACGACGACTACTACTACCACCCGATGATCCTCCATCCTCACCAATCGATTCCATCCCCCGCTCCTTCTTCTTACGACGTGTATATCCCTTCCACTTTTGTGCGACCCAGTTTGATAGACGTAATGCCTCACGTTCATACTTATCTGATTCATCATAGATTTGTTCCTGTAAGAGTGCCTCTAGAACATCTTCCAATGTAATGACTCTGGGGTATTTTTTTTCGATTTACGGTATGTTTGTTTGTATTGTGAGGGTTGGAGGAAAAGGAGGACGAAAACGAATCAGAACATTGATATGAGTCTTCACAAAGATAAAAGAATCCTTCGGGGTTCAAATAAACAAAACCCTCAACATTTCTTTGGTCCATTGTTTTTTTGGTTGGAATTGACTTACCCCATAAATCCTGCCGATTCTGGGAGAGGATCACCATCATCTAAGGCTTGTTGACCTTTGGTTGGTCTTGCACATACTAGTGCCAAATGTCCTAACGTCCCCGATTGGAATAAATTTAATAAATCAACTAAATTCATTTTCGGTGATACACATTGAGGACATGATAATGGTAAGGTCGATAGGGGACGGTTTTCCTTCGCATCGACGACAATCAAACGTTTCGTCATTAATATTCCCACAATCCTTGTATGGTCTCTTGGTCGATCTATATTGGGTTGATATACCGGGATACGTGAAAATCCACCTGCATAGATTGTGACCATATTCTCTTCAGTCAATATCATATCATACGGTATAGCCATCAACCGATGGACGGGTGTATAGACGTCAAGTGCGACCTTGGTCTTCATACTCAATGCACCCTCGACCATACTCACTTCATCTAAATGGATCGAATCATTCGCCCCCGCCCATGTCGATTTGGGTGGTGATGGTGATGATGGTAATGGATCTTCCCAACCCAAGGCATTATTGTGATTGTTGTTCAGATCGGTCATACGGAGAGAACTTTGACGTTCCATCGTCCTTTTTGATGCCTTGATTGCCTGTGTCGATGCAAAATCAAGTGCACCAACATTATTCCCAAAGGTATCCAATGGTTTCGTCGCTATTTTCGTATTCGTCGTCGTTGACATCGTCCCACCACCATTACCACCACCTCTTTCTGAAGGTTCTTTCTTCGTAACTACCGATTTCTTTCGATCCTTCTTTCGTTTCTTATGTGCCATACGTTCCTCATATTGAATCCGTACCAAGGCAGATAATTCTCCCCGTCCGAATGCATCGGAAGGATTTTCTCCATCATCATCTTCATGAAGGACATGATCTAATAATTTCGCAATCGGATAGGCTAATGGCCATAATAATATCATCATTAATTTGACTAGGGGGACCATCTGATATGCCAAGGCGACCTTATTCGGACCTGTAAAGATAGCAGAGGGGACAATTTCACCAAAGAAGAGTACTAACGTCACAGATAGGATGACAGCGACAAGTGGCGAAACTAAATCTTCCAAAAAGAGTGGTAATGCTTCATTCGCCATAGAATTCAATAGTAGGAGCGTGACGAGGAGTAAATGATGTTGTTTCACAATCGGTAGAAGAGCTGCCGCCTGATCCTGTTCCTGTTGAGTCGCCCCAGCCCGGATCTTGATAAGTAACATGAGTGGATCTAATGATAATAAACCCATTGTCAATCCTGCCGCCAAGGCGGCAGTGATGACACACAATACTGCAAAACACGTATTGGGGATATAATCCTCCCATGGTCGTGACGAATCTGTTTCATCTTGTCCATCTTGTTGTTCTCTATCTCCCTCATCGTCCTCCTCCGACACCTCCATCTTCAAAGAACGATCACTTCGTGAACGAATCCATCGGTTTCGTTGTTTTCTTGGGGACTGTGATAATTTTTCTTGGTATGTCGTCGTCGTCGTCGTCGTCGTCGCCATTGTCTTTGTTGTTGTTGTTGCTATCTTCGTTTCTTCGGAACATAACGGTATGAGGATCGAAGCAACTTCCATCTGAATAGGCAAGATAGGATCATCATCTTGTAGTTGAATCGTTGGAATTCGACATAATTGTTCCTGAGGGACTCCGACGGATAGTAACATTTCCATCGCGTCTATCAGAGTCTTCTTGATCAAGAAGAAGTCTGACGAATCCAATTCTTCAGCTGAGAAAGACATGGAAGAAGGAGAAGAAGAAGAAGAAAAGGGTCGTCGATTGTTACCACTACCAATACTACTACTACAACTGGGGGCAAATCCCAGCAGCAAAAGTAGTATTGCAAATAGCAGTGTATAAAGAGATTTGATTCCCATCATCGCACTTGAATCTGAATCCAGAAGGATTGTACAACGTTCTTGTTTTCCCCTGGTGATAGGCTCCTCTGGTACTGCCCTCTACTAGAGAGAGTGTACCTCTGTTTTTTTACCGTCGCTCTCCCCCATCACAGTCACATTGGATATTCTCAGCCCATCCATGCAAGAGAACCGGTTCATAGCGGAAAACGCACACAAATCACGGTGCGAGCATTGACGGGGGGCGCATATCCCAGTGTATCGCCATTTTTAAGGGACATCTTCGATTGTAAGAAATGGTACAGAAACAGGCCTTCTAAAGCACGAATCAACACGGACCTTCTCAAGAACACAAATAAGGCTCTTTCTTGCCTTCACCATTTCACAGATTCCTTCGATTGCAAGATGTGGTACAGAAGCAGGCCTTTTATACGAACCACGACCCAAAAAGACGACCACGTGCGTCGTTATCATGCCGGTTTTTTTGACGTTGAGAGAGAGGGAGCGAGGGTGTGTGCGGCGACAGGAGATGGGGGACGGACAAGAATGCCATGTTCTATTGTGTTTCTATATTCTGTCACTCAAACGTAAACTGTATTTTCCTCAACAAAATCGATAACACCAGCAGTAGTACTCCATCCGAGGGACGACTACTCGCACACCCTCTCATATCTCATACTAGCTACCTCTTAGTCACAAATACAAAACACACCCACACAGACCACAGACACCTACTGTGTACACATACATTCAAAAATGTCGGAAGGAGGTTTATTTGCCTGGAAGATTCAAAAGATCCGACAAAAGGGACCAGCGGCGACGTATTCTAACATGTCCCTACCCAAAAATCCTCCCAAGGGACAACATTGGGTCCAAGATTTAGATACTCGGGAATGGTTCTTGACCGAGATTACTACTATTCCACTCGTACAGAAGGAACAACAGCAAGACCAGCCGCAACAACAAGACTCCTCCTCTTTCAATCCGAAGAGTCTTGTCGAAGACGAAGTGGTTGCTGTCATCTTGGGAGGAGAAAATGATATCGTCGTTCAAGAAGCGACGACTGAATACGAAATGGATCCAGGTCTACCAACTTTCCTCGAACATTCGATTCAACCGACAGATACCTTTCAAGGAATTTGTCTCAAATATCAAATTACACCATCTGAATTAAGGAGGGCAAATGGAGGATTTAGTGGTGGTACAAATTTAAACCTTATGCCAAATCCACTACGAATTCCTGTCACACCCAAATATCTTCATACTCGAAGGACCTCTGACCAGCACCCCTCTGAGCCTACCTCGTCTTCTTCTTCTTCATTCGCGTCTGTAGCAGATAAATTGAAGAGATTACAGGCAAAGTGTCCATCATTACACAAGACGGAAGCAAAGTGTTATTTGGAACTCAATGATTGGGATATTGAAAAGGCCTTGGAAAATGCGAAAGAAGATGGATTTTGAAAAAAGAGAAATAGGTGATGAGAAAAGACAGCTAGAAGAAAATCCATACTCCCACCACACAGCCAAACAGTGACTCGGTTCTTGACTGTGTTACTGGTGGGGGGGAGAGGCTTACAGCGTGTGTTGTTCATTATTGAAGGTAGAAGAAGAAAAAAATTAGATATTTTGCACGAATATACACTATTTCTACTATTCTACTATACGCCATCACCATACGCGTCGCAAACCCCAAGTACTCCGAGCTTCTGCCAAGATTTTCTTGAGGCAGTGAACTGGCTCAATCCATGAACCAAAAGATTGTGAAGCACAACCCTACTACGGTCGGTGGATCCCGATGATGCCAATAATGTAGGTTCTATGTATGTTCAATTGCGATATTAGTAGTAGACTAACAAAAGGAAAAAGACGTCGCGCCTTACAATCAGTCCATAGTCGCCATGGACGTCGTAATGGCCAATTCAAAGTCACCACTCGTTGTGGGAGTAAAACCCAAGACACGGACAAAGTAGGTTGTACCCACTGAGGAAGACCATCGGACTTTACTTTTCGAATCACATCCCTGTGCATCATCATTTGAGGATACACAAGATAGGGTTGTACAGGTCCCATCGATAGATTCCACAATCTCAATGATAGAATCAAAGGTCGTCCCATCAGAACACGTCGATGCGATGAGATCATCTCCCGTACCCTCTACACGGAACCAAATATCACGACGACCGGATGCGAAATCACATACATCGATATCTGATGCTGTCGTTTCTGAAATCGATGATAGGATTGTCCCACTATCGGGGAGGATCGTCATAGCATCTGTACATTCATCATTCGGTACAGGATCAAATGATGAGATTGTTAGACCATATTCCCCCCGTGACGTATCATACGAGTCATGGACATAGATAAATTATTCGACGCCGGCCTCCGTTCGGAAGGTGACCTTTGTGGCACCTCTAGTAGTGGGACCGTCTGGATCATTGTCGGCCTCTTTCGCTACACATTCCATGTTGTCGTAACTTCCAGACATAACACTTATAGCCGCACTCATTTGCGTCTCATTGGCACAAGTTGAAACGACGACGGTACTGCCAGTCCCATCCAATGAATACCAGACACCGGGAGCGTTGGGATTGAATGCACAAGTATCGTTGAGACTTAGGCCATCATCAACAGGGAAAGGGTTGACGGCGTTCGCTGTCGATCCGACGATCACTTCACCGTCTGCGACGACTTTGGTTGCAAGAGCTGGGACATCGTTTGATGGTCGATCAAAGTCAGACGTAATTGTCAAGTCGAAATTACCATCGCCGTCCTCATAGTAGAAGCCGTCAACAAGAATATAGTACGTGGTGTTGACTTTATTCTCAAAGATCACTCGGGAGCTTCCAACTGCCTCTGGGCATATGGTTGGACTCCAATGATGGGTTCCAAATGCGACGCACGTCAACTCGTTACAGTTCCCTGAGAACACACGGATAAAGGTGCCTGCAGTGAGGTGCTCGGAGCAAGTTGATGCCTCCATGGGAAGCCCCGTTCCCTCTACGGTATACCAAACTCCGTCGCCATTTCCTCTTGAACCGATCATACTGTGGAACTGTCCACAGGAGCCCGTATCAGGACTTGCACCCACTACCGAGGCGTTGAAGAAGGCAACGGTCGTCTGGTCGATGATAAAGCCGTGATCGTCAATACCATACGCCCCTTCACAAACGTCATTTTCCACTGCCGTCAACTCGGTGGCGGAGATGTTAAATTTAAACCTCGAGTCGTCACTACCGCTTACATCTCCCACCAAAAGATTGTAGTATCGTTCACCCTCTTCTGCGAAAAACTTGGCACTCATCCAGGGGGAAAATGGACATGAAAAGTCCTCGGTAAACACCTCACAGGCCATCTCGGAGGAGCACGTAGAGCCCTTGAAGACTTGAATTTCGCCTACCATGTTTGCATTGCCCTCGGAATCACAGGTCGAAATCGACACACCACTTCCAGTTCCATCCATGTAGTACCAAACACCGGGGTAAAAGTCAGGGTTCTCAAAACAGTCGGTAGTGTCGTATTCGACAGCGTACTGGAGGGAACCACTCAAAGTGACTCCTGGGGTGAGCTCCGTCGCACCCGAGCACACATCGTTGGGAGGTGCCTCGCCAGCGGTAAGACGAAGGCTGAAACGGCCAACTGCACTTTCAAATCCACCTACGCGGATATAGTAATCAACTCCTGCGACGGTCGGCCAAAATAGGCCCGAGTCACTGCCGCAGATATCGTCATTCGCTGCAGAACATACGAGGTCGTCGCCACAGGCACCCTCATGGACAGAAATGAAGGTGTCGAAGTCGGTGTCCTCTGAGCATGTGTCTACCGTCATCACCTGCCCCGTTCCTCGGACGAGGTCCCAGAGGGCTGGAGAATTTGAACGATCGCATGGAGGGTCGTCACTGAAGAAGTCATCATCCGTCGTATTTGTAGTGTCTCCCGTGATACGTATGTCACTGTTCGGGACAATCTCGACGGCAGATGTGCATTCGTAGTTGGGAGGAGAAGTTATAGCCTCCAGATCACGGGCGGTGGCTGCAAAGGCAATTTGTGTGAGAATAGATGTGTTTGGCTTTGAGCACGTTTTTTCCATAGAAGGACATGGACAATCATGTAGGGCGCCTTACCAGAGGCAAGCAATGTGAGTAGCCACAGAGTAAGGCGTGTCATGGTTGTGAAGAGTTGTTTGAAAGATGTTTTTTTTCTGTTTTATCATGGTAAATCGTGGCCATCTTCGAAGCTGGATGGGGGTCCGATTGTCTCGGGGGATACGCGGATGAATCAAGCAAGACGCGGATGAATCGGACAGAACGCGGATGTCGCAACAATTCATCACGCTGCTTTCCAAGAAACTGGGACTCGTTTTGTGACCAGGACTCGGACACGACGCCCTTTTTTATGGTATCCTTTCAATACGAACGATGGGATCACGTGAGAATCGGACAACGCGGATTAGAGCCAAAATGGATCGCATGAATCGAACCGCATCGGAGATCGTATGATAAGTCGTGACACGGCTAGCTGCGCGCAATACGGTAATTTATGCGGCTCTCACTACTACAAGCTTGCGATTCTTTCACAAACCGCGACCTGTTATTGCAGGTGAATTGCGTGCCCTGCATTCACATACATACAGGGATCAAAGAACTATTCGTTTCATCCTGTAGACAACTACAAATTTCTGTATGCAGAATACCTACGTAGTCCTTTCCTATACCCACAAAAATTGGAAACATCTTCGGAAGCTCTCTTTTGGGGGACGTGAGGCCTCTCCCGAAGCTTGCGGTCTACGATTGAGCAACGAAAACTGTCGAGAGTGACTGTGAATTGACGCGACGTTGGCATTCTCGGCGACAGACGGTGGGTACGAAGCCTGGTCGGTTCGCGCGTTCCTCATACGGAGTGGCACGAATGGTGTGTAGCCGAAACGAGCCAAACTTACAAGAGACGAAAGGGTTCCTGGGCTTCCGCCTTCGGACTTATTCAGCGTCAAAATACTCAGTGGTTACACATGAATCTATGCAAAGAAGAGATTGGATACACAGAAAGGCTGAAAACACCCCGACACGAAAGGCTACCCACACCCCTCGTGGTTCGGTCCCTTAAAGTTACGCTGGTGAAACCAAGCCTAAACAAAGCAATGTAGAGACACATTTGTGAAAAAAGATTGTTCTGACGCAGCACACACATCGTAGATGACCTCACTACACAACAATCCACTTACATTGGCACCGAACTTAAGCGAGCCTTTCCCAACGGGAAGTGCTTGGTGAGTCGTTCTGGGATCCTTCTTGTTGGGATCCGAATCCAAAACGGATGGCCATAACAACGCCCGACCTCGTTTCGGCATCACAGTTATATCCAACTGGTCAAAATTCGTACCACCACCGTTCTCGACGTCGTTCAGGTACAGGTATAGAGTCAGGATTCGTACCCCCGGTTGTCTTGGAGCGAAAACAAGCCATGAACGGTTAGTGAAAGGAAGCGAATGGGCTACTCTACAAATGCCAAATCCATCGGGGGTACGTACCGTCTAAGGTGATGTGCGATGTAGTCATGGTGCACTTGATAGTGCTGACCTTCTTCATACCGCAGTAACTGCAAATTTTCTGAGTTCGTCTCATTGATTCCAGTTATGTCTGACAAGCGATCAACCACAGCCATGGAGGTAGCGTTCTTATAGCATTCGTCAAGACACCATGCGTTCGTAGAGGTCCGTCCCGAATTCACATTTGAATCATACGTCCCATCAGCTTTCAACTTTCCTACATCACTAGATCGTTCATAACCCTGCATGCCGCCCAATTCAATCAAATGTTCCGCCTCCTCCTGGGAGACGACATTCTCCATGGTGATGACCCAAGGCCCACCAGTGGTACCCGGGGACGACAAGACTTTCGTGTCGTATTGAGAGAGATACGGCTCATTGGTAAGTCGTACAAACATCGTATCCAAGTCTCCAGGGGACCAACTATTGGGAGCATCGGGGTCTAGTGGACACCGTCCTTCGATTGACAAGTAATCACAGCTCTTACAGGCAGGTGCGCAGTTCTTCTTCATATACTTAATATTTGCTGATACGAGCATGAAGAGCATCGTAGACGTGAGAAACTAGCAGACACTTCTGGAGTACGAAACCTAG
>Ga0194115_10007294_pt1 | contig 11011 bp, 11 predicted proteins | sample TA2MahsurfametaG_3_FD_148656 | JGI IMG/M metagenome (GOLD analysis project Ga0194115, IMG submission 148656) | Freshwater microbial communities from Lake Tanganyika, Tanzania - TA2015002 Mahale S4 surface | ecosystem: Environmental > Aquatic > Freshwater > Lake | place: Tanzania: Lake... | reverse complement strand
CGCTGAAATCATAGCACAGTACGTACCGACGTATAGAAGTGTCACACAGCACCGGACATGCCGGGGGAATCCATGGCGAACCAAGGCGAACTATGTTACACCTGTGAGTCTCCGATGATAGTGTTCGTTTGCCTACCGGACGCGGAAACTCATCTGGCAGTTCCTACCAGCACATGTAGACGATAGATTGGGATCGCACTCTTTACCATCGGAGTACCGTATACTCGATGGTTTCCAAAACTTCATAACTTACTATCCATTGTGGTATACTAGAAGGCGATTGTAAAATTCGACAACGGATGCTTTTTCCTCCTTGTTAGCTACATGGCTCCTAAGTAAATATGAGCCCATGTTGGTTGGTGGGTATCGATTAGTCTACCCGTGGGCGTTTGGGACCAGGTTCTTCTTCCGCATCTAGGTTTTTTTTCGTACTCTTATTCGTCGCATCTTCTGCAAGAGAAAGTTTGGAATCACTCACATCTGCAGTACTAGTATTACTACTAGCAATTGGACTGGAAGCTGAAGTCCGAAAGCTAATGTCGATCTTTTCCTCCGATAGATCACGTTCTTCATCATCATCATCACCACCACCACCAACCTTCTCATTGATGGCTACTCTCGAACCCGAACCAACGGCGGGAATGGGACGACGAGAACTGGCTGCATTTGTGCTATGCGCCGTCCGGAAACATATACTAATCTTTTCCCGCGCCGCATCATCCGAAACTTCGAACCACCAGCCATAATCCGTTTCACGCTTGAGGAAGCGACCTCCCCCTTCCTTAATGCGTTGTAGTACTTTCAATGGAATTCCTCCCTTTTCCTTCTTCGCCATAGCCCGGTAGGTTGGGATGTATTCAGCAATTATCTTTCTCATCAGGACGTTACCACCATGTTCTCGATTCGTCTTCCCCCGGCCGAACAGGACGTCTTCATTCCGAGGAAGATCGATTCCTTGAAATATCGACTTGTCACGAATCGCCATTTCCTTGATTATCCGTCGAGCCAACCATTGTTGATGATTCGCTACCTTCAGTTCACCTTCATACGTGACGGGGAAGGACTTTACCGGAATACCAAACGACATGAGTTTATATTGACATTCAGTTTGGGATCCTAAGTAGGCGACAGAAAATTTAATAGATGAAGATTTGTGTGATGGCATGGTTAGAAGGCTGGAAGATATACTTGCAAAACCACAAGCCTTTCACCTCGTCCTTCATGGGGAATAAACGTACCATCATGGATTCGAAGTCGGACACGACGTTCACGACCCACAACGAGCATAATGATCGCATTGAGGATACGGAATCTTGGATCACCATAACACATATGTCCCGCCACCATACGGAGGGGGAGCCAGTCGAATAGATCACTATTCCGTCGTAATAGTCGAGTCGCGGTATGGATGGCAATGTTAAAGTAGAACAGTCCCACTGCGCCACGTTTCTGATTCTCTTCATCTTCCACAACACAACAACATAAATAGACCATAATCTTAATCTGTGTTCAAGTACCGGGAGGGGGTTGGATCGGAACAGACACACAGACACGCACAGGTCAGCAAAAGCGTGGGGAGGGGAGGTGGGATTGTCACCGTATCTCTTCGTCTTGTTTTTCATCACGAAACTAACGAACTTACCACTGTCTCAATCTTTTTAGGTTGAGGATAGTCTACCTGCACATTGAAATCGGCCATGACGACACGGCCACTCCGATCACGTGCTGGTAAGATTTGCATAATCCCCAACTTGAACCATTCCATATCATCTGGATCAAAGTCCTGTTCCAACGTGATCGGCCTAGCTAGGGAATCCCAGCCAAAGAATTCTACCTTCCCCCCCAAGAAACGACAAAGTCGGATCGCTGCCCTATATGGATCAAAATACTCCGCTCGTAAGAATTGAAGCCAAAAGGATGGTGAGTCTACGTAGGTTGGATTGATTTGCTTCGCCTGTTCGTAGAACCGTCGTTGCGTCATCGGTACTTGATCTTCTATGGCCTCCTTCATCCGACGAAAAGAGTCGACAAGCAAATCTGGTGTTTCTACCATGTCCTTATCCACCCCATGCACTTCTTCGTAGACAATCTCCCGTTCTTGAATTGTCATGTTATTAAGCTCCGTTGCCAAGAGGGCATCGACGTCGTCTGGATGTGGCGTTGATAACGTCGTCGTCGTCGTTGTTGTGCTGTCGTTATTCTTGTCGTCGTTAGTGCGTGGTGGCTTATTCATCTTGGATGCATTGGGTGGGATGATCTTTTGATCTTTTGATTGATTGATTCTTCACAACTGCAACTGCTATATGCATCGTTCCTCCCACGAAGTGCTCTTCTTGCTTCCGCTTGAAGAGTGAAAATCGAATGCTCGATAAGGACAACGAGCTAAGGTTCAGAATACAGTAGGTAGTGGCACTTAGTTTAGTCAAGAATCGTTTACTGACAGCGACAGTATCTATCTGCCAGCGTCAAACGAAACCGACGGTTGAAGATGTAACACTCGTCTAACCGCGAGCATCGAGTGTTTTTCGCACAGACGTTCGACAAGTCTGGAAACCGATAAGTATCAAGTGGGTCTTCCCCTTGCTTATCTCCCGAGGCATATGTACGCAAAATACACGGGGAAAATATGGATCGACATATATTCGACGAAGGGAATCATGTGGTCGTTGGCGGGAGGCCGGAAGGGGACGGTCCGTGGCGGGTCCGTGGCGAGCGCGTGTCACACAACGCATCGGAAGAAAATGGTACAGCTAAAGGGGTTCGGCCTTTCTTTCATCCTACGTATGCAAACGACATAACCCCTAAGTACCGGTGTTTTCCATCTTCGTTCTGCTGACGGCATGCTGATGGCGTGCCGCGATCATTTTTCTCTCTTGTTGAGAAAGAATACAATGATTGTAGTATTTCGAAATGAATGGAAATGATGAGTTACAACCAAATACCACAGATTGTCACAAGACTTTGTTTAGGATGGATCCTATGCTATATCACGTTCGGTGCTTCCAGTACAGGGAAAGATCTCTTTTCGAACGTGATATGGTTCAAAGATACCAAGGGAGGACTTCCAGTCGCGATATTGACGTATCCAGTCCTAATCGCAACATGTCTTGGTACTCTACTACTGAGAAGGGAAGGTGGTCGTAGTGGCGGAAGACTTTCAACAAGACGATATTTCCAATCTTCCTTCTGTTCGTATCACCGACATGGTGATGGGAATTTTGGCTTGTATACTGTTCTATTCATTTTCCTTCCATTATGTTCCTATACCATCATGGGAATACGCCGACATCTTCACGAACTCCATGTCGATGGTCCCTTTCCACTATTAACGCTCCTCTATGATTGGCGTAGATATCATGACAATGATGGCGAGGGAGAGGAGGATTCCAATAGTACAAGTCACATTCAGAGTGAGGCAGTCTCTGAAATTGCCAATTCGATTGCGATGATGGCAATTATTGCCATCGGTCTATTCCTTATCCCGGCCTCAAAAAATGGACCAATTCTTAAAATCTTTGGATGGTCACAAACAAAGGCAATCCGACTACATATATATGCAGGACGGATCCTCGTCGTGGGGTCTCTCCTTCATGGTCTCCTCCATACGATACGGTGGAAGTATCAACTAGGAGAAGATATATCGACATTTATCCTCCCCCCACGACAATGTTGGATACTTAATGACGATTCAGAATCCTTCACTCCCCTTATCTGCAAAAATAAGGATACGAAATGTACCTGTCACGAACATTTCATTTACTTTACCGGCCTTCTCTCGGCGATGTTGGCCATTACTATCCTTTTGACGACATCTCCATGGGTCCGACGGAAATCCTATCAATTCTTTCTCTTAAGTCACTTCCTATTGGCTCCGTTATTCTTTTTGGTGGTCATGTTTCATTATCAACGAGCAGTATTGTATATATCACCCAGTCTTCTCTACTACCTTGCGACGACTATTCCACCGTATTTCGAACGTCAACGGAATGTCGGTGTTACCGTTTCTTCAGTCGAGGTGATTGGAACTGAAAGAGAAGAGCAATACATTAGCCTTACATTTGAAGCTACATCAGAAACGATACAAGCCTTTCGACCTGGAATGTACACTCAACTTTATGTTCCAAGTATCTCCTCTGTTGGTCATCCGTTTACGGTCAATCGGGTTGTGGGACAAGAAGATTTACTTCGTATTATTTTCAAGGTTCATGGACCCTTTACGAGAAGTTTGGCGACGAAGTTACAGACAGAATCTGTAATCCCCACAATTCAAATGAGTGGTCTACATGGGTCTCCAAATCGTATGTATCAAACCCGACATCATGATATCAACATTTTCGTCGCCGGCGGGATTGGTATCACCCCCTTTTTATCACTACTTCGACATACTATCGAAAGGAACGCGGACGATGGCAGTATGGCCTTACAAGAATCCTATTCCTCCTCTCGAGTCAGAGAATTGTCCCTTCACTGGTCTTGTCGGAGTGCGAGTCTGATTCAGTACATTCTACGAGAATATCTCGATACCCTCCAAGAGAAGGTCACTCCCCACTGTCGGACTCAGCTTCACCTATACCATTCTACAAAGTCACCCGTTCCTTCCCCGGATACTGAAAAGGGCGACTGCCAAGAAGGACAAACATCGATTCGTCGACTTGAATACCCTGCGGAAAATGTTCATGTTCAAGTCAACGTCACCAAGCCCTTTCAATTGCCACGATTTTCTCCGTCCCGTCATATTCGAGGAAATCTACTTCCAACAATGGCAATGATTCTACTATTGTGGCCTGGTCTAGGAATCATCTGGTACTCGTATTCGAATTACCAATCCGACGATGAACTCCGTGGTCAAGCCATTGCTCCACTTGCTCTCCTTGCATACATGGGGCTTGTATCCTATATCTTCACTCGTATCATTCCCTACCATTGGTTTAGGAAGAATACTCAGGATCTCAACTTCAAGTCTGTGAAACAAGATTCCAAACATTCCCTCGAGGAACTGTTGCCTCTTTCTCCCTCCACTTCGACGGGGAGCCTTTCCCATACCGAGACCCCGGAAAACCATCGTCCAGACAAGGTGACGTTGGAATGCCATGAAGGAAGACCTTGCCTAGTCGCCGCTCTCAATCCATTGGAGAAGGCTCGGTGGCCAGCGGTATATTCTTGTGGTCCCTCTTCAATGTCGAACCATATCCAGGCCATCGTTGATGAGACATCCCGACCGCAAAATTCGGTCACTATTCCGATGGTGACTATTTACGATGAAGCGTTTCTCCTGTAGTGAAGGGGATTTTCACTGGAAATGGGCTTGTGTGGAGTAAACCTGCATTAACGATTTCATTTATCAATTAAGTTTTCATCGTATGTCATCTTGGCTTCGTCAAGCCTATTTCTTTCAGGGCTCGTTTGACATCTTCCAAAGTTATCAATAGACCCTCAACCCCATTGCCATCCCGACGAGCTCTCGATAGTGCTAGTGATCCAGCACATCGTACCAATCCAGCAATGTCGGCACCAGAGTATCCTCCTGTGTTGGCATCAGCAGCTAAGTCAAACGTAGGGCGAACTGCCGCGGAGGCACCCCCCCAAACCGAACGAAGAGCATGCTTGACCTTGTCTCGTTTTCGTTTCCTCGACGTGATGGGTTGAGAGGATACCCCATTTCGATTGGCCTTTGATCGAGGCGACTGCATCCCATCGATAGCTTCACACAGTTGTGTACTCAGACGACCCCGTTTGCGAAGAGCACCAAAGTGAATCTGGAGAATCTCACGACGGCCCTGCCTATCGGGAAGTGGTACTTCGATCTGGACTTCGAGTCTTCCAGGTCGTAGTAAGGCTTCATCCAAGAGTTCACGACGGTTCGTCATTCCCACTAGTAGAATGTTGCTAATTTCCTTGATCCCATCAAGCTTTGCCAAGATTTGATTCACGACACTAGCTCGGGTGGCTTCACCCGAATCTTCGCCGGAACTTCGACGACGAAAGACTGCATCAATTTCGTCAATGACGATCACATGTAGAGCACTTCGAGTAGCATCTCCGTTGCAGGCAGCCAACTCCGCTTCGGCCTCAGCAAACAACCCTCTAACAAGCTTCTCCGAACCTCCAACCCATCGATCCAAAAGTTCTGGTGCTGACACAATTTTGGGAGCTCGAGCCCGGAGTGCTTTGGCTATTTGACGCGCGAGTAATGTTTTCCCAGTTCCTGGTTGCCCATAGAGCAACAGTCCTCGGACGGGAGTCAGTCCAAGAGCAGCTAGTTCTTCGGATTCCAAGGCTGCAGCTGCTAATGCCGTAGATGTCTCGTCAGCGATTAAACCATTATCACCTTCCAGCGCGGGACGGATAACGCGTCCATCCAAAACTCGTCGGACGATGGCGTCAATTTGTTTTTGGAGACCTCCAACTTCGCTCGTGAAATCAGCCTGGAAGGCGTCATTCCGTCCCTTTCCAGATTGTGATGTAGGAGTGTAATAGCCCGCAACAGAATCATCCTCGGCACTCTTCGTCGCGCTGTTGAGGTTGCTTTCGACGATACCGAACATATTTTGAGGTTTCCAAAGAATATTCCGTACCAACATGTCTTCGTCAGTATCCGACGAGAACGGCTGCCTCTGATCTTGTGACTGCTGTAACCCACGGGGCAGCAATATAACCTCAAGCACGCCAGCTGGTCCTATGTCCACACTTTCATACATCCGTTCGGCACCACCATATTGAATCCAAGCCGGGATATTATCATTCACGTTAGTCTTGTAGTCGATCCGTTCTCCTGCCTTACGAGTTTGGCGTGTTTTGGGGCCGTTGCTATTGACTAATTTTCGATATCGTGTCACACCACCGTATAGAAGTTTCCCATATATGATCGAGGCGGGAGGTTCTGAAAGTGAGGAAGAGAGTGCCGTTCCGGATGGCAATAGGATTAGTCGACATTTTAGTCGAGACAAAAACTCTGCCCGATCAAGTTCGATCCGTTCCATATCCTTTCCTGACACAGTCTGATTGGCAATCTTCCGAAAATGATCTGACAAATCAACAATGAGAGGGGATGGCGTCGATTTCATCCATCGAGTCCATGATGACGCTTCATCACGGTCCAAGCCTTCTCGCTCCTCTGGACGCTAATCGGAGATCGGGGGGAAGGCAAAGATAAATCAAACAATGAGCATCAGTGAGAAAACGATCGGGCCGATTTGACCAAAGGTTGTTTCCATGGTTCTCGTTACCTTGAGTTTGACCTTATCAAAAGCCTTTTGCAACTGAAAGGCAGTTGCATCATTGATCCAATTTGTAGCGGAAGAGGAAATTACCTTGGAATACCCTTCCTTCGCATCACGACGAAGATCACTTTCGACTAGGCAAGTCGCTGCTCGACCTGCTACAATGTCAAAAATATTGTCATACAATAAAGAATCATCCAAAGTATCATTTTGTGTATTGGTTTTGGTTAATTGAACGTTGGTCGGTGTCGAGCCGCTGACGACGGTAGTGGGAGGGTCGACAGTTACAACAGAAGCCGATTCGTCGATAGTATTGATTCCAGCACTGAGGGAAAGTCCTGATGACGAACTGGAGATAAGCACTTGATTATACTTCCGCGAGCATGTAGTTTCTTCAATCGATGACTGGGGAGTTATTCTAGATGCGATGGAACATGGGAATGCTTCGACGACTGTGATTCGTGTCGTGAAAAAAGTTACCAGGACAACGGCGATGATAGTGTCTCGTCGAGTGATTCCATTTACTAGGAACGATAAGAAAAGTTCCATTCTTGATGGTTTAATTCCGTTGACTAACAAATGCAATACACAGCGGTGCCAGAGGGACGATTCTCCCGAAAAGGTAGTTTTCCTCTCACAGTGTTTCATGAAGGGTCGATGACGTGCATCCCGTTCCGATTAGGGTGACGTCGATGCGAGTATTCGGGTGAGTCCTCTGTGACGTCCATATGACAGGACGTGGGACATGAGGGCGGTCTGAAGTCCAACGTGTCCGCGTAACGTTTTTTCCCGTTACATCCAGTTCACAGTCACAGTCGCAGTCAAGTGCGACTGTGGACTTCACAGTCCCTGTTGGATCATTCGCTCTTACTTTACTACAGCTTAGTTCCTTGCATCACCTACAGTGAATACGACTTTCATCCGTCCGTCTGACTGATCCTGACTACAACAGAGGTCACCGGCCTCTGATCTCACAGTAGTGCCTACAGAAGTGGCTTTCCAAGAGAGCAGACTAGGATACTAGTTGAATGAGAATTGGAGTGTTGATGTTGACGATGTAAAGACGATTAGCAATCTGGTCATCATTATGCAGAACTGATCTTGATAGGCCATGCGCCGGTTCTCTACATAGTTACGCGATATGCTAGGAAGAACGTTACAGGGAATTGAATATCGTTTAGTCCTTGCTCCAAAAGAGTGAGATATTCGTACAATGGTTTTGTGTTTTCGTCTTGCTACCGTGATCAGGAGGCATGATTCAGGACAACCTACAGCAGACCCATCTCCATACAATGAATGCCTTCTATGACTTCAAGCGTACAAGTCATCATCATTTACGACTTTCCTCCGAGTCGGGAATATCCAGTGATCCTTGTTGACCACAAGACATCTCCAGTACATCTCTGTTTTGTCTCCCACCTTTTTTCACTCCCTCTTGCTCTTCGTTGACCCCATCCTTCGTTTGTTGTGAGAGATATTTTCCTCATGACAGTTGACTCTTGACTTCAATATGGAATTCGAGTGTACAGTAGGGTGGGACCATGACTTGTCCATCACGACGTCGATATCCCTCTGCACCATACCCATAATCAGATCGAATTCGTATCTTGGCAATTTCTCCCACGGTTGATGTTGCCGTCCTTGTCATCATGGTCGATAAGGCAATATCCATCCCTCGTATCAACTTTTTGCTACCACCTTGAGATACAGGATAATGATCATTTTCATCAAACATCGTCCCACCTATGGTCTCTTGACGAATTTTACCCAATCGTCGGGCAGCCATGACAAGTTTCTTACAAGCAAGATTGGATGTGACACCCAAGGTCTGTCGAACAAATGTTTCTGTAAAGAATTGTTCCGTATCAATTAATTTCAATTCATCAATATAATAATCTTGAAAGGCTTGGACTAAGGGATCATCTTTGGATATTCCCTGTTGTTGTAACAACCAACATTGTATGACCTCATCTGTCGACCACGGGATGTCAATCCATCGACCCTGGTAGGAAATAATGCCTGAAAATCCTTGTTGAATTACCAACGTACGATCTTCGTTGTCGTCGTCGTCGTTTTCATCCTGACATGGTCGGAGAATCGCTTTCTTCACTCCACCATCCTCCGTCAAGGATACCCATACAAGGTCGTCCGATGACATTATTCCTACGGTACCTTCCTTATGATCATATGCAAATCGTAATGGTATTCTCAATTTATGATCGAGCCGATCCCCATACGATATCTTCCCATGGTGCACAGTCACATCATGATGCTGGTTGAAATGCGGATACAACACAAAGCCTGGTACAGGATTGACCGTCACCCCAAGGAATAATAGCGGTAACAGAAACTCCCTGTACTGCATTGATGCAAGAACTAGAATAAAGATTATCGCTAACAGTAACTGCATAAAGTTCATACCTCTCGAGACAGACGTCTATGCGAATAAACTGTGACGCAGCAGATGACGGTAATCCCGGATCGGATCGACCCATAAGACTCAATCAGTGGCAGAAAGGCCCTAAATAAACAGTGGCGTGAAGTCGCTCAGCAGTCTGTAAAGGGGGTGGGGCAGAATAGGGCGCTCGAGATCCTTCTTTGCACAGTCAGATAGGCATGGCGGCAGGAAGAATTTTTCTGCCCCCTCTCCCCGTTGCCCCCCGTCGCCCAGTGAACAAGCACGTGCGACAGAAGCATGTCTGCATTGCTGGATGTCACTCCAAGTGCTGAAAGGGGGCGAACCCATTCTAGTCCTGGAATCCAAGAGAAAAGCGTTGTTCACAAATAACTCTCGGTCGCAAGTCGTCTCTAGGGACTCTTGCTTTAATTTCTCTCCCTCTCTCCCTCTCTCTCTCATTCTTCGCTCAGAACTATCCACCATCTTCCTTCTCTCTCCATCTATTCACATAAGGATATACATTTCACGAAATCCTACACACGTGCAACGAGCGTCGATAGCTTGAGAGGACCGAGCGCCTATCCCTGACGAATCGATCAAGGATGAGTCCGGATGCCATTGATACTCTACAATTGGTCGTGATGCCAACATTTAATGCCTCCCGGGAATGGGTCAATTCTTCTTCATCAAACACCACGATAATAGTGACGATGATGGAGGTCTTTCTGGAACGAGTCTTGTTGCAGAATGAGAATAGCCGTGACGTACCTCGAGGACGGACGATATGGACTGCTGTCTATTTATGTGTCCTATCGATATGCTTTGCCGTACCAGTCTTCTATTATTGTCGACTACATTGTGAGGAACGACAGGCTCGGAGATTACAAGATTTAGAATTGGCTGGGATTACCCAAGCATTGGCACAATCACATAATCAACATCGACAGGAATCGAGGGCGGCACGTCGAAAATTTCGAGAAGAACGTCGGGCTAGGATTCATCAACTCTTCGGTCCTGTCAAAATGGTACGTCCACGATATATATTCACTTACGTGTACGCGCACAGTTGGTTGTGTGCATACCCTTTTGGGGAGGATCGACTTCTTCTTTTTGAGGGAGGAGGAGGTTGCCCTGTTTGTCGGCTTGGGGATAAGTTGAAGTCTACTTGTTTTTTGCGTTTGTCTGTCGCTTCTATATGGTATCCTTACTGTGTTTGGATTGCTGTTTTGTTCTGCAGGCCTTGACAGTGGATAACTTTCCACATTTAAGGGAAAAAATTGCAAAAGGATATTGCGGCGTGATAGACAGCAGTGAGCCGTTTTCGACATCATCCGTATCCTCATCACCGGAAATGGATCAAGAAGATTCTCGACAGTCGGAACAGGATATAGAA
>Ga0194115_10007291_pt1 | contig 11013 bp, 1 predicted proteins | sample TA2MahsurfametaG_3_FD_148656 | JGI IMG/M metagenome (GOLD analysis project Ga0194115, IMG submission 148656) | Freshwater microbial communities from Lake Tanganyika, Tanzania - TA2015002 Mahale S4 surface | ecosystem: Environmental > Aquatic > Freshwater > Lake | place: Tanzania: Lake Tanganyika... | reverse complement strand
CATGTCACCATTTGTGGATGGGCACGGTTCCTTCAGCCCTGCCGTTGGAGCCGCGAGCTTCTCTCCTGGTTATTCCCCTGCTAGCGGGAGCTACGGCCACGGCTTCGCCAGCGGAAGCTATGGAAGCGACGACGGTGCCTCTAGTCCGGCTTACAGCCCAACTTCGCCGCAATACTCCCCTACGTCCCCGGCCTACAGTCCAACCTCCCCGGCCTACTCCCCGACATCCCCACAGTACTCTCCAACCTCTCCGGCTTACAGCCCTACTTCTCCAGCCTACTCGCCGACGTCACCCGCTTACAGCCCAACTTCCCCTGCCTACAGCCCAACTTCTCCGGCTTATTCACCAACATCTCCGGCTTATTCACCCACGTCTCCAGCCTACAGCCCAACAAGTCCTGCTTATTCGCCCACGTCTCCCGCCTACAGTCCAACAAGTCCTGCTTACTCCCCTACATCCCCTGCGTACAGCCCCACTTCACCGGCATATTCACCAACGTCGCCTGCTTACAGCCCCACGTCGCCTGCATATAGTCCTACAAGCCCAGCGTACAGCCCTACATCTCCGGCATACTCTCCAACTTCTCCGGCTTATAGCCCAACTTCTCCAGCCTATTCGCCGACGAGCCCCGCTTATTCCCCGTCGAGTCCTGCATACCGCCCGGGTACGGGCAAGGATAAAGAAGATGATTAGGGAACAGGACAGGGTAACTATTAGGAGCTCTGACATAACGATTTATAGGTTTGGTGTTCAGTAGTTAAAGAGATGTCATTCAAGCACTGGCGCCGAAGTGGGCGATGCTACAACTCCGACTAGGAATCACCGATCAACTGATGCGGGGAGAAATTGCTATCGATCTCTCGATGAAGCCCCTTTCAGGAGGGGGTCAACGACCTTGTGAAAGGCGGAGAAGAGAAGAAGCGTAAAGAGACTGCCATGAGCGATGATAGTGAACTGAGGAGCTCGAGCATCATACCAGAGACTTTTCTCCCCTCGACATCTTCCGAACAGCACTTAAGCAGGAAAGTATTCGCTTGGCACATGCGGTCCTTACACAAACAGAAAATCTGAAAAGACTATCTTGAAGAGTAATGATGAAACAAAGAACACGAGGGCTGCCTGGTTAGGAGATCGATTATGGACTTATTCTATATACCAACATGTATTCAATGTATGGACGTGGACTCTAATGGGTTGGAAAAAATGGTCGTGACTCCGCGGCTGAGGTACCTTTGGTGTGTCTGTAGTGGGGAAGGCTGGGTCGCTGCTTGCGCAAGGTATTGTGAGTGGGTATCTTAGCGGTGTGCGGAAGTCTGGGTTTGAGCAATAGGAGGCCCCTTATTATGGACAAGAAATGATCTCCGTCGCAGTACTCACGCTCTCATGAATCCGTACGTCAGTCGCGATTCTAATAATGACAAAAAAGAGATGGAAACACACAGAACCTTCTGTTTCTCGATTGCTTCGTTTCTTTTCTGAACAATCACTCCGTCATCGCCTCAATCTATCTTAACTTATGTGCCGCCTGCTGCACACACATACCACTAGAGTCTCAGTCAATAGTGTCCGTAACTAAATCAAAGTGCCCGTGCCCGTATCCTTCTGCGCTCGCGAACATAATGTATCATAGTGTACATTCAGCAACGCCAGCATATCAGCCTCTTCGCGAACTCCCTGCGAATGATCCTTCTGCGAGAACATAATGTATCATAATCAACAACGCCAGCACATCAGCCTCTTCACGAACTCCCTGCGCATGATTGCCCTTGCTCTCTTGTAGTTTTCCTTCTCAAATTCCCCTTCTTATTCCTTCATCGTAATTTTCATTTCATCTCCTTTCGCAAATCTACAATAAACTGGGAAATCGACTGGATGCCGGAAGACTGCATGATACGTTAAATAAGACATACCTAAACTATTCCAGAATACCATACTCGTAAATTCCTGCGATTGCACATTACTGCCGCACACCTAAAACCCGCTTAGTCGGACCCTGGAAATCTTCTGGCCACGAAGATAGATTAAAGATGTGATTGCACAGTTGTGACAAAGCAGCCTTTCACGCCAAATTTTTGGGGACATATTCTGTTGAATAATGATGATATTTGAGGACAATAGAATTGAGCTTCTATCGTTAATGAATGCACATTGTGATAAGGCTGCGTTTCACCCAAAATCTTTTGCAGAGAAATGCTGATGAATAATAATGATGATGGATTTCTACCTTACTTGCATGAAGTTATTGTACATTATGATAAAGCTTCCTTTAGCCCCCAATCTTTAGCGGACAAATCCTGTTGAATCATATCGATGCTGGAGTTGAATAATAACGATGCTGGAGTTCTACTTGATGAGGCTAGACAAACCAGTGGGAAAACGCTCAAGCAAGCTTTGACCGTAAAATAGTGGGTTGAAGTGGAATTCGCGGTGGAGTGGTCAGGGAGCAAGAAGCGGAAGATGATTAGCAACAAGGTGAAGGTTCCATGGAAAAGGGACACTGAACTGGCCAAAATGAGATGATGTACTCGCGAAGTTGTTCCCGCGTAGAAGAGGAGTCGGTTTCCGTCGAACGTGCTGTCTAGTCCTTTTGAATACCGTTCAGCTATTGAATACAATTGTTCTTGCTACGCCCCTCTACCATATCCTCGAATGCCACTCTCGTCGATTCTCAAGGCTTCGCCCTATAATTTAGAGTATTTTTCAAATGCTACCATTCTTAATGCGTTTTGCAGTATATAGATGTACTTGATTGCACACCACTAAAGAACAGCAGATCGCCCTGCAAAATTTTTCATAGAGTTTCACCAGAAGCAAAGTCAAGTCATCGCAAACGGATATTGGCCGAGGTATTCAGGAGATAACGACAAAGCAAGCTAGAAAGGCTGCGCGTGGCTCTTCCATTCTGATAATCGTGGGGGCACGTTTCTTGTAGAGAAGGTCTTTTTCATCTGAAGACGACGAATCGTTGTACAGACGGCCTTTCCCAGTGAGCACAAACAACAAGATGCGACGATACTAATAATATTTTTTGAAAATGCAGATTTCAAGGGAGGCCTAGCAACGATTGTTGCGATTTAGGAAAGTTCAAGCTTCAGCCGTTTGAATGAGTAAGTCTTTGTGTATTATGTCGAAACGGCATCCTCTCCTACCATTCGAATCAACCGCCGTCCACATGCAAACTTGACGGGTGAGCGCAAGCCTTGAAAATGCAGATTTTAAGCGGGGGAAAGCAAATCGTTGTTGCCATTCGGGTAAGTTCAGGAAATTCAGCCGTAAGTCTTTCTGTATGATGTAGAAACGGCAATCTCTCCTACCAATGGAGTCAATCGCCGTCCACATGCAAACACGACGGAGAAAGACAACCACAGCTAGGTCTCATCCTTCGATCCAACAACATAGACGCCGCCCATAAGCGAAGTGAACCATTTCTTTTAGGGGTGACTGGTTCAGTAACGTCGAAAGCAGTCTTAGACGAGTATTCGTCACCATCCCCGCACATTGTCCGCAAATACAGCCCTATCTTCTGAGCATCGCATTTCCAAGATCAGTTCTTGTCGAACTGTGCATTTCGTTTCGCTATCTTCGGTATGGTTTCATAGACTACCTCGCGATACGTTGAGATTAGTTTGCTTGTCTCTATTTATTTTCAGTTCTGTCTCGTATCTCCTTGTCTCTGGAAACTTCTTGTGAAATATTTTCCAGGGGGGGCTGCGACCGGTTTTCCAACTCCCTGCGCATGATTGATTTATCTCACCGCTTAGGCATTCTTCTAAGTTTCATCAGGAAGGGCAACCGACCCATTCCTTTATCTTGTACGCTCGTATGGGTCTCTGATTTATCTCACCGCTTAGGCATTCTTCTAAGTTTCATCTTGCGTATCCTAAAAGCCACGAAGAGAAGCATGGGTTCCTAATCTGCCTTTTTGCTTTCCTGCTTATCATTGCATTTGCAAAGTGTGAGAAAGTAGTTAGAGATAACTTCATGTTGAGAAGTTAGAACCCACGTCATGGCCTCAGGTCGAATGTACTGCGAATCTGTGACGTGACAGGAGCTATTCAGCATTATGTTTCAATTCTTAATTTAATAGCCCATGCCGCATATTCTCGCCGCGCTACAAGGCGTGTCGTTCTGAGAAAGAAAACAAAGTGTAATTTTTGAGTCTGATGCTTCATTCTAGCATGACGAACACATGTAATGACGATCGCTTCTCTTATTCCAACTAATGTAGTCGTAGAACCGAGAACCTCACTACAATAGATCGAAAGTTCGTCGGGACAAACTATGTTCTACCAACGAGTACGCCGCTAGTAAAGGAATGAGACACAAATCCATGGACCCTCTTGTGGCGACTTTCGTCACAGGATCACAAATCCGACACATTGACAATACTAGCCACTTGAGAATGAGAATTTTATCTTGAGTGAGTCGTGACCGTAAATAAGAATATTTAGAATTCCCTGTTCACGATAAACGACGTCTGATACTCTTCAATATGGTACACGCACATAATCATGGCTTTAAATAAGACGAACTACACAATGATCCCGTTTACTCTACTCGGGGTATGGGTCCACGATTGTCACGGTCGGAAGTTGAGATCTGAGTATCACAGTTCTGTCGAGGATATCCCTCAATCGGTGGAAAGGCAACGAATTTTTAAGCCAAATCTAGGGGATCCGAAAAATACCTCACCTTTATCCGCGACAACATGATTTTGGAAGCCTCGGCTCTCCATCCCGGCTTCCGCAACGATTCCAGATATCTTCATTCTTTGCTAACTTTCTTCTCTCTTGTCAACTATCCATGCTTTGTCTGTCACATGTCACAGACGAAGAGGATGACACGCTGGCAAAACGTCTTGTCAGCTCGTCGTGGTCGGTATTCAAACGGCCAACTGTAACTTTGTATCTCAGGTTGGGATCGTAGTAGTAGTAGTGGTGAGCGAGGCTTCACTCGTTATGATGAAGAAGGATGTTCTCAAACAGAGGCGCTTGCAACAATTGAAAGAATCCTGCAGTATTTCTTGCTACGTCCTAGTTTATTCCATTTAGTCGGAGGCAGGTTTGATCTAACGGTGTTGTTTCTTTTTTCGTGGTTTTCTCGAGAGTGGAAAGTGCAAAAGGTTGTGATCGTAGTAGTAGTAGTGGGGAGCCAGGTGTCACTCGCTATGATGAAGAAGGATGTTCTCAAACAGAGGCGGTTGCAACAATTGAAAGAATCCTTGCTATTCTTGCCAAAGCCTAGTGTATTCCATTTAGTCCTGAGCCAGGTTTGATTCTACCGAGGTTGTTGCTTTTTTCGTGGTTTTTCGAGAATGGAGAGTGCCAAAGACGCACTTGCTGTGATTAGATCGATTTTTCTACGAAACCATACCGACCACATCGGCATAATAATAGCGTGTCCTATAAAGGCCTTCGCTAATTATTTTTTTCTACCATCTTTCCCCCTATTCATACAATAAAGGGATTCCCCCATCTCCCTGTACATCGTTTCAATGGGTTATGCTGTCTTTTTGGGGGGTGAAGAAAAAGAAACACAGGGTTTCTACGTCACTGTCATTTGCCGTCAAGTATTGACACTGAGATTTAGAGGTTCTGTCTTCTTGCGGTCTGTGCGTTGTCAAACCGTGATTTCAATTTCTCGGCGGGACCAGCGTCGTGTCCTAGCAATGGTGTGGTTTCCCTTATATCTTTTCAGGTTGACAGCTGGATCTACCCGTAAGTGGCTCACAGACCAGGAATGACCGCGAAATGGCAAACGGTCATCGCTAACTTTACATAAGGGTCGGCCAAACGGGCGATCAGCGTGATCACTGTCAATGTCGTTTGACTGTGAGTTCATTTTGTGTCCGACTAGTACAGGCGGAATCGAAAGGACTGGGGTGGTCTCATATCAGCGCACACATCGCAACAGCATCGCTCATCTTGATATATCGGTGCTTCGCCTACAGCGATAGAAACCGGACCGACTTGAAATAGGTTCACCGTATCCATGGAACTGATTTTGACCAATATCGCACATGAATTGGCCGATGAGCAGGTGCAACACTGCGACTCCGATGCAGAAGTAGAACCCACTAGGGGGGCATTGCATGTAAGCAGTAGTCACAACTACACGTCGTCAGACGCTGCCTCGTTTGGAGTCAGTGCTCATTGCGAAACCGTCAGTGCTGATCAGAAAGACGCTTCGGCGACAACGGCGACCGGACAAGGACACCCACACACGTTAAATTCAGGCATACGGTGTCCTCGAGACATGCATGAAATCGACAGCGAGAATGCACACAACTCCATGAATCGGGAGCTTCAGGATGAACTGAGGGATTCGAATGAGCGCGTGCTGTCGGTCAAAGGTCATGAGTCAGACGATGGAGGCTTCGTCGATCATCACGAGCTGCACTGCATAGGTATGAAACATGAAACGAATGTCTTGATGCAGGAAATACCGTCGATTCAAAACGAGATACACGTGGAAGCTAAATCATTGGCGCACGGGATTCTCGAACCCTTCGTTGAACCATGTCGAATGGAGAAGGAACATGAAGACACTCATTCAAACAACTTAGAGGATCGCCTGAGACAAGTCGAAGCGAAGCTGCAAGAATCACTGGGGGAAAATCTGAGACTAAAGGCACAGGCCATGGAGCTTCGAATGCATGCCGCCGCATGCCAGCAAGAAGCTAAAGATGCAAAGGAAACGATGGTGGACCTACAGACTCAGCTGGAGGTTACCATGATGTCCAGTTTTGAAAGGCAGATTAAGGAGAGATTGGCATCGGAAACAAGGGCGAGGGAACATCGTCGGAAGGAGAGAAAGGACCGAGCTCGAGAATTGACACCAGACGACGAAAAGAAAAGCCTACAGGAGAAGTTTGATGCCCGCATCAAGGAGGTCGCACGTGGGATGGACCAGGGTTCTGGTCGTCAGCCGCGCGTTCCGCTTCATCAGGGCAACGATGAAAACGGCGCCTGTCACGAGCTAGGCACCGTAGGCGAAGAGTTGGATAGATCCCCCCAACAATGTCTGCGGAACGAAGAAGCACCACTTGAAAACATCGAAGAGCAACATCCAAGTAGAAGAAAGCTGATTATGGTAGAGCCAAAAGATGGCCAGACGGTTGAGCTTTTAGGGAGGGTTAAGCATTCGAGCTCGTTCACCCATATGCAAGAGCTCGACGCAGAAGATTTGCTTCAAAGACGTATTTCCGCTTTGGAGGAAGAAAGAGTCGATCTTGCACATCGGCTAGTCAAGCACGAAGAGAAATGTGCTTCATTGGAAAAAGACGTGGCCTCGATGACATCGGAGAAGGAAAATCTTCGGTTGCACGCCCTGGAAGCCCTACGTGTGCAAGAAAATCTCGAAGAAAACCTCGAGGTCGTTACTAGAGAGCTTGTAACCAAGACGGTTCAGCTAGTAAGTCTTGAACTAACAACAAGAACTCAATGCGAGAAGATAGCCGATCTTGAAGGGAAACACCGTGATGTTTTGAATCAGTCGCAAGAAGCGTCGAATGAACTAGAAGACACGAGCATGGAGCTGGCAGACGCCTTGGAAATTCAGAAACTGCTTCGGCGAGAACTCAAGCAAAGCCGCGAACGCATAGCCAGTCTGGAAAACGAAAAGAGTTCCGTCCTTTCGGAAAACGAAAAACTGAAAGCAAAGCTGGTTTCGCTGGATATCAAGTACACAGAGGAACAGGTTGCGATAAGTGTCACTACAGAAAAGGAGAAAAGCGAAACCAATGGGTGCGGTGTTGAAAACGTCGAACAAAGGGTTTCATCATCGGAAGGTGGAGAAGTCGCACCCAGTCGACACACAGAAGGAGAAGAGGCAACCTCACCATCAATGATTCAACACAGTGATGTTGGAGCGCATACCAACCCTTCATTGTCAGCTTCGGTCGAGAGTTCCTCAGAGGTGGATTCTGTTATTGATGTGAGCAGCGAAACTGTAGGCTTCGGGGATGGCGAAACCATCGGGGACATTACGAAAAGGGACAGTATCTGCGAATCGAAAGAATTGATGTCCCCGACCTCAGTAGATAGACCTGGTTTCGAGGACAAAGTCGACTGTGGAGAGATTTGTCTAGCCGAGGCAGGTGGAGTGAACCCGGATGATGGATGTTCGATATCCACTGTTGCACCCCCCGAAACCGTGATCAGTGCCACTTTTTCGGAGTCGTCAAGCGAAATTGCTCCCATTCGCCTGCAGCAACCCAAGTTTTCTACGGCTTTTTTCAGGGGGGGGTCTTCGGGTTCCTCATCGGATGATTCATCATCGACTTCGTCGCTCTCTTCGAAATTGGAATCTTCTGTTTTTGAAACGCAACGTCTCGCTGGGGAAGCGATTGCAAACGTCTCGAGGGGTGACGGTTTCGGTGAATCCAATGAATTGATTTCCGCAGTCTCGAAAGATAGACCCAGTTTCGAGGAGAAGGCGGACACGGCAGATATGGATATAAGGGCGAGCCTGGGTGACCAATATTCGATATCCTCCTTTGCGCCTCCCGAGGTCGTCATTTATTCTCCCACTTCTGACTCATCAAGTGAAATCGCCCCAATACGCGTGCAACAACCCAAGTTTTCCGCGGCTTTTTTCAGGGGGGGTTCTTCGATTTCCTCATCGGATAATTCGGCGTCGTCTTCTTCGCTTTCCTCAAAACTGGAAACTACTATTCTTGAAGAGGAGAAAGCAACAGTTTCGTACGAGGATTCAGCCACCTCAGCCAGCTCTCTGTTTGCGCTCCGTAGTGATGTTATTGACTCTAGGGGATCGACAACCCAAGCTTCGTCACCGTCTGGCTCCGGGACTGATCTGGGAATGATATCGGATGACGGAGGAGACAACACGTCAAGCTCAGTCAACCATCAAGACATGGACCTCACTTCTGGTCACGGCAGCCGGACGGTCCCAATGCAATTGGAAACGTCCATTGAAATTCGTCAAGCCGCGGTAAAGATATTGGAAAACATGGATGCTAAGCCGATACAGGTCGGAAGTGACCGGTGGGAGATACCATCGCGTATCGAGCTGCGGCCGACAGCTCTTGTCGCCAAATCGGATGCATCTACGCATGATGAGGGCTCGGTTTTTGAGGAGAATAGTTTTGAGTCGTATGCGGAATCCTTTCCTCCGGCATCGAACGTGGAAAGATCAAATGAATCCCTTTGTGGAAAGTGCCGCATCCGCACCACGGCCAACGAGGATCCGAAAGCATGCCAGGAGGCCGAAGTGAGTGTGTATGCAATTGAGCAGATCCACTCGAGCCTCGAAGAGCAGCTGGGTCTCGACGAAGAAACCACGCGAGAGAAACTGGCAGCTAAAGTTATACAGCTTGAATCAAAGGTATTGTTGCTTGAGAACCAACTAAGGTCACAACTTCCTGACGGTGTTGAACTCACGACGGTGATTTTGGAAGAGGGGTCAGCATTGTTGGGATCGCTACGGGACACGAAGATTCGATCGGAGACCCAGTTGGAAAGGAGGGATGGTCTTGCAACGGAAGCTCACGAATACAATGGTGAGTCGAGAAATGGATGCGCGGATCTTTCCAGGATTCTACCTGAAGCGGTGAAAACAGATATATTGGGCACTAGTCAAGATGTGTTGACATCGTCGAGAAATCAAGAGTCTGATAAACCCTCCCTTTCCGAGAGGAATGGATCCAATGTTTCGATGTCGTACTACCCTGGATACACGGTAGCTCTCGAGGATACAGGCGCTCAAGTCAAGGCTTGGTCAGTGGCATCCGATGGTTCGAAAGGGCATGACCCAGAGGAGATGATTCGGCTACGTTGCCTCTGTGACGACAAGGAAACGGAATTGCGGGCATGCGTGTTGGAGTGCGAGAGGTATGTGGAGAGGATTGAGAGTGCCGCCGTTCAGATGAATGAATTGGAGCAACAGATAGAGTTTCTTGAGAGAGAGAAACAAGAGCTGAAACGAGACGGTCAACGACGATTCGATAGTGCCTGTGCTCAGCTAAATGAGTTGGAAACGCAAGTGAACGAGCTGGAAAAAGAGGCCGTTCGCCGTGAACAGGAACGTGATTCCCTCATAGTTGAAGTAGAAATGCAGCAGAAACGCCTCGGGAGTGCCTTGACGCAGTTGAACGAAATGGAGAACGCCCTTATGATATCACAAGAGGACCTTGCAGCAGCCGAGTTTAGGGTCGATGTTCTCGAAGAACAAGTACGTAACTTGTCGAACGAACAGTAGTGGAACAAAAGGAATGATATCTCTTGGACTTGCTATCGGTGAACAGTATCATGAACGTTTGTGTGCAATAGCATGTTTGGATGTGGAGTCGAGATGGGAAGATTTAGGATGGGGATAACGCCAATACAGTATGTTGGAAATCTTGAATCGGATCTGTAGGGGAATGCGGTGTCCTCCATGCTGGGTGGGGCTCTCTCGTGCTATTGGTTGTACGAATGCCAGCATGTTGTGGACGCCAACAACAGGATGTGTACCAGTGCGATATCCGATGAGCTAGGCTAGTAAGGGGATATAGAAGGTTATCACTGTAGCTTGTATTGTAGAAATCGACTGCATGGCCAATGAATTATTGTTTCTGTAGTCAGTATCTCGGGTTATCTCATCACCACTTTCTGAAAAAGAAGTTTTCGATATGGCATTTGCAAAGGGAGGTAGGCCTGGAAATTGGTGGCATGTCCGGTGCGGCCGGAGTATCTATTCCCAGTCACAATCACGCCGTCACATATACCGTATGACTGTCAGAGCTCTGCTTATCTCATTTTTTTTCGCACTGCATAAAAATGGCTCTTTATACAAAGCACCCCGGAGTATGTGACGTGTCATCAGAGTTTATGCTCGAAATGCGAAAACTCTATATGCACCCTGAAAAACCGTTGGTTTTGTGCACCTTGTGTGCGTAATTCAATATCTAAAAAAAAACGCTCATCTTTTTGAGTCCAACTTTTGAAACTTGTATCTGTTCTTCATTCCATCATGATCTGTGATGTATTTGTATCTCCCATTATCTTTGTCGC
>Ga0194115_10007286_pt1 | contig 11015 bp, 14 predicted proteins | sample TA2MahsurfametaG_3_FD_148656 | JGI IMG/M metagenome (GOLD analysis project Ga0194115, IMG submission 148656) | Freshwater microbial communities from Lake Tanganyika, Tanzania - TA2015002 Mahale S4 surface | ecosystem: Environmental > Aquatic > Freshwater > Lake | place: Tanzania: Lake... | reverse complement strand
GTGAAGTATGGTAATGATGTGCAATCACAAGCACAAAAAGAATATCAAGCAGCTATTGAGAGAGCAGGAGGTGTGTATATTATTGTCAGAGACTTTGATAGTTTTGTTGAATGGTATGAAAAATTTACGTTATGTTAGAAATAAAAGAAGAATTTAAAAAGTTAATTCCGCCTTTGACTGCGGAAGAGTTTAAACAACTTGAAGAAAATTGTTTAAATGAAGGAATTAGAGAAGCTATTTTAACCTGGAACGGATTTATAATAGACGGACACAATAGGCATGAAATAGCTACTAAATGGAACTTAGACTATCAAACTAAAAGCAAACATTTTAATAGTGAATTAGATGCTAAAATTTGGATGGTTAACAATCAATTTGGTAGAAGAAATTTACAAGACTTTGTTAAAGGTGAATTAATGAAAGAGCTTGAAGAATTAGAAAAGCAAAAAGGACAACAAATTTATAAAGAAAAAGCAATATTTAAAGGCAATCAACATTCTGCTCCGTTGTCCACAATGGACAACGAACCAAAACACGACACACGAAAAATAATAGCCGACAAACTTGGATGGGGTATAGGTAAAAAAGCAAGATTTGATGTAGTAGTAAAAAAAGCACCTGAAGAAATAAAAGAAAAATTAAGAACAGGAGAAGTAAGTATTAATCAAGTTTATCAAGAAATAAAGAAAGAAGAAAAAGAATTTATAAAACAGGAAAAGAAAATAGAGCAAGAAAAAATAATAAATAGTATTCAAAACACAAAATTTAAAAATATTGAAACAGAAATAGAAAAAGGATGGTACAAAGTAGGTAATCAATATTTATATTACGGAAGTAATACTGATAAAGAATTTATAAATAAATTGCCTAAAGCTAAATTTTGTTTTGCAGACCCGCCTTATAACGCTGGAGTTGACGAATGGGACTTTAATTTTAAATGGGAACTTGACTATTTACAAGAATATGCTGATGTTATTGCGGTAACTCCAGGTGGATGGAACGCTTGTAATTTTTATAAGGAAACTAAAATGAATTACATTTGGGAAATGTTTTGCTGGATTAGTAACGGAATGACTCACGGCAAATGCGGTTATGCAAATGTTATAAAAACTTCAATATTTGGAAATGTTAAGCCTAAAATCAGTCAAGACTTTTGGAAAATAACAATAAAAACCAGCGAAACTCAGGACACAAAACACAAGGGCAGAAAACCTTATGATTTTATGATACATTTAATTGATTTATTTACTGATGAAAACGATATTATAATAGATGTTTTTTCCGGTTCAGGTACTACTTTATTACTCTGTGAAAAAATGAATAGAATTAGTTATAATGCTGAATTGAATAAAGAGTATTGTATTGATATAATTAAAAGAATAGGTGTTTATGAGCGCATTTAAAGCACGACAAAACAAATCAAAAGAGCTTTGTGATTATTTAATTAATTATTTACAAAATAAAAAGATATCATATTTTGAAAGCGGTTATGAATATTATAAACAATATAATAATGCTAATAAAATAATAAAATTTAATGATAGTACTTCTAAATTTGTACGTTATTATCCTGATTACACAATAGCTCTTAATAACATATCAGTATTAATTGAAGTAAAAAATTCTACAGGTATTGAAAAGGAATGTTATGACAACTATATGATACTGGCTGATAAACTAAATATAAAAATTTTACTATTGTGTGTTAATAAAAAATTATGCATTTTGAAAGATATTGTATTTAAAAAAATTAATTCATTTGATAAAATTGCAAATATGAATATTCCTGTTACTGATGAAGTTTGGAAAGAGCCAAGAAAAATGAATTTAAAAGATTATCAACAATATTTAAAGTCTTATAATTACAGAACAAGCGGGTGTAGTTTTGCGTATATTGATTTTCAAAAAACAAAATTTTACAATATTAATATTTTAGAGCATTATAATCAACAGATGGTTGTTAATAAATATGTGTAAATAATTTTTTATATTTGTTTACTTGTTGTATATTTGTAAGAAATATAAGACAATATGCAAAATGAAACACAAATTGAAGAGTCAGACGTAGTCTTGAACCTTCACCAAAAGTTACACAGAGCTAAATTAGCTATCGGTAAAGTAACTAAGAACGCAACTAATCCACATTTCAAGAGAGCTTATGCTGACATCAATGCACTGCTAGATGCTGTTGAGCCTATTCTACTTGAAAATGGACTGCTACTATTGCAACCTATTCAGGGCAACAATGTATGCACACAAATCATTGACATTGACTCAGGTATTATGCTAGAGTCATGTATGGAGTTACCTCCTAGCTTGACACCTCAGCAGATGGGTAGTGCCATAACCTATTTTAGACGCTACACCCTGCAATCAAGCCTATCATTACAAGCTGTGGATGATGATGCTAACCTAGCAGAGACACCTAAAAAGACAGGTAAACCTGCATTGACTGATGAGAGGTTCAAAAATGCTCTTGAGAGAATATCCTCTGGTCTTTACACAGTAGAGCAATTGAAGCAGAATTTTAAACTAACAAAAGAACAGGAGGAACAGCTATGAAATGGAGGCCATCACAACTTGGTAAGCTAATGACTAACTCAAGGAGTAAGTCTGAGGTATTATCTGAGACTGCAAAGTCAGAGATACGCAAGATAGCAAAACAGGACTTTTACGGATATGAGACTGACATAAGAACTAAGCCAATGATCAAAGGCACTGATTGGGAACAGTCAGGCATTGACCTTCTCAACAATGTCAGATTTACTAACTACACAAAAAATGAGCTAAGACTAGAGAATGAGTACATGACCGGATGCTGTGATATCATTACAGATGATCTAATCATAGACATCAAGAGCTCCTGGTCCTTAGAAACATTCCCTGCAACACCTGCCGAAGGTGAGAACTCTGATTATGAGTGGCAAGGTAGAGCCTATATGTGGCTGTATGATAGACCATCCTTTGAACTTGTCTATGCTATGCACACAACACCGGATGAGCTGTTGAGTGAATGGGATAACATGTCTATCCACAGAGTAGATCATATACCTATGCAGTACAGAATAACAGTGCTGAGATATGAGAGAGATTTAGAACATGAAGAAATGATAAAAGAGAGGCTACTCTATTGCAATGAGTACTATAGTAAGTATGTTAATGAATTAAATAATAAGTAAAATGGAAACAAGAACACAAATAGTAACAACACTGGTAGCAGCATTTTTAGCAAACGCTGACAAAATGAAATATATCAGAGATAACATGGATGATGAGTTCACAATCTACCTTACAGATTATGAGATCGCAGTCATGTATGCCAACATTGTAGCAGATGAGATAATCAATAAAACAACACCAGAGATTGCATTTCAAGAAAAAGTAGTATAAATAATAACTAAATAATAGAATATGTCAGAACTAACAATTGAAGGAGCTATCAAGCTCATTAATCCAACAAGAACAATATCAGACAAGTTTGAGGTCTGTGAGTTTGTGCTTACAACAGAGGGCAATTATCCTCAACACATAATGTTTACAGCAGTCAATGAAGCCATTGATAAGGTAAAAGCACTGCAAATAGGTCAAAATGTGATGATCAACTTTGCATTGAGAGGAAGAGAATGGAAAAGTCCACAAGGAGATGTTAAGTATTTTAATACAATAGATGTAAAAGATATCACAGCACTATCACCAGTGTCATCTGCATCAATAGACCTGGATGACTTACCATTCTAAGACAGTCTATCTTAAACCAAGTGAGACACTAACTACCTACATAAGAACACAGCTCAATGAGTTGCTGTCATATAGGTATAAAGTTTCACACATGGCTCAGGATATGAAAGTCAGGCCTCATACCTTATACAGGTTTTTAAATGGCTTTGAAGTGAGAGGTGGTTTTTATGACAAAGCATTTTATTTTTTGATAAAAAAGAGCAGTTAATAGCTGCTTTTTTTGTTGTATTCTTTTTTTTGTTATATTAGCACCCATGATAGACTATATTGCACCCTTTGTAGTATCATGGTGGTTTGTAAATTTTGAGCCGTTACAGCTCACTATAGACAGGTTATTCACGAAAATAGATGTTGACTGGCTACACACAGCTCTAGGATGTTGGAAGTGTATGTCATTTTGGTTTGCATTGGTGTATTCTGGTAGTTTCATAATAGCTTGTGCCACTTCATTAATAGCTGTATGCTTGAACAAACTGATCGAGAACTGATAGATGATATTTTGTCATCAACAAATGATATTTTACTTAAAAAAAGTAATCTAAAAAAACTACAACAAATTAAAAACAAAGCCACCAATGGCAAAGACAAAGAGTGTTTTTGTGCCTCTGTGAGAAGAAAAGTGTGGCTCAAAGATTTCAGACAATGGTATGAAGGAGTCATTGGATAAGTATATCACTGATAACTACAATGAAGTGCTCAGATATACTAAACACTTCCTAGATATCTTGTCCATACCCTCCTCTGTTGATGCAGAAGCAGTAATATCAAATGCTTATTTACATTGTGTTGAATTAAATGTTGAGGATATTACTATCAACAAAGCAAAAAGCTACCTGCTAAATACTATAAAATGTGAGTTGCTGTGGACTCAAGGCAGCAAAACAAAAAAACAAGACATTTACACAAGCCAGGAGTACCTAATTGATATTGTTGAGGATCTATCTGACCTAGAACACAAGATAATACTAGAAAATAAATACAATCATAAAAAAGGATTGATAGAAATATACCGGAAACAACAAAAAGACAGGATAAAAAGGATAGTCTTTGAGGCATATTATGACAAAGGCTACTCTACTCAGACTGCATTAGCTAAGTATTTTGATATTAATAACACCTCAGCTTACTTTTTAATTAAAGAAATAAAAGAAAAAATAAATGAAATACAATATAGGTATGAGGAGTCTTAACATTATTTCAATGACTACCTATATCCTGTGCTTTGGATTAGCATATAACCTGTGGCATAGAGACATGGAGCTGGTTTGTAAATTTGGTGCAGTCATACTGACCTTAATACTAACTTTTATAATAATTAACACTTATGAAGAATTACAAGAAGAAGATTAAAAAAGAATACATAGGACAGACTGTGAAAATTTATCAAAAAATTGTAGGTTTTAAAGACATTACAATTGTAGATGATCCCAAAAAGTATGACTATTACCTTTCAAAAGGCTTAAAAAAAATTTTTGAGGAGCCTAAAAGCGAACCTAAAAAAGAAGAGGAAGAGATCAAGGTAATATCATATAAAGCAATTGAACCAGAAAACACTGATAACTTAGAAGATGCCGAAGCCACTACCTAAAGAACTGTATGATGACTACATCAAAAGATGTATGTCTGATGATGAGACCATATCTAAGTTCCCTGATGAGGAACAAAGATATGCGGTGTGTGAGTCCTATTGGGATGAGAAACCAGTGTACTCATTATCTAAGTTCAAAGAGTCTTTTGCTGAGTCTTATACTGACTATCCACAAGCTGCTGTTGAAAATGCTAAAATAGCAATAAGATATGCAGAAGAAAATGGATGGGGATCTTGCCTAACACCTGTAGGTAAAAAAAGAGCAGCTGATTTAGCAGCAAACAGACCTGTCAGTGAAGAGACCATTGCTAGGATGGCTGCATTTGAAAGGCACAGACAGAACAGCAAAAAGAAACTTGGTGATGGATGTGGCAGATTAGCCTGGTTAGCATGGGGTGGTGATGAGGGTGTTGAATGGGCACAGCGTAAATTGAAACAGATCAGAGGTGAAAAATATGCTGAGGTTGGTGAAAGAGGTGGTATTAAGTCATCACCAAAAGCACCTAAGTCAGATACACCAAACCCAAACCCAAAAGGTAAAGGAACTGCCAAAGGTGATGCCTCCGGTAAAAGAGGTGCTAAGGTTACAGCAGAACAAGAGAAAACACTACAAGGTAAAGTTGATGACTTTAATGAGAGAGACAGCAATACTAAGTATGGCAGAGCTACACTTGGAGCATTGAAATCAGTATTTCAAAGAGGTCTTGGTGCATACAATACCTCACACAGTCCTAATGTAAAGTCAGCAGAGCAGTGGGCCTATGCAAGAGTCAATGCTTTTCTGTACCTATTAAAGAATGGCAGACCTGACAATCCTAAGTACACTACAGACTTTGACCTGCTGCCTGAGAAACACCCTAAATATCAAAAGAAATAAATGGCAAAACATAAATACATAGAAACACCAGAAGCAATGTGGGAACTCTTTGAAGCATACAGAGACTGGTGCAAAGCAAACCCACGATATCAATACTCACTATCTACTAAGACAGGTGAGGCTACTGCCATACCTCTTGAGAGACCACTCACTCAGGTAGGTTTTAGAAGTTATGCAGCTGATAAAGGCAGCACAGTCAATGATTACTTTGCTAACACAGGGGGCAGGTATGTCGAATATATTACAATCTGTTCACGCATAGAGGAGGCAATCCGGAATGATCAGATTGAAGGTGGTATGTGTGGTCAATACAATCCATCCATAACTCAAAGACTAAACGGCTTGACTGAGAGAGTTGACACCACTAGCAAAGGAGAAGCTATAAATGAGATCAAGGTCAACATAATAAGGCAGGATGATAAAATGACCTAGAACAAATTGCAGCCATGGAGATTAACAGCACTGTGATATTTGAAAAGAATTATAATGCAATCAATTCAGGTGTCAGGTTTATTATCAATGAGGGTGGCTCAAGGAGTTCTAAGACTTACAGCCTGTGTCAGGTTGTGATAGTTTACTGCATACAAAACAGCAACAAGGTAGTCAGTGTAATACGCAAGACCTTTCCTGCATTGAGAGCTACAGTCATGAGAGACTTCCTAGAGATTATGAAGAGTCTCAACATCTATGATGTCAACAAGCACAACAAGTCTGAGCACATCTACACCTTTGACAATGGATCCATTGTTGAGTTCTTTAGTGTGGATGATGAGCAGAAGATCAGAGGTAGGAAGAGAGATATAGCCTGGTGCAATGAAGCCAATGAGCTGTACTATGATGACTTTACTCAGCTCAACATGAGGACTGAGAATAAACTAATCTTTGACTACAATCCATCAGAGTCTAACTCATGGCTCTATGAACTTCCATCTGCTGAGAGCATAATGATCAAATCAACTTACAAAGACAATCCATTTTTACCTATGAGTATCAAGAAACAAATTGAGGACCTCAAGAGAACTGATGAGGCACAGTATCAAATCTATGCTCTCGGTGAGAAGGCAATCAGTAAGAGCAACATCTATTCTGGATGGACCTTTGTCAAGCACAGACCTAGCAAATTCACTGACTATGTTTATGGCCTTGACTTTGGATACAACCACCCCACTGCATTGGTCAGAGTCTATTGGCGAGACATGGACATATACATTGAGCCGGTCATCTATGAGAGCTACCTGACTACATCTGACCTCATCACTAAGTTTGACCAGATCAATGTAGAGAAGAGCATAATCATCCTAGCAGACTACTCAAGGCCTGAGAGCATTGCTGAGATAGACAGAGCAGGATACTACATTGAGAATGCTAACAAGGTAGTGAAGCAGGGTATAAACAACATCAAGACTTTTGGTGTGTTCTGTGAGGAGCACCCACAATTAAAGAAGGAGTATGAGAATTACAAGTGGAAGAAAATTAATGACACCATCACTGACGAGCCTGTCAAGTTATGGGATGATGCAATGGATGCTGTGAGATATGCAGTAACCTACATCAAAGATAATTACTACACAGATGACAGGTACTTATCCTTTTAATTAGACAATCTTAAAAATACAATATAGGTATGGCAATAACAATAGAAGCAGAACCTTATGACTTTACACCTGCATACAATCAATGCAAGTTTATAGTTGACTCAAACAATGTCAACAAACCTGGTTTCAAATATATCTTTGAGATATTTCAGTCAGGCACAGCAACTAAGATAGCAACATACAAAGTCCTGCCATCTTATGGCACAGGCTATGGTGAGGTGGACTTGAGTAAGCTGTTGAGCAATCAAGTTAGCTTTGACTTTCAACCTGATGCATTGACATTCTACGATGCATCAAACTGTTATTACAAGTATGATGTCAAGATAGGTGAGGAGTATATTCTTGAGGAAGATTACACAGCAGCACTACAAGATGATGGCAATGGTAATGTGTTAATAACAACAGTAGCAGCAGCTCATCCATTTGTTATAGGTGATCAGATAAACATAATACAAGATGATGGCGGTGTGGCTAATCCAGGTGTTGAAGGATTGCACACTGTCTTGGATGTTCCTAATGCTAATGAGTTAGTGATTAATGCTCTGTTTGCTGATGTTACAGATGTCAACGAGAATGGCACTATCAGATATGCTAACAATGAGAAGGATGTTAACTTGAACATTGTGAACACCTTGAATAAGTTTGTATTCAATGGTGCTGAGCCTTGGCGGCTTTTTCCTGGTTACACACCTGTTGCTTTTGAGTTATCACCTGCAAATTTAGGACGTATGCTAACAACACAGCCTTTTGAGTTTACTTGCACCAAAGGACAGTTCTTGTTTCTCAATCATGAGCTGACAGGGTTTGTTACTTCTATGTTATTTACTAACAGTAATGGAAGTCAGTTTATTAGAGTGGTGAATAACAGTACCAACAAGATAGCAGGTGTGCCATGTGGACCTGGCAATCTTGGAACACTGACTTATATCTCAGGACCAGATGCCTCATTGATACCTAATGACACTATCACATCTTACACAATACAGATTTTCACAGGTGTTCCTGCTGTTGCATCCTCAGCAATATACACTATCAAGTTAGATTACAGGAAGCAAATAGACGAGCATCAAATTATGTTTGTAGATAGACTTGGCTCAATTAGTAGCTTTGCCTTTCAACTAAGGTCATACACTAGGGTAGGGATCAAGAGAGAGACTTACAACAAAGATGTTCAAGGCTATATTGATGCAGGTCAATGGACTTATGATAGTTATGAACAAGGACTTGTTAACATCAACACACAGCTCACTAAGACACTTGACTTGAATACTAACTTTATGACTGAGTCCATGTCAGATTATTTCTTAGAGATGTTGTCATCACCTGCTACATGGATTTTGCCTGTTAGCTATGGACAGGTAGAAATAGATGGTGAGTGTGTTACAGTAGCAACTAATTATGATGATTTACAAAGCTGCAATGTGTTAGCTACAGATTTTGAAATGGTAAAGCAACGCAATCAGAACTTAATAAGGCACAGCATACAAGTCAGATTTAGTAATAACGATGTAGTCAATGGTTAAAATAGTATTAGAGTCAGGAGTATTAGATGTAAGTGAAAATGTAAATTTTCCTATCACATTCAGCATTGCTGAAATTAAAGATGTATCAGTACGAAAGGGAACATTCTCTAAGAGTATAACTTTACCAGGAACAGATAACAACCATCAGCTCCTAGGTCATTACTACGATGTAAACATACAAGAGGGCACATTCAACATTAACACCTTAACACATTGTCAAGTCATACAGAATGATGTGCCGATCTTAGTGGATGTACTCTTGCAGCTGGTAAGTGTTAACAAGATACAGACAGCATCAAACTATGAGCAGGAGATTACATACACTGTACTCATAAAAGATACAAAGGCAGAGTTTTTTAGCTCGATTACCAACAAGGAATTAAATGACTTAGACTTCTCAGACTGCAATCATGAGTGGAGTGCGGCAACCATAGTAAGTACTTTTGCACATTCTGTTGTTAAAAAGTTTAAGTATGTAATGCCTCAATGTTTCGATGTCAACAATTATCAGATCAACGAATTTAAACCTGCTATTTATGCTAAGGTTTATTTTGACAGGATATTTGCCTCTGCAGGTTTTAGTTATACATGGGCAGATTTAGAGGCAGCAAATTTTGATAAGTTATTAATACCTTACAATGGTGATGTCAATAACTTTGATTTTGCTGATTTATTAGTTCAAGCCACTAACACATGGACCACAAGTTATGTGCAGCCTGTAGGAAGAAATTATAGTTTTTTAGAGGATGTAAACTCAGGATGGACTGAGGTCATAGATTTACAGAACTTATTTGATCCTGCAGTAGGTGAGTACACTTCACCATTTAACACTAACTCACAAGCTGGTCAACATTATAAATATGAGATACAATTTACAGGTGATTTGATTTTAGATAACAGCAGTGGTGCTGATGCAAGATTAATAGCCACAGGTGGGTTTAGTCCTAATCTTGCAGTAAAAAATAAATATAGAATTGGTTTTGTAGTAAAAGTAAATGGATCTACTCAACCTGGATCTCCTGGATATCAATGGATTACTTTTGAAAATGATCCTGCTAATCCTACACCATTACCACCTGGTCAAACAGTATTAGGAACATTTTCAAATACAATTACTTTTGTTGCCGTTGACAATGGCGGTGGGATGCCTCATACTATAGCAGCAGGAGATATACAAATAAGTGTATTGGTTTTAGAAGTAAAAAATGAGCAAAATTATGTAGAGTGGTCTTCAACCTACGATCAGACTAAATGGGTAGATGATGCGACAGGTTTAACACCAGTACAAGTTGATGTCATAGTAGCTGATCTAAATATATCTATGAAGATTTTGCCATCAAGTAATTTAATACCTATTGGTGAAACAATCATTATAAATGATTACATACCTAAAAAGATAAAACAGTCTGACTTTGTAAAGTCTATATTTAAAATGTACAATCTGTATGTTGATCTGGATGAGGACAATCCATACAATTTAATACTCAGGCACAGAGACGAGTATTATGACTCAGGACAAGAGAAGGACTGGAGCTCAAAGATAGCTAAGGATAGAGAACAGTCATTGACATTTTTACCAGATATCACAAAGAAAAAAATAAGACTAACATATACACCTGACAAAGATCCTTACAATGTAGCATATACAAATGCAACTAGTGAGACTTATGGACAAGTAGAGTACACCTATGACA
>Ga0194115_10007284_pt1 | contig 11017 bp, 11 predicted proteins | sample TA2MahsurfametaG_3_FD_148656 | JGI IMG/M metagenome (GOLD analysis project Ga0194115, IMG submission 148656) | Freshwater microbial communities from Lake Tanganyika, Tanzania - TA2015002 Mahale S4 surface | ecosystem: Environmental > Aquatic > Freshwater > Lake | place: Tanzania: Lake... | reverse complement strand
AATTATGTGTAATAGTCTCCCTAGAGATACATATCGTACATATCGTAGATGTCAAGCCTCGAAACTATCATAAAGAAAGCCGTCGGAAGTCGGCACAGTATCTAGATCATCCATGATGTGATTTTGTATCAACAAGAAGACGCAGACATCCATACGACATCGCTTAGTTTGACGGGTGAAGAAGATATCGTCCTTTTTTTTCAGTTGAGGATGAACGGCTGTAAAGTCCTGACAGAGTTGCCGGAAGTTGTTGTGACGAGCCGTTTCTATCGACATTGTAGTAAGTGTAATCAGAATTTGGCATGCTCTTTCGGTTATGATACAAAATTACAAGACACCTTTTTGGTCAATACAGAATACATCTTGGGCCTCTCGCGTGAACAGGAAATGGTACCAACTTTCAACGAATCCATCCTTTCGTTTCTTCCCAAAATCGGGATGGACCTATGGCTATTACGGTCATCGTATGGGAATTCACAATATACTTTCGGGAACTTTGCCCTGCAATGGGTTTCTCACAGATCACTTCCGGGGGTATGTGTTGGACATAGCATAGTGTGGACCATTTCCCACAAATATGCTTCATCATGAAAAGAATCGATTGACCGGGATATCGTTCCGACCACGACATTCACGTCAATGTAAACTTTTCTGACTGGTACCATGACTTTTGAATTCGGTCCACCTGAGTTCCTGGAAACGGCTCACGGACTCACGGGCAACCGCTCTCACGGGGTCTTCTTTGAACGACGCCACCCTTTCTCGTTTTTATGGGGGTGACATTGTGATGATTTGAACTACCGATTGTGATGAAGTGACATGTTCGTACGGTACTATACTGTGGGGCATGATGCCATCATGGAGATCTCAACTCCATCTTGGAAGACTGTGCTGTTCTTAGAACACGTTGTTACATGAAAATATCCATGTTGCGGTATCCGTCCAAGAAAGAGAGCATACCGTGGCATTTTGATTGTGTCTCGATCCCACTGAAACCACTTGGAGACCTATTCCAAATATCGTATGATCATGCTCAGGAAGTCCAGTTACTGAAAACTGATCTCGTACACCATAAATATCTTGGCGCAACCGGGTAGAGATGATTTTCCTTTTCTTCACAACGGAGTGTGACAAAGTAGAATCGCACTGTCAGCATGTTTTTTCTTCAAAAACGACGACTGCGACGGTGGGGAGGGTTGTAGCCTTTGCGTCAACACTCCAAATGAGTGATGCGAAGCATGGCGTCGACTCGGCTCCTCATTGGGCTTGACGGCTCAGACACCCCTCTCTCTTGATGTACTAGGAACTGTGTCCTATTGTCACTCATCTGTCATTGCGATAAGCGCGTTCATTACCACAATTTCTCGGTGGCGATTCCATCGGATAGCCCTCTCCATCTTTCGGTGATGAGATATCCGAATAGTCAAATAGAATACGGTAGGTATAACTGTAAAGATGGACGTCGCTTGGGAACACCATCCTCCTCCTCCCTCCGGATTTTCTATGCCGGGCAACGTCACCCGTACCTATGCATGTACCCTCGAATACGGTAGGAACCCACCTACCCTAAAATACGGTATGATATGAATAGGAAATACGGTATGAATAGGAAACCACCACATCTCCAAAATTTTTCCACACAGTTTCCACGCCTACCGCAAAACGGAATGCAAGCAAACAGTCGTATGTTATTCATGATCATGCTACCGAACGGATTAATTACGAGGGACGCAAAGCAAGAATCGTATCCGCTATGGATAGGAGTGCAATCTCCCCCACAGGAGAGGGCCCTAGCGAGCTAGCAATAATGTCACGACATGAAGAAGAGGCTACAGGTGTTCTTCAAGTCAGAAATTTCATGATGAATTTGGAGAACCAGTACAATGTAAACCATGACGAGGAAATACGCACAGCGAGAGCAGCAGGTATGCCTGGTACCTTTTTCGTGGGGAATCGGAATTCAATGCTACAGGAGGACGATGAAACTGTGGATACCCAGTCAAGGACTCTGGAACATACAGTAGAGGCACATCTGGCTCCCGACGATACCGATATGGAAGCTAGAGGGTGTTGAAACGCATCGAATCGGAGATATTGCGAAGCGTTGAAGAACGCATGATACAAGGTCTACAACAGGCCAATGTATCTGTCGTCAGCCAAGCAGACATCGTCGTTGCAGAAGAAGTAACGGATTCAACACGAGACACCTCGAACAAACGATCACTAGGGTTGATGGGATTGTTTTTTGTGCTGTTCGTTGGAGGCATTGTGTTCGGATTGATGTATGCGCTCGGGGCCAGCGACGAAGAGCAGACTCCATCACCTGACCTATCTTCCCAGGGAGTCGAGAGAGGAGAAGCTTCGCCTGTCTCAACTTTGGTACCATCAACGGCTCCTTTCCCTTTGGTACCGGTGGATTCTCTTTTGGACGAGCTAGGAGGCTCCATCGCACCAACAGATCCAGATCTCTTTCTACTGGACGATCCGACGTCTCCTCAAGCACAAGCCTTGGCTTGGCTTCAAAGTGATCTCATCACCAGGACTCCGGGTAGATCAACAGAGACAGTACTGGAACGTTATGCTTTGGCAGTACTATTCTATTCTACATCAGGTGAATCATCGTGGAGCTTTCCGTCGATGAATAGTGATGATGTCTGCACATGGAATATGAAGGAGAAAGGCGGCGTGGGCGTCTATTGTGGGAGTGCACAAGACGCAGTTGTTGATTTGCAGCTTGCCAGCTTAGTTTTGGAGGGCAACATTCCGTGGGAACTTGTTCTTCTGTCAAATTTGGAAACCATCAACTTCCATGCAAATGCCCTTACAGGCACCATCCCGTCCCGAATCACTGAGCTCAAGCATCTAAGGGCCATATCGGGGAGTCGCAATCAACTCACCGGGACACTGCCCGCCAGGTTTGCTCCTGTCACCCAAGCTATACGATTGGAAGGAAATCGCTTCACTGGACCCATCCCCGCAACCTGGGGTATGATCATGCCCGGACTAAAGTACGTCCAGATTGGTGAGAATAGGTTGACCGGTACATTTCCGGCGGCATTCGGAAGACTAGCCAATCTCACCGAACTTGAGATCGATCGAAACTTCTTAATTGGTACCATACCTTCCGAACTTAGACAACTGAGCTCCTTGAAGCGGCTCATGATTCATACAAACTCTTTCACAGGCTCGGTGAACGACACCCTTTGTGACCCGCATGGATTTGATATTAATGAATTGACTGCAGATTGTGATCAAGTGGTATGTTCTTGCTGTACCACGTGTTGCTACGGGCTCGGTGGGCTCAATGACGCCGGTATCTTTATCCTCAACTGCAGCTGGGGGATTTGAGGGAAGATTGTTCTACTTTCTTTCGTCATGCCCAGTAAAATTCTGATGTGAAATATCTGTGCTGCAGTATGATGTAAGGATTTTAACGGCAAGGATATGCAAGGTTATGAATTTGGTGCAAGTTGATATAAACTGTGGGTGGAACGTTTGGGAGGCCTAGTGTACTTCGTACGAAATCAACAAGGAACTCCTAGTTTAGCTTTTACAGGTGTACCCAGCCATGATCGAATGAAAGTTTGCCAGAACCGGATTTTTCCTATTCGTGGCCGTGAAGTCATTTTGATCGATTTTTCTACCGCTATGTTTGAATTAACAGTAAGATACACTTAATGACTTGAAATGCATCCTATGTTGACTATAACAGTAAGTTAGTAACTTGCTAACTTACAGTTACTGTTACTGTTAGTCGGCTGAGGGAGAACAGGAGTACTGTATATGTTCGACAGGATCCGTTCTCCTTTCCAAACTCGAAGTAATCAACTTCGACGACGACTACCTCACCGGATCGATTCTTTCAAGAATAAGCAAACTGACGCAACTTCTCGGCCGAGCATAATCGACTGACTGGTACCTTGCCTGCAACGTTTTCTCCCGTGACTGAAACTATTATCTTGAAGGAAAACAGCTTGACTGGAACGATTCCCGTGAGGTGGGGGGCGACAATGCCCGCGCTAAAGTACGTCGAAATTGCCGTGAATACGTTGACCGGTACCGTACCAACCACACTCGGGAAACTATCCAACCTTATCCATCTTGAGATCGAGGCAAACCCACTGACTGGGAACATACCTTCTGAACTAGGTCAATCGAGTTCGTTGGAATGGCTGATCATATACGCAAACTCTTTCGAAGGGTCTGTGAACGAGACTCTTTGTCATGTCGACGGAGCAGATTATGAACCTAGAGACAGGTTCCTTTCTGGTACAATACCTTCCGAACTAGGTCAGTTGACTTCATTGACGAAGTTCATAACTCATGACAACTCTACAGCATCTGTGCACCTCGTGGGTAGTCAGGTTATCTTGATTTGCAGACCGATTACGATGAAGTGGGATGTTCATACTGGTACATGGAATTCGGTCTTGATGTCACCTGTTGGTAGGTACCCTGATTGAAGATCATCATTGTTGGGGGGACGTATCTGTTCCGGAGTCCGTTCCCTTTCATGGACAAACCTATGACCAACGAATCTGCCCTATTCCTTTGATCAAGCGATACTTCTTATGATCATTCAAAAGTGCTTCGTCAATGAGGGAACAATAAGTATTTCAATCGCTGGTTGTCACCCACTCCGATGAAGACTGGGGATGGCGAAGTAGTAGTGCTTGTTGCCGCCAAATATGACCGAGAGGCGGATGGGTACGTTATCGGAAAGGACTTCTCCATGCAATGACGGATGGTAGATGTGAAAAAATCCCCTACGCTTCTATTTCGATTGCAGTGTAGAAGTAGATACCCCGTTCCTCCTCCTCGTCTTCTCTCGCTCTCTGTGATCCAAACTCAAAGTGATGGTTGCGTAGGCTGCAACATAAGCAAAACTGTAACGAGATGAACGTTGGCGACCTGAGAAGATTCCTCCATGCGAGGGGGTTATTGTAACCATAAAGTCGTCCTTCTCCTTAAAATTACAAAGAACTGATCTCATTGACTGATCCTTGAGAAACGTCATCCTTTCCACCCATCACTGGTAGCTTTGCGGTGGATGACGATTGCATGCATACAGACCATCAAAGATAGGCGAGCATTGGTATGTGAAGAATTGAATGTTGTCGTGGGATGGGTACCACAGGAAAGACAGACGAAATGTCTATCGACTGGTCGTAAAGATAGTCCACTTTCTCACTTAGAATAAAAAGAGCGTGTGATTTCTGGGCATGTCATGATTGATCGCACAACGGGAGTGATTTTGTTTGTGCGAATCACTATCGATTGTGAGATTTTGCTCTGATTGATCCTCGCTTTTTATACCAATCTCATAGAAACGAATCAAAAATCTGTTGTGTCTTTCCTTTCTCATGAAGAGAACGGTACGGTAATTCTGGGAAGGCGATAGATTGACAACAACGGTCGTTTGGTTCGTCCAACAAAAGAAACACAAACGAATCTATGCAATGCATCACGCATTGCCCATGTTTTGTTGGAAAGCGGTGCAAGGACGTACGGTCTCTAGAGCCCAAATACCGGAATTTGTGCGAAAGAGGTTCCCAAAAACAAGTCCACCCAACCAGGAAATTTCGTTGTCATACGTATTACAGTGAACTACGGTACCGGTCAACTGTTTCTCCGAGACTCTTTGGCCTCTGGGGATGATGTTGTATACACCAGTATATCTCAACGGTTCACTGTCGAATATGCCCCCCACCCCAGAAAGTCCTTTCGCGTATGGACCAAGACTACAGACATTATGTACGGGAGTCATCCCCATGAACAGCCACCAGAACAACACGTGGCGAACGAACCGTAACCTCAAGGAGGTCCTACCCTGCCCCCGCCGCCCCAAAACTCGCTCAACTGTCATATTAGCGTTTTCGTGGTTGTCAACGATGATGGAAAGCAAGAAACAACTCAACGCAACCGATAAGACAGCATCATGTGGATCTCTGAAAGACGAAGATCACACGATGATTTCCCAAGATGATGTCGAGTCTCATACTCACAGATCTGAAGAGCCGACAAGAACTCATGGCGTCTTCATGGCGAGTCAAAACTCAAAAGTTAGGGGAACTGAACCTGCGGATGTACAGTCAGACATTCCAGATCGTGGAATCGAAGCACATTTGGCTCCTGATGAGGCTGTTGTACATGCTAGGGTCATAAGACGTATCGAATCAGAAATTTTCCGAAATGTGGAAGACCGTATGATACAAGATTTGCAACTTGCTACAGTATCAGTCGTCGATCATTCCAACATTGTCGTGGCAGAACTAGTGAAGGCATCATCAGTACGTGAGGGCCCAAAACACAAAAGATGTGTATGGATGATGGCTTTGATATTGGTACTCTTTGTTGGAGGCATTGTCGCGAGAGTAGTACATGTGTCAGGGCGAACCGATAGGGAGCAAACTCCAACCCTTGACGTTCCTTCTCAGGGAGTAGAGAAAGAGGACAATTCAAGTATCTCAACTTGGGTTCCATCAGCAGCTCCCTTCGATCTGATACCGCTGGATTCTCTCTTGGATGAGCTTAGGACTGTCATTGCTCCAACAGATAAAGATCCCTTGGTCTTCGACGATCCGAAATCCCCTCAAGCACAGGCGCTGACTTGGCTTCAAAGTGATCTCATCACCAGGACTCCCAGTCGATCAACAGAGACTGTATTGGAACGATACGTCTTAGCGGTACTGTACTATTCCATGTCGAGTGGTTCATCATGGAGTTTTCCGTACATGAACAACGACAATGTCTGCGAGTGGAATATGGGCCGGCCCAAGGGCAACGGTGTCTATTGTGCGAACGATGAAGGCTCCGTAATCAAGTTGGATCTCGAGAGCTTACGTTTGAAAGGTAGTATTCCTTGGGAACTGGTTCTCCTCTCTAATCTGGAAAGCATCAACTTCGATTGGAATGATCTTACAGGGACGATCCCTTCACGAATTGGTGAGCTGACGCAACTACGGGACATCAGTTGTCGCAACAATAACCTATCGGGTACTTTGCCGACAACCTTTTCGCTCTTCACCGAGAATATCCGTTTGATGGTCAATCGTTTCACTGGAACAATCCCCGCCGCCTGGGGGGTCATGATGCCAGCGCTAAAATCCGTCCGTGTTGATGACAATGAATTGACCGGCACCGTACCGACCACATTTGGGAAACTGGCCAATCTTACTACTGTCGATATCAGTTTTAACTTCCTGACAGGTACCATACCTTCCGAACTAGGTCAATTGAGCTTGTTGAGGGAAATCGCGACGCACGCAAACCATTTCACGGGATCGGTGAACGACACCCTTTGTCACGACGATGGGTCGCATTATGTTGATGTTAGTGCTGATTGCGACAGAGTGGTATGTCCATGCTGTACATTGTGTTGCTACGAATTCGTTGACAACATCTACGATCGCGTCGAATGCACACTGATAATTTAATGGAAGAAAGTTTTGATGACGCTAACAGGCACCGAAGATGATCTAGTATGGACTATCCGAGCTGCGGGATTTGTGCGAATAAAGTTCTCTGGTTGTACTTTAGTGTCTCGCGTCGTACTGACCACTCCGAAGCAAGGACCGGTCGTATTGCATCATACGCTGTAGGATCATCAATGATGCCAAGTAGATGACAAGTAAGAATTTTTCCGTGTACCTGCCGTATTTTTTCTCTCGACTGGCTATCTGGATATTTGTTGGAGGGTCTACTGAAAAGACGTCAATCTTGAATAAATGGCGATTTTCGCCCTCCAAAGGGAACGACTACAGTCATCAGGGAGTATAGATTGAAGGATAACAGCGGAAAGCATATGTGTTCCATAAATGGATCGACTCATTTTAATCGAAGGAACGATAGCTTCTTCAGGACATGTAGCGATCCTGGAGGTACGTAGCGTATACATTTTGGCGGGGCGCTGAGTCTTGGTTCTCATGTTGCAGTCAGGGTCAGAATGTTTCAAGTAGCTTTCCACACTTGTACTCCACAACCTCAACCCAAGCCTGCTCTTCTTGTTGTTGTATCCGATAGAGACGCCTTTGTGGATGCAGATTATATCTTGGACCATAACGTGGATAGGGAATGGAACCAAAATTGGAATCCGGACCGTCTTGTCAACTCAATCAACCCACAGTCAACGACGGAAGATAGAATGGCTGCTGGACTTGGAGAGTCCTACGTTTCGTAATGACCGACCTCTCCTCGAAGGGACTCATGATGATAATGACTCGTTTGAGTTAATATGGGGCTACGAGATAGTGATTTTCGGTCCAAGAATAGAGTCACATTTACCCCTTGACGACACCGGTGTAAAGTTGAGTGAAAGCGTACAGGGTACCCCATCAATGATGTCAAAAAAGGCAGTACCGTCCATGTGATCAAGGGCATCGTAGGGATTGACTTTGTCGTCACGACCAGTATGGTAGACTAGCCACAAAAGCTTGCATCCTTGTAACAACACGTAGCGCAGCACGAACATGGTGTCACGTCACAATCTGCTCCAAGGCTCGGCCGGAACACGAGATCGACGTAGGCATCGCAAAAGATTTCCTCCACATTTCCGGTAGTTGAGTTACCGAAAAAATAGAAAAAAACAAAGATCAAGGGATCCAACTGACCCAATTCAGTAGGAATACTGCCGGTCATCAAGTTGTTGGAGACATCTAGAAACTCGAGAGAAGGTAACTGCGCCAGCTCGGAGGGTAGAGTCCCCGTAATCGCATTAGAGTCGAGACCGATGTTTTCGAGTGTCGATGTCTCCGTTGTCCAACTTTTAGGGATAGTCCCTGTCATCAAGTTTCTACTGACAATTATCTGTTCCAGACGTGGTGGGAGATTGTCAGGTAAGGCACCTGAAAACCGACTATCATACGCCCAGAACCATCCAAGGGACGTCAACGTCTGCAATGGCAAAAGCGACCCAGTCAAACCACTATAACCAACGTCCAGCAAGTACAGATCCGATAGGAGAGATAACTCCTTCCATGGAAGAGTCCCCTCCAGGTTAGCGTCAGGCAAGCTCACCTGCCGAACTCGATCTGTTTCATTCGAACAGTACACTCCCATGTTTAGGAAGGGAAAGGTTGTTTCATTTCCACCATCATTCCATTCACAAACATCCGTGTCCTGAAGCATATAGGATACCGTCCAAGATGGCCCTGATGTGGCATAGTACAGGACGGCTAGGATGTATCGTTCTAGTACTGTTTCCGTCAATCGATCCGGTGACAATGTAATTGGATCATCTTGTAGCCATCCTAGAGCTTGAGATTGAGGTGAAGTACGATCTCGAAAGACCAAGAGATCTTCTTCCGATTCGGCGATGAAGGGCCGAAGTTCTTCCACTAGAGGATCCAAGTGTACAGGACTGTGCGAAGGTGTCAAGGTTGATTCCGATACGCCTTGGGATAATGGCTTTGAGTTCGAATCCTCCTTTCCGTTGCGAGATGTTAGCCAATAGAAGAGACCTCCTCCTCCTCCCACAAGGATTAGAATCAGCGTCACAACGATTATGCATTTCTTGTTTTTGCCTGACGTCGGGCTTGACTCTTCCTTATCCTCCGCTCTCACCACGTCGACGCCACCAACTTGTGAGAGTTTTACTGTTGGTAGTTCCATAGAATGTAGGACATGAGCTTCCATTCGTTGAGTAATCTCATTGCCTAGACGGTCCATCAACAAAGCTTCGACATCATCCTCGTCTTGGGCTAAACGTGCCACAATGCCCGATTCCGTCGTATCGTTTTGGTGCGAGAGAAAAGCTCCCATTTCGATGCCCGCAGGAAAAGTATCCCCTCCAGGTCGAATCGAAATAGCCCCGGGTTGAGTACTCAGTACCATATCAATCTGTTCCTTCTTGTTTAGCCTCTGGTTGGAATTCCAATCTTTCTCATCACCAAAGTCAGCAATGGTGACAGTCCCCTCTCGTTCTGTTAGTGTTGACACGACGTCAGGATCATCGGGAGATAAGTCATGGTGTTTGATTCCTCCAGATATCATCGTCTCGATTTTTTGCTTCGACGACGACTTCGTCATCATCTTGGTCATCGTTTCTCCTCCGAGGCCGACAGAGAAAGCACCTGGTTGGACATCCAAAGAAGTAGTCGTTAATGTATGGATCCATATTTTTCTTCTGTTCTTTTTCTTCCGTATCTTTAGAATCCAAAGATTGGAATTCGCAGACGGTCGGGGTGGCCGTCGTGATATCATTGACGAAGACGTGTATAGTAGCATCATCCGTTGCGTCAATACCACCAAGCTCGTTGGGCCTTGGGAACGTCATCGGCATACCATGATCCTCCTTAGCCTCTGGATGATCGTTATTCTTCGGCATCATAGATGATTGATGATGACAATGTGGGCTTTTACTAGGGTTGAAACAAAATGGAAAGTCTCCGTTATGTCTTCCCTGGGGAGAGGGGGACAAGACAAGACAGAAGGAGTGAATATCGCGTCAATCCGCGATTCTACAGATGTAGCTGTCGATGTGTTTACGGTTACCGTACACGTGTTGTAACTGTAAGTTACTGTTAGATTGCCGGTGATCAAGGATCGTCATTCGTCTCACAGTCTCTCACTATCAATTTTTGTTGGCTCCGTCGGAGAAATAGGGATGACGATGTCTACGTTTATAACTTCAAAGTATCGGTAAGTGCTTCTTCTCCAAGTCTTGTGCTTCTCCAAGTCACAGTGCCTGTTTCTTGCCTTGATGAAGGGGCATATTACTGTTGACTGTGACTATTGACATTCTTCCCAACCACAAGGTATTTTGTGGCATAAATTCGAGGGTGAGGAAGCGTCAGCGTATTCCTTATAGGTATTATGTATATGTAGTAAAGGTACATGGTTGCGTACCTGAGGATTTAACGCTTCACGCTCACACACACCGGCCTGGCGTGCTGTTGAAATGACTCGTACTCCTTCCTGCCTTGGTTGACTCGTAGGTATGTGTCGTAGGTCTTGAGTCGTCTTACTCAAACCACACTCTCCGTCACACAACTCTTGCAGGATAAAAATAGGTTTGACT
>Ga0194115_10007283_pt1 | contig 11017 bp, 11 predicted proteins | sample TA2MahsurfametaG_3_FD_148656 | JGI IMG/M metagenome (GOLD analysis project Ga0194115, IMG submission 148656) | Freshwater microbial communities from Lake Tanganyika, Tanzania - TA2015002 Mahale S4 surface | ecosystem: Environmental > Aquatic > Freshwater > Lake | place: Tanzania: Lake... | reverse complement strand
GCTGCAGACGTCGTCACAATGGACGACGGAAGCGATGAACAGGGGACAGCCTCCATATCCGTATTCTCCCCCATTTCTATACGCGTCCGATTTGACTTAGTTACGTATCATGAATTAACCTGATTGGCATCAAGAAGGGAATATAACAGTAATAGGCGATGGAATGGACAGTCCAAGGGACGACACATCGTTTACCGTACTGGTCGAATAGTGTTGGTCCACGGATTTGGATACATATCATGCCGGGTATTCTGGTTGAATGTGACGTCACGTTTACCTACCTATGTATGATACGGTATTCTCGTCGACTTCACGATCACAGTCACAGTCAACATGGATTCGCTTCATACGTATGATGCATTGACGTGAGTATGATATCATATGTTTGACAATACAGTAGGACGAGGCAAATGACGCACGTCCCAGCGATGTCTCTGTGGAGTGAAGGTGAAAGATTTCGTCCCACTATGAAACGTGGGATGCCATCAAGTATTGTTTCATATCATATCGAACAGTCAGGCCTTAGTCACTTCTACTATATCCAGGACGATGAAGGTCTTCATCCTGATTTTGGGATCGTTATGGTCCACAAGCCTTGCATTCATGCCGAGTAGAACCATACACCGAATTGGTGCGATAACGATGAAGAACGGTGATCGCACAAGGTCGTCAACCATCCTTATGTCATCTCAGCCGAATGATGACGGTGATGGGACGAAGGAGGAGAGGAAGACAGTAGCAGAGACGACGATATCGACTGGCAACAAGGCTTCTAAACGCCAGATGTTGTCGTTTGCCATACCAGCTTTGGGGATCTTTCTGGCGAACCCCCTATTGTCGAATATTGATAATTCCTTCGTCGGAAAGACTGTGGGGACACAAGGATTGGCAGCATTATCACCAGCAACAATCTGTACAGATCAACTCTTATATTTGTTTTCCTTCCTGTCAAGAGCGACGACGGGATTGGTGTCACGATCATATGGATCCAAAACGGATGAAACCGAAAAGAGGACAGCCGCTGCAGAGGCGGCTTCAGCACCATTGACCGTTTCCTTAGTGACAGGATTCCTTTTGTCTCTCTGGTATTTATTTTTCACGCCTTCGATGTTGGAATGGTTGAATGTCACGCCATCTTTACGACCATCCGCAACGAGTTATATTCTTTGGAGGGGTGTCATCGCATGGGCGGCTCTGGCACAGAGTGTATCACTCTCCATTATGTTGGCAACTCGTGATGCGATTACACCATTAAAAATCATTGGAATGGCAGCAGGAGTGAATGTACTTGGAGACTATCTTCTATGTGTGTGGCCACTTCGGTGGGGTGTTTCGGGGGCGGCAGCGGCGACATCCTTCGCAACATTATTTAGTAGTTTCTTCATGATTAAGGCTCTACGGAAGCGTTCCATCCTCCCTGTGATACGAATGCCAAGCCGTAAGGAAATTATGGGTCTCACAGAGTTCACAGGTCCACTTCTAGCAATTACTGTGTCACGATTGATTGGCTTTGTGACGATGCAACGGACAGCGATGAGTCTCGGTGTGAAGGAGACAGCTGCGTATCAACTTTGTATTAATTTGGTCCTATTCTTTCTCCTGTTTGCTGAACCGTTGAGTCAACTCTCTCAGACACAGCTACCAGCGTTGGTAGATGCGAATGATGGAGCGGCAGTCCGAGCGAATTTCAAATCTGTCTTGATTTTAGGTGTCCTAACGGCCTTGGGAATTGGTTCAGTGGCTGGGTTGACGGCAGGATTCGGCTCGGCTCTCTTCTCTTCAGATCTTGCTGTTCAGGCACTATCCAAGGCGGCAGCACCATCCGTGTTCATTACGGTGGCTACAGCAATTTTTGCAGGTATGTCATTGCTGGCAGTTGGATTGGTCGCCCCCTTGTTGTAACCCCCACTTACCTCACGCTGTTGCCCTTCGATGACTTTTATCGTTGAAATCCATCCTTCGAAACCAGTTACTGTGGATGGCGCCATGCTTGCTAGTCGGGATTTTGGTTTCATGCTCGTACAGGGGTTTTTGACTATGTTCCTTCAACTGTACTTGTTACAATCGGCATGGTGCTCGAATATAACCAACGTCTTTCGGACATTTACAATTCGATTGGGATCCTATGCGATTACATCCTTGATTCGAGCTAGTTTGGGACGTGGAAAACTTGGACGGGCTCTCAATGCTGGTCTTACTATGAACGAATCGACAGTGGTGAATGGCTCGGGTGGAGGAGCTAGTAAACCCCTCAAGGAAGTACATGCATGATTTCGTTCTAACGTACCAGATCTGCCCCACAACCGTACATGTCTTCGTCATTGTTGACCCAATAACAATCATGACTGTGTCCGATAGGGCCTTTTCTTCATGTTGAAGAGTCTCCTTAGCGGCGGGGAGAGCATAATCGCCTATAAGAACCGAAAATTTTATCTGTCGAGAGTGAAAATATTTGTCATGGACAATGTAGACTTCTGCGGTTCTGAGCATGGAACTATGGCAGAGTAGAATTAGCCTTCGTCATCTAGAGGGAAAAAAAATGAATCGAAGGAATAAATACGCTCTCTCGTAGCTAAAGGTAACCTGACGCTTGACAGACGTAAACTGTCAAATCGTAGCCGTCGAAAAAAATCTTCTTGACGATTCGTCAAACATGGCCCGGTGTTCCCAAAGCCAATCCTGTGTCTTCTCAGAAATACACTGCTGTTTTCTAAGCACAAGATTAAGTTCTGACTGTTTCATAAGGATAGTTGAATTTGGGGAAGAAAATGGCACCCAAAGGTGGACCGAATCAGAAAGGTGCGGCAGCGAATGCCCAAAAGGCTGCATCACAGGCTGCAAAGGATGCCAAGACGGCAGCCGCCGAGGAAGCTCAACGTCAAAAGGAATGGAGTCAGGGTGCGAATCTACGAGGTCAATCTAGGACAGATGAGGCAGCAGCGAAGGCAGATGAGGCAGCTAGGAAACGTGCTGAAAAGGCTGCTTTATTAGCTGAAGAAGAGGGACAGTCAGCGGGGACAAAAGCCAAGAAAACTCCGACATTATCCAAGGTTGGCAAGAATAAGAAAAAGGGTGATTTATCTCTCCTAGAAGATGCCCTTGTGGGTGCAGCGGATAAAAAACTAAAAGCCAAACGACAGGCTGATCGGATGAAGGAACAACAAATGAAGGAGGAGGCTGCGAAGAAACAAGAATCTTTCGTCCCGCTCGATCCATTATTGGCAAATACACAAAATTTAATTCTTGGGACGGAAGATAATTTAGTCGGCCGAGCAGCGAATAAGGCAGTTATGGAAGATAATACTGCCAGTGGGATTGATGGTGCCCTAAGTACTTTAAATCTTTCTGTAGGACCACGAGGTGCTGTCCAAACAAAGGGTCTATTCAAGGCATATGAGGCACGAATGTTACCTCAAGTGAAGGAAGACTTTCCAGGATTAAAACTTTCACAATATCAAGAAAAGGTCTTTCAAATGTGGAAGAAGAGTCCAGAAAATCCTGCCAATCAAGCTCCGTAACAGAGAGACAAAAAAGACTTGAAGTAAAGGTACCGTCGTAGCATGTGACCATTATTAACTTTATCCACTCTCGTCGTAGGAGAATTGTCTATGTCCCTATGAAAACGTCTTGTGGAGAAAGGATGTAATTCTTCGTGTTACACTTGGTTGTTGCTCTGGTTGTGTCCTTTTTGGTGGCGATGACGGTGGATCTTCATCAACCATTTCCTTTTTGGGACTTGCACCGCGAAGTCTCGGTATTGACGTTGATGTACTAGCACCAGTCGTCGTCGTCGTCGTCTCTCCCACGGGACCAGGACTTCGTCTTCCTACCATAACGGTACCGCCGAGATGAGTATCCCCCATGACCTTATCTACAACCTCACCAGCATCCATGACGACAATAGGTGGTGGCCGTCCCCTGGCTCCTACTGGATCAGTCATTCTTCCCCTTGTTGGACTAGTCGTTGGCGACGAATCGACAACAGGGGGTGTGTCCTCGTGGAGCGTAGTAGTATCCTCTCCCATTTCGATTCCGGATAAATTGACATCTTTCGTAAATCCAATCGCTTGTAAGGCTTGGACTCGTTCAGGATTAATCCTTCGATCATCACCATTATGTCGATCATACCATTGTAAACGTTGACGTTGTTCGACACACCATGCATGTAAGTTTGGCATCTCATTTACATCGACTTGTACCGACCCACCATTCCGTTCTGCATAGGCCTGTAATTCTTCCAATCGATGTTGCCATGATGCTCGTGGACGATCCAATGCTGGCCGAACCTCCCATGAAAATCCAAGTTGATCTAATAAATCAATCCGATTTTGGGTCATACATCTTTTGAAAAAAAGGAAGTTTGATGAAAACAGTAATAGCGGTATAGACACAAGTCAGACGTAATTTAGATGAATCGCCCAAACCTCCACAAATCTTCATTCTTGTACTTACGACCTTCTACCCTTTTCTTGGAGTCGTCGTTGATGACGTTGGGTATGGACCCACCGACCCAAGGTGGGATTATCAGCATAATGTGTTGGGACGAGGCAATCTCCATGAATTCCTCTATACGATTGGAGTTCCTCCCAATGATCCATCCATCGATTCGATTGGACTTGGAATAGGAATCCAATCTCCTTCAATTTTTCAAATCGTTCCTTCATCGTTTGACTAGTCATTTTACCCGTCGTCATTTCTTCTTTCATGGCGGTCTGATACGTCGTCCGTTGTCGATGGACCCATTCAGCAAAGGATGGGTCCATTTCATATCCATGGGGGACACGACAATGTCCATTCTTCCCCTTAAAGGCAATTAATTGATCAAATCGTTTCCCCCAATCATCATCTTGTTTGACATGTCGTTTCGTCGTCCATTGGAAGTCCATCTCTTCTAATTGTTTAATCCGTACTTCGGTCAATCCACATTTCATGGGATGATCTTGTCGATGAAAGACCTTGTATTGTTCTCTCATATTATGTACGAATTTACCCAAATTATTAAATCCCTTGTACCGAGTGGGGACTAATAGGTCTCCACAACTTTCACGATAGGCCTGTAATTGTCGTATCCGTTCCTCCCATGATGTTCGTGGTGATGGTGCCGATAATCGTGGCTTCTTGTTGTTGGGATCAGGACGGTCCTCTGTATGATCATTTGGTACAACAGGAGGAGTAGGAGGCATGTGCTGGTGGTCATCGTCGGAACCAGCTGTCGTGACGGTGAGAGTCTTCGGGTCTACTACTCCCTCTACATTGGGAGAAGGATAGTCTCGTTTCTTGTTGGGATTCTGATCCTCATCGTTGTGAGATGTCTGGAGGAATAAGACTCGATCTGATTCATTCTTTGGATAGTGCTGATTGGGGTTGAAGTCGTGGTGAACAGCAGAGTCGTTGTTGTTGTTGTGGTTGCCGGTATTGCCATCCTCTATCAAAGTCGTCGTACTTGTACCAGTCGTTGTCGTCGTCGTAGGGTCAGTATTCGTAGTGTTGGTAGTGTTGGTAGTAGGATTGGTCGTCGTCGTCGTGGTCGTCGTCCGAATCATAACAGCATTCGCATCGGCATAGGTATAGGTTGGATCATATTGCATCCTTTCATGGGCTTCCATAACAATGGTAGCAGCCTCTTGCATCGCCGCCGCCAAGGTAATGGTGGTGGTAGTCGTCGTCGTAGAATCGTTGTTATCATTATTATTATGGATAGCCGCAGCATGAGCAGCCGTTTCTAAAACCATGGCAGTAGAAGGATAATCCGCGACCGCTGCCGTCGTCATCATCGTACTAGGCAACTCTTCCAACTGTTGTTGTGCTGTGCCATCGTGCCCTTGTTGTAGGGGCTGTGTTGGTGTTGATCGTCGTTCTTCTATGATTCCAGAATAACCATATTGTTGTTGATCTTCTTGATCCTGTTGTTGTTGTTGCTGCTGCTGGAGAAGATCCGAGGAAGAAGAAGGAAGGTTGCTATGGTCTATCAGTTTGATGACCGCTCCTCCTCCTACTGCTGCTGCTGTCGTTGTTGTTGTTGATGATACCCTATGATGTGATTCTTGGATAATCGTCGTCGATTCTGGTAATGATACTAATGGCGATGGAGTAGTAGTACCTTGAATGGTAGCTTCCGATAGGATGTGGTTACTATTGTTGGCTGGATTGGACATTTTTTGCCAATCGTTTCTCACACCAAGGAAAAAGAGATTTTGATTTTGAAATGGATACAACAGAATAAAGGGTGAAAGGTCAAGCACCAGGAAAAAAGAAGAAAGGAAATACCGAAAATAGGAAAGATAAAAACGCGCAAAAGTCCACAGAGGGAAACCCGAAACGAGGAAACAGAGAGATGATATGATCCTTTTTTTTTAACAGTAAAGACATGTGATGAAATCCAGAAGCTCGATTCTTCCTTTCGACTACTACATACAAAACAGGCGTCTGTGCTGGTTGTTTGGCGAGCAGCAGCGCATCGGTGTTGGCAAGGGGGGAGGAAAACAGAATCGAACGTATGATATGTATGGAAGTGTCGTGGGGGAAAGGGCAGATGCCTTACCGTATATTGATCGTACTAGTCATAGCAGCGCGCGTACCGAGGCATGAATTCGAATTATTTAGCCGAGCTGTGGTTTTGGTCACTTGCAGGCGGGTTTTTTTACCAGTCGTTCGTTACTGTACTACACTACAGAGATGAGAATTCATACCGGTATTTGTTTGTTTTAGGAACGACTCAAACAAGCAGTCACTCTATCTCTACAACACCAAACCACCACAACCGTAGCTAGTAGCAGTATCAGGTACATAGCTTGTAGCAGTATCAGGTACATAGTAGTTAGGATGCAAGACCTTCAAAGCAGTCTTACTCGATTGGCAGCCCTCGAAACGGAACTTGCTCAAAGCAAATTTCTTATTCGGGATCGCCACAACCACAACAATGATCGCGACGATGACGAGGAGGGTGGAGATGACAAGGAGAATAATAAGGATTCATCCTCATCATCACCCCGAGGAGTGGAAGATCATACAGCGTTGATGAAACGGTATGAACAGGCACGTGATTTATACCTTCAACGTCGACTTGAAAATGTCCTAGTCGATCATATTGCTACCTTTGTGAAGGAGAAGGGTGAAGATGATGACGACGGCAATGACGATGAGAATGATGAAGGAACGATGACGACTACGATGATGAGGATAGACTTGCCAGAAACGATGAATGAGGAAGAGATGGCACAATTAATGGAACAGAATGAACATGCTCTACAAACCTTACAAACATCATTGAAAACACTTCATACCCAAGTCGATCAATTACGACAAACACATGATGTTGTACGATTACGTCGTCAGGAATTACAACGTATGGTTCAAGATTTACAGGCAGAAGAACAGGAACAGGAGGAGGAGAAGACAAAAAATCATGATGACACTACCATGGATATCGACGACAATGAGGATGATGATGACGACGACTCTGTTGACTCTGCTATGCTTCAAGAGGAACAATCTCGTCTAGAAGCGTTACAGCAACAGAAACGAGTCTTGCAAGATCGGTTGACACAAATTCAAAGGGATGCCAAGGAGGCTGAAGGTCGTACTCGTGCGAAGAAGGCACAAATCCAACTACTACAGCAACAGCAAGACAGTTCTTCATCCTCCATTGAAAACAGTGAGGACATTCAGAAAAAGCTTCAGGAACTGGTAGAAATGAAAGACTTTTACGATAGTCTTCGTCAAGTTTTGGAAGAACTTGGAGGAGTCAAAATCATTGCTGTCGAGGAAGTTACACCCCAAACTTCGGAAGCCACTCAGTTATGTCTTTCACTCCTCTTCTGTCAAGAATATCCTGTCCAAATTACACTCCAGGTCTACCGTAAGATCTATTTGAAGTTAGTCGACGCACGATGGAAGACAACCAACGAAGAACCGCTCGTAGTCCAGTCGATGACGAAGGACTATTCACTCCCTTTAGAACCTTTACAGGACCTGGTAGATACTGCCATCTCCATTCTAGGTCCACCACATGATCTACGATTCATCGTTCGTGAGACGTTGGCTCGGATTCGGTTGGTACAGACACGAGTCAATCAACTTGCCGAACTCCGTCACAAGTATATTATGAAGGTTTATGGCAATCAAGTCACGTGCTCCCTCAATGAGGGGATTATCATCGTCATTCGACTATACGAAAAGTATGTCAAGTTGGATGAATTAGTTGGGATCAATGGATGGGATCATTCTGATACAGAAGAAGTCCGGGGGAATGTACAACAACGATTGGAAACAGAGTATGCTCAAGACGACGCAGAAATTGCCCTGTTCGGATCGAAGATTACACCACTACTGATCGTAGAGTTAGTCCAAGAGGAAATCCGACGTGCGTCTGCCAATCCTCGTACACCCCGTATGCCCATTCGAGGCAATGGTACGACGAAGAATGATGGATTCTAGACATACAAGAGACAAACCAAAGTATACATGTTCGTGGGGGGGTTGAAACTACAACAGGTAACTTGGAATCAATCCCGACAAGAGAGATATCCACACCTATGGGCTATAATTGTAACGGGTAGGGCATCTAAAAGATTTGTGGTAGAATATCATTATGGTAGATCCTCATATCATTTCCAAATCTCGAAGAATCGTAAAGGCACGCTCCTCAAGACTTTCAATGGAAGCATACTTGGCAGAGAGACTATCAACGTCGTCGTTGTTGTTAGGTGACAAAGGTGGTGGTTGTGGTGTCTCTCCAGAAGCCTCCTCGTCAGTAGTAGTAGTAGTAGTAGTAGTAGCAGCAGCAATAGTAGTAGTAGTAGTCGTAGCAGCAGCAGCAATAGAATCATTTTGCTGTTGAATAGCATTGTTGTTGTCGTCGTCGACATTTTGATTCGTCTTCATCTTTTCTTCCTCCAGTCGTACCGCTTCTTCTTCTTCTTCTTCTTCGTCGACGACGAGTGTGGTTGTTGTTGATGATGGTGATGATGTATCCATTATCGTTGTTGCACCCATCATGGAGTCATCATCATCCACGATACTATCGGCGGCTTCTTTCTTCTCGTTGTTGTTGGTAGAGACACCAGAGGTCGAGGAGGGGTCGGAGAGTTGTTGTAACTCTAAAGGATCTTCTACTATCAAGAAAAGTGAGACGGAAGGAAGGGAGGATGAGGAGGGGGGACGGATGAGGCATCATGATAACGATAAATAATGATTCGGAAAGGATGAGATCCTTGTTCCGTTCAAAGAGGGGGGAAGTCAGGACTTTGCCAAAAAAATAGAGGATCACGATGATGATGACGGATAGTGGCGATGGGACAAACCGAGGAGGAGGACAAGTTGTCGTCGTTGTCATCCTCGCTAGTCCTTCATCATCATCATGGTTTTATTCGACTTACATTGAGAGGAGATGGGAGTGTTTGTTGTTGCTGCTGACGACATGGACGTTGACGATGATGACGATGATGCCGTCCGTTTTGGAATCGACGATAATCGAAGAGCGGGGACATTCACCTGTTCAACTTCAAGAGGTCTTCCAAATTCCTTTGAAGTCATGTCAGGGAAACGTGCAATATACCCCATGATAGTGGTGGTTGTGGTGGTCGTCGGACTCTCAGATGTCAATGCGGTTTCTGTAATTGTAGTTGTTGTGGGTGGTGTGACTGTTGTTGTTGTACTCGTTTCCAACGACTCGATAGGATCCGAAATGAGGATCTCTTTCTTCTCTTCCTCCTCCTCGTTCCCTGCCTCAAGTGCTTTTTCTACGATGGTGGTAGTGGTGGTAGCAACGGCGACGGGGGTGGCGGTCGTTGTTGAGGATGTCTCTTGATCATTGGCGATTCGCGCCGCTAGAAGCGACCGTTGAAAGAGTTCTCTGGTCCTAGTATCACCCGAAGGGTCTTCTTTTTCTTCTTCTTCTTGACGTTCTTCCTCACCCTCCTCCTTGTCCATTGTCGCCTGTACCATGTCATCATCATCATCATCATCATCATCTACTGGCGGCTTTTCAACGATCATTGTATTGGTCGATGATTCTTTCTCAGATTTCGTCGTCTCGGCAAGTATGGCTTGTTCTAATAATTGACTAATAAGAAATGATGCCATTTCTCGAACCACAGATGAAGATACCGGACTCCCACTATCACTAGTCTCATCATTCTGATTTCCTGACAAGGCATTCGTCCTTCCAACCGTTGGGAGTCTAGAGATCTTCATCATATATGCTTGTTGATATTGGAGTAGTAGTCGCGGTTCATGTTTTGGGTATGATAAGAATCGTGTACCCACGAAACTAAAGGCATTTGTGGTAAGAATAGGAAGGACGAGAGAGAGAAGGAGGAAGGAGAACGATCGTCTAGACGACCCGAACTTTCCCATGATCGACGGGAATATTATCATGAAAACAAAAACTGTAAATGATCTTTTCCTTGAAGAAGCGATGAATGATTCAAAGATGGTATCCTTTTCTTGCTTGTTTTTCTTTTTTGGGGGTGGGTGGATGGGTGGGGGGGGGATTCCTTTGTGGTATTGATGATAGAATCCGATGTCTTTGTAAGATCATTCTTCGTTGGTCTACGGGTGCTTGTTTGTTTTTTGATTCCGAACCAAAGATAGCAAAGGTATACGGTACCTTGGTACCGTAACAGTTGGCAGCATTCAACTCCCGTGACTGTCATGCGTCACACGGATATCATAGCCGCAAATGCGCAAGAGTGTGTATGTCCGTCGTCAGATCGGACAGAAGCCCCACGTGGAACGAAGAACGAAGCAACCCCCCAAGGATGTACGGTATCGTAGGTATGGTACCGTATACGAACGGACGACGGAAGCTATGATATGTCGCTGTTGAGGATACGATATTTTCTGATGGTCTAATACTAGTAGCTCTACCTTCTTCATCATTATGCTGCGATGAAGCTTCTTTTCATAGACCCATGTGTCGAAGCAACAGGAATGTAGTTGTAGGATCAAAAGCGTCTGGGTTGCCCAAGTAATGAAACGGTAGATATCCGTCATCGTCTGTGATCCCTACAGGATC
>Ga0194115_10007280_pt1 | contig 11018 bp, 8 predicted proteins | sample TA2MahsurfametaG_3_FD_148656 | JGI IMG/M metagenome (GOLD analysis project Ga0194115, IMG submission 148656) | Freshwater microbial communities from Lake Tanganyika, Tanzania - TA2015002 Mahale S4 surface | ecosystem: Environmental > Aquatic > Freshwater > Lake | place: Tanzania: Lake Tanganyika... | reverse complement strand
TTTCCTTCATGGATATGATAATATCCTATGTAATTTTGTCCATTTTGAGTAGTAAATTCACCTCCTGCAGTGTATAAATTATTAAGGGTTAATGAGGTGTAATATTTTAAGAATTTGTCTTGAAAATATTGAGTAAATCCATGCCATTGAAGATTATTTTCAATTGTTTGAACGGTTCCTTTATTTGATGAGTAAACTTGGGTTTGATCCCCTTGAATAATCCAAAGCACAACAATCGGAGTATATAAATCCCATGCTACTTTTGAATCTCTTTTTTGAAGCTTTAGGTATGTGTCTTTATCTATCTCAAGGTATTTTATTTCATTATTTTTCTTACAAAAATACCTACTAAATTGCCCATTTAATTTATCTTGGTTTGTTGGGAAAGTTAGATTAAATTGAGGAATTAATCTTGGGCTGAGATTCATTGAGGCAGGAGGGGAAAAAGAAGTATCAAAATCAAACTGTTTTGCTTGGTCTCTTCCCACTATATTATTTAATGTGATTAAATTACCTAAATTTGATTGAACAAATGGAATTGTAGGATCAACTTCATTGTTTAAAGTAATAGGAATTAATTTAGTATTAGGTCCATCTTGAGGATTCCTTCCAGTATATTTTTCTCCAGTAGAAGTTTCATAGTAATATCCTATATATTTGCCTCTATTTGTTGCAAGAGAATATTCTTCTCCATTAGTATACAGATTAGTTTTTATTTGAGATTTAGGATAATATGACATAAAAATTATGTTTTAGGAATTTTTGGGATGTCTGTTTGAAGACCTTCATAGATAGATAAATGCATTGCATCTTTTTTGTAGTACCATCCTACACCAGCAAATCCAAAACTTCTAGCTACTCTCCAAAAACCGAATTCCTGGCTTCCCATTAATTGAGTTTTAATTACCTCACCATTTTTATTTCTTTGAAGAATTATTTTACTATTACTTTTCTTATCACCTAATATAAATCCTTGATTCCATCCATAGCCAGGAGCACTAGCATTTAAATCTATAGCAAAACCAAAAGCATGATTAGATAATCTTGTACCATCAGTTACATTTCTAAGAGCAAATCCACTATCAACTGATTTTATGTATTTTTGAAGGGTATTATCTTTGATTGTTTTTACTGCTGCTTCGATTTTAGGAGCAAAATCTTTATGAACTTGAACAGTACCTTCTTTATTTCCGTAAGGAATTTTTACACTTACTAATGGATAATCAGGATTAGGTACAAACCAATGTCGCTCTTTAGGATTATATCCTGGATCTCCTGGTCTAAGGTTAGAAGGCCATGTTTTGACTTTAATCTGTCCGTTTGGTAAAAGAACATAAGGAGCAACTCCTCCAGCTTTTTCTACTAGTTTTAAATCAGCTGATGAAATAGGATATCCTACTTCTTCATTAGTTGGTGGTGTATTAGCATTTTGTATGTCTTCTTTTATATCTTTAGACGTTATAACTACCCCTCCGTTACTTCCACCAGATTTTGGAATTACCGTAGTTTCAATATTAGTTTCCCAATCATTATCTTTAATATCATGAGTAACCCCTGTTACTATAAAATTTAAAGATTCTCCATATGCTTTAGGTAAAAATCTAGTATCAATATGTAAAACATTATATATTTTTATCCCAGATAAGCCATCCATAGTAAAACTTAACTTAAAAGGAATAAAACCAATAGACCCTCCAGTTTCATTTTGTTTAGAAGCTATCAAATATTTATAATATTCAGTTACTACGGAAATATTATTAGCAATAGCATCTGGGTTAATGGCTAGATTTTTTTTCTCACCTTTATCAGCTCTAAGATTTCCTGAAAAGCCGTAGCATGGTCCACTGGATTGAGCAGGACCTAAAAATTTATTAGAATAATTATAAATAGCTTCATTATTATCTCCATCACCTGAAGAGGCTTCATTTCCTGGGATGAGTTTGTCTTTGAATCGGTCTTTCAACCCATCATTCCATTTAGAAAATGCTGTTCCTTCAGTTCCTTTAACATAACCACCCGCAGTAGCTCCAACAGTAACCATAGTAGCATACTCAGGGGTAATAGCTGTTTTTAAATCAATTTTTCTAACAAAAGTTGACTCAGCACCATTATATCCAAATAATTGAAGAGTATAATCTTTTCCTCCTATGGTATTTGGAATTGGAGTAGAATCAATAATTTTAAGAGTATTTGATGATTCATCTATAATAGGTTCAAGATTGTTAATTCCTCCTAAAGAAGTATTTAAACTATCACATACTGCTTTTAAAAAATCATATACACTAATATTTCCTTTTTCATCAGTATTACTATTTAAAGTCTCTATTATAAAATTAAAATTTAAATAAATGTTAGTTATATATGCTTTATTAGGATTAAGTCCAGAACCATAATCTACTGCTCTAAAAGGTTGTAAATGAGAATATACTTTAGCAGTTCCAAATTGTTTTTTAAAAACATCATTTCTTACAATACATACTCTAGGATCTAAAGATACTTGATTAGGTAAAGAATACATCCAATTTTTATAAGGACCATAAGCAGGATCTATATCTACATTAATTAATGGTGGTTTTTTATTATAATTAGATTCATCAGTATCGATCTTAGGTATAACATTATCTTCTATAAATTCTAATAAAGCTCCAAATCTTAAATAAAATTGTTTTTGAGGATTAGTTATTAAAAAACATGCATCTTCTTTTCCAAAATCTTTTATAGGACTTTCTGTTGAAGTAACAGTTTGTTTTATTCGTTTATATTTAACTTCAACATTATAAGATGAGGCAATTCTTCCTCTATCAGTTTTAGTGTAAATTATTATAGGAGATAAACCATCATCTTCTAATTTTTGTTGCAATCTTTGTTGTTCGTCTGCTGCTAGTTTAGGACCAGTTTTAGCATCAAAAGTTTTTGTTACTGGGCCGTATCCTCCATTATCAAGGGATTTTTGGTTAGTAGATTCAGAAGAATCTGTACTAACATAAAATTCATATGTTCTTGTAGTGGCCGTAACAGTACCTTCAGTAGGTTCTAAAAAAGCCCCAACAAATTTTGAATCAGTTTTAGTTGGGTCTGAAGGATTAGGGAGATGAATATAGAGACTATCTGCATAGGTTTCATAATTTAGTCTATCTCTATTTATCCATTTCCAAGTCCATAACATAGATGCTATAAGATTAGCATCTTTATTTTCCTCTAAAATGTCAGGAGTTTCAGCATCTGTTTCACCTTCGGTTTCTGTGGTTGAAGTATTTCCCCCAGAAGAAGCATTAAGAATAAATGCTGTTAAGGTTCTATCAGTAGATAGATTTAGTTTAAGTGATTCTATTACATCACCCATACTAATTAAAGTAATTTCAATATCATATGATCCATCAGGGTTAAATGACCAGTTAAAATTAGATATTTTACCTAATAATGCATCATAGTTTCCTTCATATTTATTTCTATAATAATTTATAGGGCCTAAAATATCAACATATGACTTATTTTTTTCATATGCTGAGCTAAAAAATCGAACTTTATCTTCTACTAAAGTAGCTCCTATTCGTTTAACAGAAGTTCCTGAAATAAACTTATCGGTTCCCCATTCAAGTAAAACTGTGTATCCTAATCTTAAATATAAAACATCAATTATATCAAATTGTTTTTTATTATTGGCTTTAAGTTTAACTGTTGCTTTTTTTATTGAGCCTCGGTTTAAAGTTTGTACATTTGCGCTAATAATACCCGGCATTGGAACTAAGCCATATTCACTATTTTCATAAACACTTAAATCTCCTTCAACAAATTTTTCTCTCTGTATAAGGGTTTCACCAGATGAAGCTAATGTTGAAGAACCACCAAATAAAACATGTTTTTTAGCTAAATCCATTCCTGAGGAGACTCCTTTAAGTCCTAAATTTGAAAGGGCAGGATTTTCAACTGAAACTCCTGAGGCTAGCTTAATCCAAGCATTACGAGTATTTAAGTAGGATATTTGTTGTTCAGATCTATATCCGTTAACTCCGCTTCCTTGAATTTCTTGGCGGTCCTTTATTTGCTCAATAACATAAGAGTCTAAATTTTGCCCTATTATATTAGCCATAACTTAATTTTGTAAATTTAATACTTCATAAGCAGAAATAAGAGATGCTACTCTATTTGAAGATGGGATTCTAATTTGGGATCCTATTGTTGGGAATAAAGAACCAGCACCTTGATTAGGGTTTGCTCTGTTTATGATCCACCATAATGAGGAATCTTTATAATAATTTAAAGCCATAACATCATATCTATCTCCTAATGAAGTATACACATAGATATCTTGAGGTCCAAGGGGAATATTAGGATACTTTACATTTATGTATCTTCTTTTTGGGTCATTTTGACCTTTTACAATTAATATGTTATCGTACCTAGCCATTATTTTGAACAAGAGTATTAGTTTGTTCATTAGATTGAACTTGAATGTTTTGAGAAGAATTTTGGGGTGGAGTATTTCCTGGGTTGGTAAGGATCTTATTGTCATAGTTATTTTTACCAGTAGCAGGAAGTGTAGCATCTGCTAGAGCAATAAATCTTTGTCTTCCATAAGTATTTTCATCTGGAAGATTTCCGTTTTTATAGTTACTCCAATTACTATCATTAGGAGTACTAATATCCATAAGTTGAGGTCTAAATTGATGGATTGGAGTAAATGATAATGAAACATCAATTCTATGAGGTAATTCTTTTATACTTTTATCTTCAAATGTACCCCCATTTACTTTATTTAATGGGATTCCAATTTCCCACGGAGATTCTTCTGGGATTGTATATTCTAAAGAGGTTAAAATTCCTGGTTGTTCATAGATATAGCCACCAACTGTAATTTGAGCAAAATTACCGCCCATATACCCATTTGATGTATAACTTGGAGTTAATGAAGAAGCTAAAAAATTTAGTTTTCTATACATTGGAATTAACTCTTCTTTAGATAACGCCGCTACAGAAAAAGCCATAGTAATTTTTCTATCAAACCCACCATATCTCCAAAATTTTTCACCTCGACCCATATAATTTAAAGCATTCCATTCGGCATTATATGAATCATTAAACGAGTTTATAAATGCTCTAAAGTGCATAAAAAACTTATTTTTATTAGTTAAATCATCAGGGTCTAAAATATCAATTCTAAATTTAACTAAATCATTTTTAACACCCCAAGCATCAGTAACTGCTGTTGAACGATAAATTGGGAGAGCATTTATCACATCTACAGGTCCAAGTGGATTACCTTGATTATCTCGTTTTCCTAAAACATAATTTGATATGTTTCCTTTTCTGCCTGGGCTTCTAAGGCCAACTCGTCCAGCTGTGGTTCCATCAAGTGATTCAGTAGTTCCAGCATCAGACTCCATTGCTTTTGATTTATAAGATGGAGAAAGACTTAAAAATGTGTAATTAGTATCTGCTTGAGGGTTTAATGAAGCTCTAAAATCTTCTTGTATTACCGCATTAGGGTTTTTTGGTTTAGCAAAAAGTTGATTAGCATTTAAAGTTAAAAATGGAGACTCTATTGGTGATTGAACTGTCCATGGTTGAATATTAGAAGCACCATCATACCCCCCGGCAAGAGTATTATCAAAATATGTAGGAACACCAAAATATTGTTCCTCAGTAATTGAAGGGTACAATTTTTGATATTGTCTAAATACACTGGAATATAATTGTTTTCCATCAAATATAGGATCTAGTCCATATTTTAAAGGATTACTTGGAGAATGGTTAAGATAGCCTATACCTTCGTAGGGATCAACCATAACATATCCTGTTCTTAATGGAGTTTCGCCATCGTTAGAGGTTGCAAATTTAATTCTAGTTCTTGAAAATCCTAATATGCTATCTGGGCCTCCTCCATAAGATAAAAGTTTAGCTCCATTATTTGCTTTTTCATTGTCTGGGTTGAGTCCAAATTTGTTCCAAAGTTTAAGTAATCGATTTGTAAATTTTCCTCCCATAATAGAAGCTAAATTTTCTTGTAAGTTTTCTGATTCTTCTTCTAGATTACTTATTCTTTTTTTAAGTCGACTTTCTTTTATTTGATCCCATTTAAGATCAGATTCAAATTGGTTTTGTTCTTGTTTGTTAAATTTATTGGTAATTTGATTGATATTTTCGTTTCCTAAAAAATCAAAATTTAATGGAGATGGTGCTACAGGATTGTAAGCTATTTGTTTTTCTAAATCTTGTTGGGTTTGTTTAAGATTAGCTGAATTCTTTATTATATTTTGGTTAACCTTGTCTATTTTTCTTTGAACTGATTTTGGAGTTGTATTTTGTACTGTTTGATCTTGATTTCTTTTATAAACTGCTTTTTGATAATTTCTAATAGCTAATGTAGGAATAAGACCTGTTGGGTCAATCCCTTGTTTATTTAAAGTAGTCCCAGCAAATCCAACTAAAGTTTGAGCTAAAGTTGATGTTGGTAGATATATTCCTTCATTTAATACTCCTCCTAAGTAAGCAGGAGTAGGCTGTGTTGCTTCAGTTTTAACTCCAGTACGAGATAAAAGATTTTGTTTAGCAGTAAATAATATACCGCTAGGGTTATCGAGATCAGTAAAATATTTTGTTAAACGAGTAGTATCTTCAGCAGCTGCTAAAGGAGCTAAAATACCACCACGAAGTATAAAATCACTATAAAAAGCAGGATTTTTAAAATCTTCTTTAATAGAAGACTTAATATAAGGTTGTTTACTTGAACCTCCACCAGGTCTATCTTTTCCAAATGGAATACTTTTTTGACCAAAAGAATCAACAGTAGAAACACTTCCTACTTGTCCTTGAGAATTTCCTGCATAAAATTGGAAATCTTCGGGATTAGTTAATAATTTGACAAGAAAAGAACCCATAATATTATTGAACTAAAAATGATATTTGATTTGCATATCCTTTACCAGGAAGTGAAGTATATTTTGGTTTGTAAGCAGGGTCAGCAGTTACAGGATCATTTATATCTAATTTAGATGGTAATGGAATAGGTGATATTTCTCCATCTTGATAAGCATTCATAGCTTCATTAACTTCAGAAAATTGTTCTCCTGTTACTGAATATCCTGGTTGGTCTTTAGGTTCATTATAATGTAAAGGAGATTGTTTAGTAGATAAAAGATTAGGGTCTATTTTTGCTCCATTACTATAACTAAAAGCAGACCCATTTTCTACTAACCTAGCTCTAATACTTTGATTTTTAGATGGAGGTAGATTAGTAGATGAACCAGCTTGAGGAGCAGATACTAGAGGCATAATCTATCTAATTACTGTGGTAAGTTATCTAAATATTGAGCAGGTGTATTCCCGTTTAAATCTAACTGTGATGGAAGTGGAATTTGGTTTGGAGTACCATCTTCATATTCATTGTATTGGTTAGTTACTAAGTTAGCGTTAGCACCATTTAATGAATACCCAGGTGCATTACCATCAGCATGTAATTTTGATTGCTGCGTTGCAAGTGGATTTACTGGTGGTTGTGCTCCATCATAAGCACTTAGAGCTGATCCTTCAATTGTTAGTTTGTCTAAAAGTCCCATATTATTTTTTATTATAAATATTAAGTATTAAGCAATTTCAAAATTATTTTTACTAGTTTCGTCTCCTACAGTATTAGGTAGGGCACCTGTTGTCACTTCAATTAATTTTTTACCATCAATCTCTACAATTATTGGTCGACTAGCTATAGTACGTCCTAAATTTTCAATAGCACTTATTATTGATGAGTTATCACCTCCTACTTTAAGGGATCCTTTTCCACCCATTTGAGTAGCTTTACCAGGTTGTGATGCTACATCATTTCCAAATAAATTAGTACCTGCTATTACTGTATCTTTATCATTTAATTGGATTGCACCTTCAGGAGCCATTAATATACGTTTACCGTATCCTGGAGGGGATGACATGAAGTCATCTGCTGTAACTGCGGCTATAAGGCCTACTATGGCGCCTACACTTCCTAAAATTATAGGGAGCATAGCTCCAAAGGATACTGCAGTTGCACCTGCTGTAGCAGCAGCCGCGTTAGCAGTGTTTGCTGCAGTCATAGCTACAATTTTTGCTATGGTTTGAGCAATCCCAGCAACCATCTTTCCAGTATAAATTCCTGCAATCATCCCTGTAATTCCATAAACTAACCAGCTCTTTTTTAATAATTCTCCTAAAAAAGATAACATATCACCCATAGGTCCATCAACAATACTAACAAAGATTTCTTTAACATGTTCTATAACTTGAGCAAATTTTTCAGCATTGGATTGTTGGTCAACCATATTTTCTAATTGACCATCTTGAAGCATTTTAGATGCTTCTTCTATACCATATTTTGCTTTAGCAGCTTCAAATGCTTTTTGTTCTTCTTCGTTTAAAGATTTACCTACTGCTTTTAATGCTTCTTGTTCAACAAGTGTATCTGCTAATCCATCAGCAGTCATACCAACAGCTTTAGCCATAGCTTCTTGTTGGATACGGTTCATTTTGCTGAATTGTTCAGCTGAACCTGCTTGTTTTGTGATTTCTTCAGCTACTGTTGCTAAATCATTGTTTAGAGCAGCTTGTCTTGCTTTCTCTAAATTGATATCTTTTCCTAAAAGTAATTCAGCTGAGAGTTCATTTTCAATAGATTGTTCAAAATCGAGGAGTTGGTCTGCTATTCCTGCTACTTTATCTAAATCTCCACCCATTAATTTAGCAGCAACTGCTGCTTTAGCTAGTCCTGTTGCTCCTCCTTCAATAGATAATTTAGTACGATTAGAAACACCAGCCATATCGGCCATAAGTTTCTTAGTGTTTAATGCTACTCCTTTTTGAAATGACATTATTTTTGCAGAAGCTTGAAACGATTCAACGTTTTCTTTTAAGCTTCCACCGGTTGCCATTGAGTATTTTTGCATTCCCAATAGTTCTTCATTGGTCATGCCCGCTTGTTCACGTAACTTTGTGAATGTTTTTAAATCAGATTCAGATAGTCTACCATTAGTACCTAATTGAGCTCCAATAGCAGTTTGGGTTTCCATTAACCTAGAAGCATTTAGTGCTAAATCTCCAGAAGACGCTGCCATAGAAGCATATGATTCTCGTGCTTCTAAAGCCTGACTATAAGTCATGTTTTGGGATTTAGCAAAATCCCCAGCAGCTTTATCTAATTTTACAAATGTATCAATAAACCCAGTAACTAAAGTTAATGGATCTAACATATTAGTAACTAAGCTTTTACCTACACTTTGTAAACCAACAGCCATTACTTGGAACATATTGCCTCCAGCTTTAGCTTTTTCTCTAGCTAAATCTAATGCATCATTTACATCTAGTAATGGCCCTACTAGTGGGATTTTACTCATCCCTGTAAGTAATGCTCCAGTAGCACCTAAATTTTTCTCGTATTCTTTTTCTAATTCAATTCTTTTGTCAAGTAGAGCATTTGTTCGTTCAAAGACTCCCATTTGCTCACTATAAGCTGCTAAAATTGCTTCTTCTTGAGCATTTTGAGCTCCTCTCTGTTTTATAATTTCAGCAGATTCTTTAAATTGATCTTGAAGAATTTTAAGTTTTGATTTTTCTTGTTGAAGCTGTTTTTGATTTAAATCAGTGTATCCTTTTTGATCATTCTTTAATTTTGAAGCTATAGATTCTAATCCTGTAAGAGCCTTAGTTGCGTCTCTAGTATTCTTACCTTCTTTTTCTAATTCTTCATTAACAGCTTTAATTTCTGCAAGTATTCCAGCAAAACCCGTTTGTTGGTCATAAACTTGGGTTGATACATCTGAAAGGAGTTGAAGGTATTGGGCTAAACTAGCATTAGTGTCTTTGTAAGTTTTGAGGGTTTCTAAACGGGTTTGTTGAGATTTCTGGTCAAGGTTAGCAATTTCCTGCTTAAGCCGTTTTTCTGCATCAAGTTTTTTTTGATCGTCTGACATCTAGATATTTTGTTATAAATATTAGAAACTAATATTTTTAGCCATATTTAACTGGTTTTTTAGCATTTTGAGCTTGTTGAAATAGTTCTGGGGTTTTTATTGTACCATCTGAATTGATAAGAGTTTGTTTTCCTCCGCTAGAACGGTTTTCAAGAATTTCTTTTTCTTCAGTATAAAAACTATGAATTTTGGAAAATGTAAAACGACGAAGCCAAATAGGCATATGATATACCGTATCCCAATCATATCCACCTTTACCGTGGAAAACTATTTCATGAATTTGAGTAAATACAGCAGCTCTAGCTTGAGTTATTGTATCAAATGTCAGGCCAAAAAAAGCTAACCCCAATTGGGATATTGACTCTATCTGAACTTCCGTCGGGAAAAAAAGTTAGATCAACATCTGGTTGAATCTCGCGAATATATTCTCGCAACGCCCGAGAATCTTGAGCGAGTAGATAATTATCTACAAAATTTCGAATATCTTTCTTTTCACGATTACCTTCAACTGAAGTAATAGTGTATTTTAAACGAGTGGTTAACTCTGGGGATGAATCTTTATTAATTTTCTTTAAACCTTCTAATTCACGAGAAATATCTTGTTCGTCTTTATGGTTTAAAAGTTTAAAAGTAATAGTATTTTTTGACTTAGGTAAAGTAAACGTAAATTCATTTACACGTGAAATAAATAATTCCTCTTGAAGGGATTTATTTTCAATTTGAGATAAATCAACAGTATGTGATTCACCTAAATAATTAAAAGAATATTCGTTTCCGTATCCTAAAATACGAGCAGCAACCATGATTGCATTTTTATCACCAATTAACAAATCATCAAAATTAATTTTTGATACAATCAACGACTTCATTAACTTGTCTAATACTGTGCCGTTCTTAATATACACTTGATTAGTAAGGATATCTTCTTCCTTAGCAGTCATATATTTCATTTCAATAACACCTTTTGCTAATTCAGAATCTTCAGGATAAAGTAAACCTTTAGAAGGCAATTCAACTGTTTCAGTTGGTAATTTAAATTCACTCATAATTTTTATTTGTTATAACTTGATTGTCTTATATAAATAT
>Ga0194115_10007279_pt1 | contig 11019 bp, 22 predicted proteins | sample TA2MahsurfametaG_3_FD_148656 | JGI IMG/M metagenome (GOLD analysis project Ga0194115, IMG submission 148656) | Freshwater microbial communities from Lake Tanganyika, Tanzania - TA2015002 Mahale S4 surface | ecosystem: Environmental > Aquatic > Freshwater > Lake | place: Tanzania: Lake... | reverse complement strand
GCAGAAAAGCTTTGCGCTCATGTGGTGTTGGGACTGTGTGTTTGCCAGATAGCCAGCGCCTAGATAGGATGCTGGCCAGATCATCAAAGTGGGTCATCATCATCGAGTCCGTGGTAGTAGTCACTGTCGTCGGTGTCATCGATTGGGGCTTGTGAGTGTTCATAATTCAGCAGCAATTGATCATAAAAGAGGTCGATTTGTTGCGCTTCAGAATACATTGGAAAGCCTCCGATAGGTTACCCAGGTAACAGCCTGAACCTGTGCCGGTGTTAACTTATGGCCGCACAATTCTATGGATCGATCAGCAACTAAACAGTAAGATTTGGTGATAGTTTCATACAGTGCTTTGCCGATGTTAGGTGTTTTCGTAGTTGGTATGCGCTCACCGATAAACACAGCGTAGGCGTGGCCATCAATGCAGACACTATCAGTAAAGCCACTAATTGATCGAAAGAATGCAACTACCTTGCGACCGTTTAAGATTGAAGAGATAGTCTCACTGTCTGGTGATGCTAGCTCTAGAATTTGCGCCGCTTTGTCTTTGTTTTTGTTGTATGTGCACACTGTGGCTAACCTAGGATCGACCCCAGTATGCCATAGTCTAATCATGCACTCAGCATCCCTACAGTTACGTTCCCATTTGTTGTTTGGTGACAGTGCTGCTATCACGCCTATGGCTTGCCCCAGTGTCAGTGGTTGGTAGGCATGGATTAATTGAACCGCCAACCGATAGGCGCGGTCGTACCATTCCCTGCCCTCTACTATGTCAGCAACACTAGCAAGTTGTAGCATCCCTGCTATGTGGCGCGTGTTGGCGCGTGGTTTGCCCCGTTTGGTCATGATGTTACCCCGTGGTTGTGTGGTTTGCTGGGTGCGCGTTGTTTAAGGTCGCAGCACCCGCCCGACCATAGCATCATGAAGCAAAGGCAGCCCGCACATCTGCGGCCATCTCTACAATGTCAATGTAAGAGTTGGGATAGCGCTCACAGTAGCCATCGAGAACGGCATCAGCTGAGTCGTAGTTATCATAGCCATCCATGATCTCAGGTTGGCCATCGTCATCAATCTTTACAATTGCGAAGTAGCTCATGGCGTGTTGTGTGTTGTGTTGGTGCGGATCGTAGCACGTAGTGGCTGATTGATCCTATCGGGTGAGGTTGGCCAGTGATTCGCCACGGCTCCTGTCCCCGATGAACACAACATAAGCCACCCCGACCCATCGGTCAAGCTTTGTAACGAAACTGTAACATTCTCAATAAGCACACGTTGTTGAGAACGAACAGATCCTAAATGAGAATAGAGACACAGGCGCACACGCGCAGTCACGCGCACGGGCGAGCACACGCGCACACGCACGCGAGAGGCTCCTGAGCCTGCCTAGTGGGTTTGACTACTGGCCCTGGCTACAGGTAACCCACCCCCGCGTGCGTGTTTTCTGGGAGACCCACTCCTATGGGGGGCCACAGCGGCGCGACTACATGCGTAAGGACTTCAGAAATTTGTGTCAAAAATCATCAGCCCCTCCATAAGCGCCTAGAAGGACCCTCCGAGTGGCCTTAGGTGTCCTCACACCTGAGGATGGTCGGAGGGGTCTTCCTGAGCCTTCCAGGGGGCACTCAGCCTTATCTCGTCAAAGAAGCCCCCACCAGATTCAGAATAGTTAGGCGGAGGCAACAACACATCAGCAGGACGAAGTGCTTCATAGGCTTCAATCGCTTCATCAACAGCAGCCTCAGCTTTCTTATGGATCAGCCATTCCTCCCACCAGACAAGCAGTCCCAATAAAAGGTGCCGACACCAGAGTGGTAAACCTTTAGCTGCCTCTAGGATCTGTTTGGTCTCTGCTAGGCGAAGGCGCGGGGGTTCCATAATAGCCGGACTTATGAAGGGTACGAAGGGCTTCCTGGTAATAGTAGGAATCTTTTGGCGCTACGGCAATAATCCGTTTAGCCTGGTCAAGGGTCAATGACATCGGTCAGAGCAGGTAGTTGTTGAATAAGTAGGCTTTTAACCGCAAGGGCGATCTGTCGGTGCTCTAGCTGGGTATCAGGACCACCACGGACATGAACGTAATGGATCCAGGATCTAATAGTCCCCGACATATAGAGGCGGGTAGGGCTGTTAAGGGGAAGGATCTTTCTGGCACACTCCTTGGCAACCCCAGCATCAAGAAGATCCTGATAGACCTTGTAGCTTGCCGAGTAGAGGTGAGCTATGCGTTGTTCAAAGCTAAGCTGACCAGGAGTAGCAACATCCTCAAAGTCATCGATACTGTTTTGACGGTTCTTAAGGTCCTGTCTGCGGAGATGTGGTAGCTCTGGTCTTAAATCCACTTCAGCATACCGCTGACTAAACTCCTGAAAGGAAAAGCTACGGTGCCTAAGAATCTGTGCTGAGATGTCTCTGGTAGTCTCAATCTCCACACACATACTGGCCATTTCAAAGGGAGACCAGTGCTTATGGCGAACAAGATACTGAATCAACCGTTCTGGGTTGTTGTTGGTTTCTTGCCCCTTTGGGTTACTGACTCTGGCACAATAGACGATCGTATCTTCCGCCTTTGGCGTGATCCAGACGAGTTTAATCATAGCGGTGGATAAGTGGTGAGTGGTGTTACCATGCTATAGCGTGCTATAGCGGTTATGTATATCCATAAAGATACTGGTAGTCACAGCATCACCAGTTGTTAATGGTGGTGATTACTACATAGTCAACTATGATTACTACTCAGTGTTCTGAGAACTGCGATTCTCCTCCGCTCCGCTCCGGAGACTCTTGTTCTGCTGAGTCTAGTCATAGATTGACTACTATGTGTGTTGGGAAGAACCATACTCATGTGGTCAGCTCCGCGTCAGCCACCCCCTTCGGGGATGTCTAACTTGGTCTTCACGGCGCTCCTTCGTCGCTAGTTCAGAAGTCCCCCTCCCCTAACCCCTCCCCCGTAATAGAGGGCACCTTTTCTGGTAAATTTGGTCAAACCTTTTTTGTGTCAGTGGATTTAGGGGGGAGGGGAAGACCCGAAGATCCTCCCCTCTATACACCGCTGATCCACACAGGAAGTAATTCCTGAACGGAGGAGCACCACTTCCTCCGTAATAGAGGGCACCCTCTTTAGAAAAACGTGATTAAATCCAGCTATGGACTGAGGTGTCGGTTACCTCTAAGGTGTCGAATGACTTACCCGCCACTAGCATGTCGGTAGCCAGTTGAGGAGACTCTAGGAATGTGGTAAGCATGTTGTTCCACTCTTGTCGTTTTTGGTCGATCTGTGCTTCCTTTGCGGAGATAGCCAGCACGTCCTGGTAGTGCTTAACCCCAAGGGCTAGAGCGTCTACTCGGTCATCGTGTTTTACCGCCCCCTTCTCACGACACATCCTTGTCAGCTGGTACATCAGCATTCTAGGAAGTCTTTCCTCGGGTGCCATGTCGTGGTTTGACTGGTAGTCCCAGGTAATGAGACGCTGGTCGATAATTAGCCTATGCTGATTAAGGACTGGCTCCAGGGTGTCGATAATTCTGTCTTCCTTTCTGGTGGTTGCTCGGCTTTCCTCAAAGGCCATACCAACCTTCATTTCGGCTGCGTGTTTCTTGAGTAGTTCCATAACCGCACCATCACCAAAGTTAGATTCGATGAGACACATTTTGGATCCATACTGTTTGCTGCGACGGAGGATTTCCCTTAGTGTCGTGTCGGAATACCCATCCTGGGTGGCGTAGATGTCACGGATAAAGATGAAGCCGTTGATCTGTGATAGAATAATAGAAACTGTTTCGTCTTTGCCTCTACCTGAGGGGTCCACAGCAGTGATCGTGTCGTTCCAGGGAATGTATTCGCCGGTCTCTTTGGGTCGATGCCACCGGTCACCAGGAAGGGCAACAGCAGGAAGATCCAGCAGCGTATCTCGATCGGTTCCCCAAATCACATCAGATGGTCCCTTAGCAAGGTCCAGGGGAAGTACCGAAAAGTCAGAAAGCTTGAGGGGAAACTTAAGGGCATCGCTCAGGCTGGTATCCAGCATGAACTGAAGCATAAAGTTGCTTCGGCTCATTGACTGTTCCCTCTCAAGAAGGTTGATCTCCGAGAAACGGGTATCCGTTGGTCTCCACGCAAGGGCTTCGTGGCCGTCACGTTCAATGTCGGCCTGGAGCTGTGTTGCTAGGACATCCTCATAACCTACGAGGCTCTTTGGATACCTGGCGGGCCAGATCAAGGGCACATAATTGCGTTCCCTCAGTGTTCGGTAGATCGTAAAGGTAGTCTGAGGCGTACCCAAAAACACGATACGGCTGTCAGGCTTAGGGGTAAGAACGGACTCACCCTCCGTCACCAACTGAAGTAGCTTTTCCCGCATCATGTCGGTGGCAGAGTTTGCGGGCACCTCCACGTCATCGAACACAATTAGGTCAGCACGAGAACCAGTGATCTGTCCAGTAATACCGACGGACTTAACGGACGGGCTTTGGGCTGGTTTACATCCAGCAATATCAAATGACACTCGGCTCCACCGCTGATCATCGTCTACTGGTCGCATGTGGGCAAGCCAGTCAAACTCTAGGATACACTTTTGTGTAAACACTGTAAAGTCATCGGCACGCTGCTTGCTGGCGGACACCACGAGGATCTTTTTGTCCCTGTCATTCCATAGCACCCACAGCACAAAGGCAGCAGCAATCCAGGATTTACCTAACCCCCGAAACGCTTGAATCTGAAGACGCTTGGGACCATTCTGTAGATAGTCCGCAATGGCCATCTGTGCTCTTGTTGGACGAGGCAGGTCTAGCGACTTCCACACAAGAGACAGGAAAAGAGGAAAGCTTTTAGCAAGACGCTCTTCTATGGTGCTAAAAGGGGCTTGTTTTTGCGGTTTGGACATACGATACCTAATGTGGGGTAGAGGGGGCCTGTAGGGCCGTGTAGCCCCCTCTGAGGATCAATTACATTTCCAACGCTTTAGGGCAAGTGCCTTACGGGTTGGTTTGCCATTCTTTTTTAAGGGACCGGGGTTGCCGCTCATACGCGCACAGAATGACTTCTTACGAGGACCACCCTCAGGTTGTGGGGCCTTAAGATTAGACCCCGTTTCCCGATTATATTTGGCCCTACCCTTTGCGGTAAGGCCGCCCTTGCGGGACTTTTCTCCACGACCCAAAGAGAGGCTAACGCTCTTCTTGGCCATTACTTTTTCTTGCGAGCCTTGCCAGCCTTACTCAGCGCGATGGCGATGGCCTGCTTTTGCGGGTAGCCTTCTTTGCTGAGTTTGCTGATGTTTTTAGAAACGGCGGCCTTGGATTTGCCTTTTGATAGGGGCATTACTTTTTCCTCTTTTTGTTGAGGTCACCACGCTTGCGAGCAGCGGTCAGCGTACCATCCGCCGTGTTACGAGCGGTAAGAGCTTCAGCAATAATTGCCGCCTTAAGTCCAAGTTTACCTCCAAAGCGAGGCGATGGTTTGGCCATAGGCTTTAGGCGCGGTTTGGGAACTGCCTGGGCACTAAGGCGATTAACCTTAGGACTGGAGCTATTACCACCTGTCGCTCGAACCGTATAGGTTGTGGTCGGGTTCTTGGGAAGCTTTGGCAGTCGTGGAGACTGTGCTCGATTAGAAGCCGTGCGAGTACCCTTGGCCGTAGGACCTTGACGAGTCATAGAAGACACCGCCGAGGTCCGAGGCTTAGGCGTAGAAACCGGATTCTTTTTATTACCTTGCCCTTGATTGGCACTACGGTCAGACCGTGTGCGTGAGCTGGTAATAGGTGGTTTCTTTTTGGCCATTACTTTTCACCACGAAGTTTGGTGTTGTAACGCTTACCACGCCAGGTAAACTCTTTCTTGCCAGACTTACGAGCAGCAGCAAAGGCAGAGTCAAAAGAGCCACCACCGTTACCGGAGGACGCTTTTTTAGGACCGACAACCGGGCTACCCTTGATAGCAGCAGCCTTTTTAAAGGCCGTATCGCGGGCACCTTTAAACTGGGAGGTCGAACCAGCAGCAGCAGCTTTGGCGCGAGAAGCACGTTGTTGACCAGCAACAGACCCACCACCACGCCGATTGGTTTGCTTAAAGGTTCCAGCGGCTTTGGTGCGCTTTACTTCATCTTTGCTGACACCGTACGCTGCCAGAGCGCCAGTACCCGCCGCAGCAGCGCCAAGAGGGCTGGCCATCAACGGAGCAGCAGCACGCAGCGCACCAAGAGCACGACTTCCAGTTACGGCAGTTTTAGCGGCTCGGGCGGCCTTGGTAACAGTGTTTGCCAAACGACTGATCTTGCTTCCAGTGGTAACCTTGGCAGGGGTAGCAGGCTTAGGACGACCCTGAGTGCCAGTCACACGGCCCAGGCCAGCGCCTTTACCTTGGTTAATGCCCGCACTGCGGGGTGAAGGCTTACGAGCTTCAGCAGAGGTAACCTTTGCCTGACTCACTCGTTGACGGTTAGACCGCTGAGGATTTTGACCCTGAGTAACGGGTTTTTTTGTGGACCGTTTACGCCGGTCGCTAGATGATGTAGGTTTTGCCATAGTCCCTCATCAGGCGTTAATACCGGTAGCACGACCAATCGAGTTGGTAGTAACCGCACGATCAGCTACCGCAATAGCGAAGATAGCATCATAGGCATCTTCAACGGTCGTAGCACCGGTAATGCCAGCCGAAGTCTCAGCAGCAATGGTTTCAATGGTCTGGGCTTGGCAGCGACGACCAGGGGCATTCGAAATACCGCCGTAAGCCGAAACGAGTTCAGCAGCTTTAGTAGCCATTTGTTTAAAAAGATAAAGTACTAGCTAGTTGTCCAAGAAAGGACTTTTGAAAAGTTTGAAAGGTCAAAGGACTCCTGTCCAACCCACCAAGACAACCAGTGGTTCGAACCTTTAGACTGGTTACAGGCTCGGCAGGCGGGGACCACGTTACGAGTGGTGTCGTGACCCCCATTGGCCTTTGGAAGAACATGATCAAGCGTCAGGTTGTCGGCAGATCCACAATAGACACACTGGTTATTCCAGCGTTCCTTAATGGCTTGCCGCCACATACGCTTTGCTTCGGCGCTTGTCATGGCTTTTAGGTTGTAAAGATAGTCAGAAGGGGCTTCCAGAATCATCGATCCTGAGTGGTTTACTTCTTCTTGGGGAATCCGGCTTTCATGTTGGCATAGGCCTTAGCCGACACCGTGCTGTTCTTTTTGGAACGGCTAGTGCCAGCCTTACGACGCTTGTTGATGTTGGCGTAAAGGCCTGGTTTGGAGGCTTTCATTTCTTTGTAGATTTACCGTTGTGACCATTTCTGGCTCTGTTTTTGGATGGCGACTCCATAACCATGCGGCCATCTCGGGTATGAGAAAGGTCTTTACCTCCCTTCCCAGCAATTTTACGGCGTCTCCGCTCGTTCCACCGCTCTTCAGACGCATTCTTAACGTCTGGTTTCTTATTCAGTTTGCGTTGATAGGCAGCCTTTTTAGCAGCTGCCTTGGGGTTGGCCGCATAGTACTTAGCGGACTTGCTTTTTGCTTGCGCCATCGTTAAAATAAACGTACTGTTCAAGGCGCTCAAGGCGTTGATCAGACATACCAGCCCTATGGACCAGCACATCGACCGACTTGGCAATGTTATGAAGAGTCAATAGGTGCCAACTAAAAAGACCAAGGGCGGCTGTAGCTAGGACATTTCTAATTAGCTCTTGACTGTTGTCATCGGATGGCCCTTTCGACATCCTCCAGCTCCAATTCAAGTGATTCAAAGAGGTTGGCAAGTGGAGATCCAGCGATAGGAATACCGGTGATATTATTCTTTGCCAACCAATCGGAAGCTACTCGAATATCCTGAGTAGTAGCCACACCACTTTTGATACGTTCGATCAATTCGTTGGTGACCAAGCCATGAAGTTCGTTAAATTGGTCTTCTGAAGCTCTAGTCATGGCAGGTTAGGGCTTATCTTCAACAAGAAGACCTTCGTAGATAGGGTAATCGCTGGTCAAGACAACAACTTTTTTTACCCAACCAATGTTGGAATAGACCCACGTAGCACCATGCGCGGTATGAGTTTGACCAATGGTGGGACTAACGGGAAAAGTAGGATAGACAGGATGTGCCATTAGTTATTCTCCTTGATAAGTTTAATGAGCTTTTCAGGGTACTTTGGATCTGTTGCGTAGCCTTCCTGCCTAAGCAGATGGCAGCATTGTTCCGCATTAAGAGCACGATTGACCCCTTCGTAACCCTTGTAATCAGCATACCAGAGCTTAATCAGGTGCTCAATACAGGCCTCAGGGGACTCATAATCTCTAAATATAGCCTTAATGGTGATCCAATTCCCATTAAAGAACTCTTTGGTTTCCTGGACCGTACCAGGGTTGCCTTTAATGCCAAAAAAATTGTTCTTTCCAGACGTATGCTTGCCATATCCTGACTCAAGAGCCCACTGGGCAGCAATAACTTCTGGATATTTAGCTCCACAGCGGGCAGCTACTGCCTTAACTCCACTCCAGGTGTTGGAAAAGACAGGCTTGGCATTGGCTACCCTAAAGGTCATGTACCATCCGGATCCATTACCCTCTACCATCCACCGTTTGGACCAGTTTTTCCAGGTATAGGCCACGTTCTTTCCCCCTTTACCGGGTTGAGGATAGCCACCATTGGCATTATCCATCTCACCATAGGGGTCATGGCAGATAACATGGGTATCAGTAAGACCAATCACCAATAACCAGTGCCCACCGCCCTTTGGAGCATGAGCAGGACCATGATGAAGGATACCGCAAGCAATAGGAAAACCCGCATCCAACTCTTTTTCAAGAATCGAGCGGGTCCCATTTTTAAGAAATGACGCCTTAACGCCATATTCGCTTGCTGCCCTGGTATGTGAGGTGAACTGAGTCGTATCACCAAACTTAAGAACGGTTCTCAGGTAAGTATCATCAGCATTACTTCCTTTAAGAGCGTTTGGTAGAAGGTATTTGATGGCCATAGCTACTGTGCTAGAGAAGCACATCCTATCGCCATGCTGGGTAGCACTATCAGTTTGAAGATAGTACTGAGGAACCTTGAGAACCGTCATGGTTCAACTCCGAAATGAGTCCTTAATGCGCTTAAGTTTGTCATCCTCACCACGAAGGGGACGCAGAAGGTCCACTACTTTGAGAAAGACTTGAGCAACGGTATTGGAACGATACTTGCTAAGGCCAATAGCCTCAGAAGCGAGAAACAGTGCGAAGAAGACAGCCGCCTCATAGGACAGCTTAAGACCGAAGAAGGTAATCATTTTCCTTGACCTCTGGTTTTTTTGCGGGTGTGGTTTGGAAGTGAATGTTGCCCCTGCCCCTGCCTAGTTTTCTTCGGGGGACCGGGGACATGAACGACCTTATTGAGGGCGCTCTTGGGTTTAGCCATTACAGAACAGGAATTTCGTAATCTTGGGTTGTGTTGGCGTAGTGTTTCCAGATCACATCAGCCGTATTACCTGCCCAGGAGGCTACCTGAGCCACGGGAATGTCGGCTTCAATCCATCGACTAATAGCGGTATGGCGTAGGTCGTACGGACGGTAGAGATGCGTGATAAGATCTGCTGCCTTGAGCTGTTGCATCTTAGTTCTGAAGTAGCTTTGGTAAGCCGACCGGTCCCAAGGAAAGATGAAATCGTCGGTTTTTTCCAAAGTAGACAGAATTTCAAGGCACCTTTGATTAAGGGGAACCCAACGCTTCTTGTTTGTTTTGGTACTATGTTTGAGACCGTGGGTTAAGGTGTAGTTGCGGTGGACCAGGATTTTATTATCCTTAATGTCCGACCACATCAGAGCCCTAACCTCACCAGTTCTCATGGCAGTCTGAAGCATGAACTCTGAAAAGAGAGCCCAGTTAGTACTGCGATAGGTTTGTTTAGCCTCCAGGGCAGCCATGACGATGCCAACTTCATTGCGAGGTATGACCACAATCTCTTCATCCTTCTGAGGTGCTTTGGGCATCTTAAAGGTTTGGATTGGGTTACGCTCGATGAGCTGGATGTCCTCCTGGCTGGCCCAACGGTAGAGGCTTTTGAGGAACATGGAGACGCGACGGGCCGACTGAACCGGTTGCTGCTGGAGCACCCAGGTTAAGATCTTGCGCCCATCGGTCTCGAAGTTCTGATGAGGACACCGTGCTAGCCAGTTGGTGACCTGACGGTAGTCGGTAGACAGGCTTGTGGCTGACAGGGCTATAGAACGCTCGACAACAAACTGCTGCCAAGCTTCGTTCAGGGTGGTAGCCATGGGAATCAGGCGGTTACCCCAAAAGCATAGCACGCTGTCAACCGTAGTGGCTGGAACTAATCAAGCCCAAGCAGGCTCTTCAATTCGGCCACGGTCAGGCCGGAACGCTCCAGCTTTTCTTCGGCGGTCAGCTCAGCCGGTGGCTCGGGCTGTGGGCGGCTTTGGATTTCAGCGATTTCCTCTTCGGTGAGGGGGATGATCGTTTGCTCGCCGGTGATGACGTTGACTTCAATGCGTTCCATGATCAGCCCTCGTACATGATGTTGATTGACCCAGCGTCAAAGGTGTCGGTGCCGTTTGCGGTGGTGATGCGGATGCGGTCGAGGGTTGCGGAAAGTGATTTATTACCAGCGCCAAAAACACTCCCAGAAGATGCTCCGTTTTCAACATAAAAATTAGATTTAGAAGTCCATAAATTAGTTGAACCATCTAAAAGATCAATTTGCATAATTCCGTAGCGATTCCCTGCGGCGTTACCCCATAGCACAACAAACCCAGTAGTGTCACCCAAAAATCCGTTAGTAGCAGAATTTATAAGATAATAACTTCCCGAATTATATGAAGTAGTTTCAACTCCCCCAGAATCCCCAAGCCTGATTAATACAAAGCTTGATCCATTTGTGCTTACTCCATCAAACATCACCGTAATCCGCTTCACCCAGTTTGGGATGCCAGTGAAGTCAATCGAAGTGCCGCTGGTGGATGCGACGGCGGTGCCGCTTTTGATGATGTTGCTGGGCGCTGCAATGGTGGTCGTCCCATCGCTGGCCAGCGTGATGTTTGCGCTG